>VOFC01000933.1_pt1 | contig 44000 bp, 68 predicted proteins | sample 5384161 | NCBI WGS metagenome assembly VOFC01 (sample SAMN12384722, study PRJNA508395) | human gut metagenome | isolation source: healthy gut B | host: Homo sapiens | reverse complement strand
GCTCGGTGTCTCCTGTACCGGGGGGCGGGGGAAAGCGGACTGCCGGACCCAGGCGGGCCGTGGTCCCGCCGGGAGCGTCCCCCGGCGTCTTTTGGTCCCTTTCTGTACCTTTAGAAAGGACCCGACCCGCAGGGCGGGCACCTCCCGCCTTAGAAAAAGGTCAGGCAATAGTCGTACACCTTCATCTCCCCTCCGCTCCCACAGGTCAGCTCCAGCTGAATCTGAGCGGCTCCGCTGCCTTTCCCCTCCCATAGAAATTCATATTCTGAGCACCGTATCCCAGTGACGGTCTTATCTCTGCCCGCCCGGTGTAGCGGGAGCTCCTGACCGTTCAGCCGGGGCTGGACCGTGCCGCCGCTGAAATGTACCCACATCCGGGCCTGCGTCCAATCGGAGCTGCCCAGAGACAGAGGAAGTGTGGTGATCCCTCCCGGTGCTTCCAGTGCCGTCCAGGCAGAGCACGCCCGCCCGGATCTCTGCACTTCCGCTCAGCGTGAGGTCCTCTGGGTGGAGAAACGTAAGATAGGTGATACATGGCGCTCCTTTTTTTTTGAAAATAGGACAAAAACGGGGTGGCTCAGCAGAAAGTGGAGAGGGAGCGGAAGGGGATCGCCGGAGAAATGCAACAAGAGGAGGGCATCAACGTGAGCGATGACAAAACGGATCTTATCTTTGGCGCTGACGCTGGCCATGGTGCTGTCGCTGTGCCTGACGGTCCAGGCAAAAAAGGGCTCTGTATAAGACCGTCACTTTGGACGGACGGGCCCTGGGCTGACCGCTCCTGCCTATGTGGACGGGAACGGACCGTCAGGACCCAGGTGCCCGGTGACCATCGGCCCCCAGCTGGGGTTGACCTACCAGCAGAAGGAGGGGGAGGTCACCTTTGTAAAGGGGGAGGCCAGCCTGACCTTCCGGGATGGGGGAAGCAGGCCGGCAGCATGACCATGGACACCGCCGCCGATCTGTCCGGCAGCGTAGACTATGTGCCCCTGGCCTACCTGGCCCGGGCTTTCGGCTTCCAGCTGATTTGGAACAGCGGGACCCGGACAGGGCCCTGACCACGCCGGTGGAGGCTTCCAGGCCCGGGACCTGGCGGAGATCGAGGCCCCGACCCACGATTACAGCGAGAGCAACCAGCTGCCTCTGACCGGGTACTTCAAGGCATCCTCACCGGTGAGTTTGCCGGCCGTGAGGTGCGCGCTACTACATCCCGACACAGCGGTGATCCGCCCCCTATTACCACTTTATCGCCGTGCCCGACGGGGTGAACGCGGACCAGTTCCTGGTGGACAGCGGCTGGAAGCAGGTGGCGGATGAGACCGGCGAGTGTCTGTTCGTCCTGCTGCCTGATCAGACCACCTATATGTGGGGAGATGTGGAGCAGGAGAAGGACTATATTGCCGCCGCCAAGGCATATCACTCCGGCAATGGCGCCTATTTCACCACCTTCGGTGAGTTCTATCTGGTGGGCTATGGAGCCGGCGCAGCCCCCCTGGAGGCCTGGGCTGCGGAGAACCCCCATCTGATCATCAGCCAGGCCTATCTCAACGGGACGACCTGTGGCCTGGAGAACCTCCGGGCGGCCGGAGAGGAGTCCTACGGATGGAAGCACATGACCGACGGGGATATCCGGGACCGGGACGGCGACGGCATCAACGAGCGGGTGGATGAGAACGGCAACCAGAAGATCCTGTATCAGATGGCGGACCGGCTGGATCAGATCCTGAACCCGGACAAGGGGAGCGAAGCAGGCCTTCTGACCAAGGATGATATGCCCCTTCCCACCTGGCTGGTCAACGCGGAGTCCGATGACAGCCTGACCTACTGGAAGCAGGTCAACCGGGCGGACAGCGCAGACGCCAGCGTGACAGCACTGGGAAGCGTTCCGGTGAGCGGGCAGGTGTACAGCCAGAAGGAGGACACCTGGGCCACCGAGTATGCGGGCCGGATCTCCAAGGTGGTGGATCTGGAGACCGCCGCAGACACGGTCTCTTATGACTTCACCCGTGCCCTGCGGGGACGAGATGACCGACTACACCCGGTATGACAACTCCATCTCCTACGGCAACGGCCTGACCTACCGGCTGGATTATACCGACATCCAGGTGGAGCGCTTCTCCTCCCGGGACAAGCGGGCGGTGGGGACCGTCAGCGGCCCGGATCTGAACGGGGAACGAGGTGGAGGCTGAGATCACCATCCAGGCCCTGACCCTGGACGACGGCTATGTGACAGACGTGCTGCTCTATGTGCCGGAGACAGCGGGGACGAAGGACATCCCCGTGGTGGTGGTATGGCACGGCGGTTCTCAGACCGGGCACCTGTTCATGGCTTCCACTGCCTGGTGGCAGACCGCCGCGGCGGAGGGCTTTGCCCTGGCGCTGCCTACCCGTACCAACCACAACCAGGGTACATCCTCCGACTATGACCTGCCCATCTTCGACAAGGTGGTCCAGTATTTGAAGAACGACGGCCGCTTCGATATGGGCCGGATCTATACCACCGGCCAGTCCATGGGCTCTGTGGCCACCATCGCGCTGGCGGAGAACCGAGCCTCCCAGCTGGCCGCGGTGATCTCCAGCAATGCCGGCGGGCCCAGCCGTCTCTCCGGCGGCGACGCCATCCCCGCCGGACTGGTGGTGGGCGAAGGCAACTACGCCGACCGGGGCATCCCCGGCTATACGGCTGACACCAGTTATCCCGAGGACGACACCAGCGTGCTGGTGCGCTCCACTGAGGCTGCCGCCGCGGGCGCCGACATCTACTGGGACGCGGCCAAGAACCTGAAGGGCGCGACCAATCACAACATGAACGACTGGATCGCCTATTTCACCGATGCCAACGGCCTGGGCGAGGACAGCCTGAGCGATGTGATCGTGTACAGCGGCGGAAACGCCCTCAACGGCGGCCACGATGATGCCCAGGGCAGCCTGAGCGATTGGGAGAGCAACAACGCCCGCTACCGTACCTGGAAGTGGTACAATGAGGATGACATCCCCGTGATGACCTACATCTTCTCTCTGTACGAGGCCCACAACTGCATCCCCGGTTTCCGGCCGCTGATGTGGGACTTCCTGGGCATTACAGCGTGGAGACCGCCGCCGACGGCACGGTGACCCGCTATTACAGTGCCTCCGGGTTTGAACAGGACGACGCGGTCGTGATCCAGTGACCGGCAGATGACCTCCGGGGCGGGCCAAAGGCTCCGCCCCAAATTTTGTCCCGGAAGCCCGGCATACAGATGAAAAGCGGCAGAGACTACAAAAAGTGGGGACAGGTCAAAAAAATGGAGATTGACGGTTTGGAGACTGGTTATTAAACTGGACATATCCAAGGGCATTTTTTGGGAGATCTTACAAGGGAGGCGCGGCACAAACAGAGCGGATAAGGAGAGACCGGAAATGCCATGGAAAGGAAAAGAGGAGGTTATCGATTGTGCGAGCAGTGACAAAACGCATCCTGACTCTGGTACTGACCCTGGCAATGATCCTGTCGTTGGGGCTGACCGTACAGGCAGTGGGCAGCCCTGTGTCCATTGAACTAAACAGGACGGCCATGGAGCTGACAGCCCCGGCGTATATCGACGGACAGAACCGGACCCAGGTGCCGGTGACCATCGGCCCCAGCTGGGGCTGACCTATCAGCAGAAGGAGGGGGAGGTCACCTTTGTAAAGGGGGAGGCCAGCCTGACCTTCCGGGATGGGGAGAAGCAGGCCGGCGGCATGACTATGGATACCGCTGCCGACCTGTCCGGTAGCGTGGGTTATGTCCCCTTGGTATATCTGGCCCGGTTTTTCGGGATCCAGGTGGCTTGGGACGGAGTCAGCAGGACGGTCTCTCTGACCGGCAGTGCCGGCCTGACTGTGGCAGACATCAGCAGTATTCAGGCTTATACGGATATGACCTTTTATGGTCAAGGACTGGTTTCGGTGGAGATCACCTACCGTCCAGGAGTGGATGTGAGCGGTGTGACAGCGCAATCCTACATCCTGGAGGATCGGGGGACCCTGTCCCCGGACTTTGGGCGGATCGAGATCGCGGGTGTGTCCGTTCAGGGACAGACTGTGACCCTGAGCATTGCGGAAAACACTGGAGCCACTTCCAATAATAAGATGATCTATACCGGAGATCAGAAGGAGGGCTCCCGGGAACGCAACGCCTTTGGCATTTACTGTACCGGGGCTTGGTACCGGGATGTAAATGGTGTCATTTACTACGGTAAGGAGGACACCGCAGAGTATAGGGGCCAACACCACCGGAATGGGCTACCAGGCCCGGCCCTGCCTGGAGCTGAGGCTGCGCCACCGGCGAGGCAGAGAGCGCTTCCGCCTGCCTGGCCAATGAAAAGGGTCAGTATAACGCCGGCGGTCTGTGGAAGCAGACCATTGACGCCAATTTTGGCGAAGGCGGCTTCCAGACCTTTGAGGAGCTGGGCATTCAGGTGGAATCCACTGCAAAGAACGCCAAGGATGTGGTCCCGGACCAGTATGTCCGCGGCTACCTCTATGTCCCGGAGGATTACACCGGTGATGAGGAAGTCCCTCTGGTGGTCACCATCTCGGGCAATGGTACCTCCTTCTGGATCCTGGAAGACGGCACCAATAATTTTGGTACCAACATCATGTATGATGCGGCCACCACCTCCTGGATCGGAAAGGGCGCCATTGTGGTGGGGGATCCATGACCGCTCGATTATGGGCGGCAACGGCGAGGACTATGACTATCTTCTGGACGATGTGAATGTGATCAAGTATCTCCTGGAGCACTACAACATCGACCGGGACCGCATTATCATCCATGGCAATTCCCGCAGCACCATGGCGGCCAGCACTATAATCCAGGCACTGGCCGGACAGCCCTACTCCGCCGGACAGGATGCGGCCGACTGGGGTGACCGTCCCCGTACCAAGACCCTGGATAAATCGGTATATGACTTCGAGATCGGCGTGTTCCTGTGCAACAACGGCCTGTATGGCGGGCAGGGGCTCTGGACCTACGAGGACCGCCTGGCGGTGGCAAAGACCGGTCTGCGGGCATGGATCTTTGACGCGGAGCAGGACTTCAACAATATTGATTATGTGGAGGAACAGATCAAGGCGTTCAAAGAGGCTGGGTACAGCGACCAGTGGATCGCGGAGAACCTGCGTCTCACCTGCTTCCCTCTGAACTGTTCTACTACTGGGGCGAGAGCGACCACTCCACCACCCGGATCAATTATTGGTACTTTGGAGACGGTGAGATCTATTACGGCTCTGATTGTCATATTGATGAGAATGGGCAGCTGGTGTATGACAGTAAGGTGATGCCGGGCGGAACTTACACCGTTGAGGCCCGGGGAGCCAGCCGCTCCGGTACTAAGGAGGGTCATGCATACACCGTGTATGGGGGAAAACTTCCAGGAGTGGGCGCTGGAAACAACATGACCGATCCCACCTATGCACTGAAGTCCGTGGGGACTCTACGGCAGCGCTATACCCGCCGGCTACTCTGAGAAATGAATGGCTGACGATCTGCGGGTCTCCTTCTACAAGGACTACAAGTTCGCCGAGTGGGGCGTGAACAATCACTCCTGTATCTCAGTGAGTGGGCTTTGACCAGAGGGGTGTAAGATCTATTTGCTTTCTCTCTTGCTCTGCGGAGCGTCTCCTTAGGATATGGGGCAGTCCCTCTGGGGTCTGCCCCATATCGTATTTTTTGGCCAAGGGGAAGGGGAGAAGAAAAAAATGTTTATCTTTCAAAAAAAATGTGGATTGACGTTTTGGATATTCAAAATTAAAATAAAACTAAATAGAGCGTCTTTTTTGTACGAAAATGACAAAAGGAGGGGCGCAAAGCAGAGGAAGAGAGGAAATGCAGAAAAAGAGCTCTATCCAATCAGGAGATCCTGAAAAAGAGGAGGTCATCGATTTATGCGAACCATAACGAAACGGCTCCTGTCTCTGGTGCTGACGCTGGCCATGTTGCTCTCCCTGGGCCTGACCGTCCAGGCTGTCAACACGGCGGTAACGGTCACGCTGAACGGGACGGCACTGGAGGCTGGAAGCGCCCGCCTATATCGACGGGCAGGACCGGACCCAGGTCCCCGTGAGCATCGGCCCCCAGCTGGGGCTGACCTATCAGCAGAAGGAAGGGAGGTCACCTTTGTAAAGGGAGAGGCCAGCCTGACTTTCCGGGACGGGTCCAAGGAAGCTGGCGGCATGACTATGGACACCGCCGCCGATCTGTCCGGTGAGGTGGGCTATGTGCCCCTGGCCTATCTGGCTCAGTTTTTCGGACTGAGTCTGACCTGGAACGGCGCTGCCCGCACCGCTGCGCTCTCCACTGGCTCCGACCTGACTGTGGCGGACATCCAGAGCATTCAGGCCTATACCGACGAGACCATGTACGGCACCGGTGTGGTGGAGGTGCAGGTCACCTATAAGCCGGGTGTCAATGTCAGCGGCGTCACCGCCGACAGCTACATCCTGGAGGACCGGGGCTCCTGTCCCCCGACTACGGTCGGATCAAGATCGCTGGTGTCTCTGTCCAGGGCCAGACTGTGACCTTGACGATTGACGACGGCTCTGCGGCCACCGCCAACAACAAGCTGGTCTACACCGGGGATCAGAAGGAAGGCTCCCGTGAGCGCAACGTGTTCGGCATCTATGCCACCGGCGCCTGGTACCGCGATGTGAACGGCGTCATCTACTACGGCAAGGAAGATTCCGGCGAGTACAAGGCCAACACCACCGGCATGGGTTACCAGAGCCGCGCGTGCCTGGAGCTGAAAGCTGCGCCACGCCGGCGAGGCTGAGAGCGCCGCCGCCTGCCTGGCCAACGGCAAGGGCCAGTATAACGCCGGCGGGCTGTGGAAGGAGACGGTGGACCGCCAGTTCGGCGCTGGTAAGTTCCAGTCCTTTGAGGATCTGGGCATCCGGATCCCCTCTACCGCCGCGGCAGCTACTGACGGCAACCAGGACGCCTATGTCCGGGGCTACGCCTATATCCCCGCCAACTATGATCCCGCCAACGGCATCGTGTTCACCCTGCAGGGACAGGGCATCTCCTACTGGAAGCTGCCCGACGGCACCGATGACGATGGCACCGGCATCATGTATGATTCCGCCACCACCTCCTGGGCCAACAAAGGGTGCCATCGTGGTCAACATCCACGACCGCTCCAGCGCAGGCCCCGGCGAGTATTTCGATATCTATGATTTCGTGGTGGACGATGTCAATGTGATGCAGTATTTCATCGACACCTATGGTGTGACCGGCAACATCGTACTCAGGGCAACTCCAGAGGCACCATGGCCTCCGCCTTGGTCATTAAGGCTCTGGCTGGACAGGCTTACAACCCCAGAACCAGAAGAAGGATGCCGGACTGGAGGAGACCAGCACTCTGCCCGAGGGCAAGTATGACTTCACCATTGACGCCTATATCTGCCAGAATGGTACCTTCGGGTACAGCTACGATGAGGAGGACTGGGCCGCCATCGCTGCTACCGGCCTGAAGGTTTGGGCCTTCGACGGAGAGCAGGACTCCAACAACGTGGAGAGCATCGCTCAGTACACCCAGATCATGACCGAACTCAAGGGGGCCGACTGGGCTAAGGGAGAACATTCGTCTTACCGGTTACCCCTCTGAGATCTATGCCTACTGGGGTGAGAGCGACCACTCCACCACCCGTATCAACGGCTGGTACTTTGATGATGCCGCTTTCTATGGCCCCGACTTGGAAATCGTGGACGGCCAGATTGTCTACAATACCAAGCTGAGCGACGGGGATACTTTATACCCTGGACTGCCGGGGCAGCGCTGCCGGCAGCAGCAAGCAGGGCTATAAGTATACCGTGTACGACGAACTGTATCAGGAGTGGGCTCTGGACAAGAAAGGCGCCTCCGTCACTGCCGGAGCTCCGCCGCTGACCAGATCACCTCTATCCAGGCCACAGCAGTGGCTAACTTCTATGGCTACAAGGTGGGTACAGTGGACATCACCTACGCCGCGGGTACTGACCTGACCGGCGTCACCGCCGACAGCTACACCCTGTATGACCGGGGCTTCAATAATCCGGAGTTCGGCGAGGTGGAGATCACCGGCGCCTCTGTGGATGGGAACGTGGTCACCCTGACCGTCGATCAGGGGACGGATAAGGTCACCGACCGCAGCCGTGAGACTTACGGAACTCTGTGCACCAGCTCCAGCTGGTATGTGGATTCAGAGGGAACATCCACTATGGCGATACTCAGACCACTGATGCCCTGGGGTATCACCATCTACCCCAACACCATTAAAAAAAGGGCCTGCAGTGGAGAGAGAATATGGACCTGGTGCTGTGCGTCAACAGCGACGACATCACCACCGGTATCCGCTCCACTGACGGCGCTGGCACTATGCTCGCCGATACCGTCTGGGAGCCCACCATCCTGGCCGATGACCTGGACAAGGTGGAGCTGGAGATGGTGGATGTAGGCTGGAAAGCTGCAGACTACACTATGCTGGGCGATCAGGGCGAGGTCCCCGTCCATGTTATCTACCCCGACAACTATGACCCCAACCGGGCGGAGCCCCTACCCCGTCATCGACTATCAGTGCGGCGGCGGCGTCTCTGCTACTGGGAGGTCACTGACGGCAGCACCACCCCGGCCAACAACCTGGGCTGCAACGTGGTCTATGACGTGATGATGACCGAGTGGCACCGCCAGATGCCTGACGCCATCATTATGAGTGTCAACGTCCACTCCTCCACAGTAGAGAATTCTGCCAAGGAGATCGCCGGCGTGCTGGATTACGCCATCGAGAACTGGAACGCGGACAAGGACCGCATCATCCCTGGTGGGCAACTCCCCAGGGCACCCTGATCTCCTCCGACGTGATCCGCCAGCGCCCCGATCTGGTGGCGGGCTATGTGGAGTGCAACGGCAACCTGGGCGGCATGGCGTCCGCTGATACGGTGGACGGCACCCTGGCAAACAGTAGCCTGGGGAGCTGGACCGAGGAAGAGGTCCAGGCCATGATCGACAACGAGGTGTCCGTGTGGATGTTCAACGGCGAGACCGATGGTGACAACCCCGCTGCCCAGCAGGACGTGATCGAGATCGTGAAGGACCTGTACCGGGAAGCCGGGAAGAGCGAGTCCTGGATCGAGGAGCATGTCCGGGCCTCCGGGCTCCAGTCCTGGAAGTTCAAGGATTGGGGCGAGACCGACCACTCCGTTACCAAGGTGGTGGCTTGGTACTATTTGGGCCAGCCCTACATGGATGTGGAGAAGGGCACCTCTCTGAAGGCCGGCGACACCTACCAGTATTCCGGCAAGGAGGAGAGCTACGAGAAGTATCAGTACACCATGGACTATGTGTACACGGTGTACCCGGAGAGCGTAGCCCAGTGGGCGAAGGACGTTTTCGCCTCTGTGTAAGCGCGGATAGAGCCGGTCCCGCAGGCCGGCGGAAGGAAGAGCATTACTTTGCTTCCTCTCTCACGCTCTGCGGAGCGTCTCCCTAAAGAGCGCCGGGCAGACCCGTAGGGCCTGCCCGGCGCTCTTTTGGAAAGGGACCGTTTTTTCTGCCCCGTCATAGGATAGGGAAAGAAATGGGGGCGGTTTGGCATGAAAAGGGAAAAAACAGATGGGGAGGCCCCAGCGGTCCTGTGGCGGGAGGAGAAAAAGACCCTGACTCTGTGCGGGGAGCCGGTGCTGGAGGAGACCCTGGCCTGGCCGGAGTTTGAGGGGAAGGGGCGGGCAGTGCGCCGCATGACGGGCTACTACCGGCGCCTGGTCCGGTCCTGCCGCCTGCGCTGGGAGCGGGAGACCTACTGCCTGGCCTGCCTGCGGCTGGCCGCCTGCCGGGAGGAGTCCCGGTCTTCCGGCCCCTGGCAGGCAGGGCTGACGGGAGAGAGGTAGCCATGGAGGGGGGCGGACCTGCTGAGCATCCGGATGGAGCTGCGGGAGGTGCGGGGAGACGGGCGGCCCCTCCTGTCCTGTTCCGGGGTGACCTGGGACTGGAAAGCGGGCGCGCCGGTTCCGCTGGGTATGCTGCTGCCGGAGCGGAGCCGCCGGCGGCAGCTGCTGGAGGGGATCAGACAGGCGGGGGAGGGGGGAGCTCCGGTGGGAGCTGTCTCCTGGACCCGGACTGGAAGGAGACGGCGAGGCGGAAATTTCGGGCCAGCCGCTTCTGCCTGCGCCCGGAGGGCATCGAGCTCTTTATCCCCAGTGTTCTCTGGCCCCGGCGGTAGAGGGGTGCCCTCCTTCCGGGTGCCCCCTGGCGGGGGCTGCGTGGACGGCGGGGGAAGGGACAGCCTCAGAGACATAAAGCTGGGGCATGGCCGCATACCTCTTATTTGAGGTGATGGTCATGCTGCTCTCCCGAATCTGAATGACGCCGTCTGGTCCCCCCTGGCTGCTGGGGCTGTTCCTGGCAGCGGGGGCTGTATTACTCCCTGCGGACCGGCTTTTTCCAGATCTTCCGCATACCCCTGTGGCTCCGCACCACCTTCGGGCCATGCTGCGCCGGCAGGGGGCGGGGGAATGGGCGGGGTATCTCCCCAGCTCCAGGCCCTTGCCACCGCCCTGGCGGCCACCATCGGTACCGGCTCCATCGCCGGGGTGGCCACGGCCATCTTCTTCGGCGGGCCGGGGGCGGTGTTCTGGATGTGGATCTCCGCCCTGCTGGGCATGATGACAGGGTGCGCGGAGAAGCTGCTCTCCGTGCGCTACCGCCGCGCCGGCCCCGCAGGGTGGCTGGGAGGGCCCATGTACTACATCCGGGACGGCCTGAAAAGCCCGCTGCTGGCGGGGCTGGTTTGCCCTGGCATGCCTGCCGGCCACCCTGACCGGGGGAGACATGGTCCAGTCCAGCTCCATTGCCGCCGCCCTCCAGGCCACCTTCGGATGGGACCGGCTGGCGGTGGGGGCGGCCGTCGCGGTCCTGACGGGGCTGGTGATGGTGGGGGGGGATCGGACGCATCGCCCGGGTGAGCAGCGGTCTGGTCCCGGCGATGGCGCTGCTCTATCTGGGGGCGGGGCGGCGGTGCTGGCTGCCCGGGCCGACCAGATCCCGGAGGCGATGGCACTGATCTTCTGCTCGGCGCTCCGACCGGAGGCCGCAGTAGGGGGCGGAATGGGATACACCCTGGCTGCCGCTCTGCGGTACAGGGTGGCCCGGGGGTGTTCACCAATGAGGCGGGGCTGGGGACTTCCGCCATGGCCCACGCTGCGGCAGAGGTGGACTGTCCAGCCCGGCAGGGGATGTGGGGGATCGTGGAGGTGTGCGTCTCCACCCTGCTGGTATGCACTGCCACCGCCCTAGTCATCCTGGTCAGCGGGGTGTACGGCCCGGCGGACGCCCTGGTCCGGGGGCGTTGGGGGGCAGTGCCTCCTGACCGGCTGGGGCGCCGCTGACGGCGGCGGCCTTCTCCTCCGTGCTGGGGCCCTGGGGTGGGGCGGTGGTCTCCCTGAGCCTGCTCCTCTTTGCGTTCTCATCCATCCTGGGATGGAGCTGGTACGGGGAGCAGAGCATCCTCTACCTGACCGGGTCCAGGCGGCTGGTCCCCGCATACCGGCTGGTGTTCCTGTCCTGTGTGGTGCTGGGGAGCGTGTGGGAGGGGGAGGCAGTGTGGGAGCTGGTGGACCTGTGCAACGCGCTGATGGCCATCCCCAATCTGACGGCCCTCCTGCTCCTCTCCCCCCAGGTGCTGCAGGGAGCTGCGGGACTGGGAGCGGACCGGAGGATAAAAGACAGGGGCCGCGGAAGTTTCCGCGGCCCCTGTCATGGGGGAAGATCACTTTGAGACGAGTTCCGGACAGACTTCCTCATAGAAGCGCTGGGCTCCGTCGTGAAGGGGGGGATGGGGAGGTCCTTACACAGAAAATCCCGGTCGGACAGGACAGACATGGCGGGATACAGTTCCCCCATGATATCGGCAGACTCCCACAGGGCCTGGGTCATGGAGTAAACCAGATCCTCGTCCATGGAGACGTCTACACACAGCAGGCACTTGACCCCAAAGGTGTCTACATCCTGGGACTGCCCGGGGTAGGTGCCGGCGGGGATGACGGCGGGGTAGTAGAGGTCGTTCTGGGAGAGGATCAGATCCAGCTCCTCCTGGGTGTAGCGCAGCAGTCGGGAGGGGACCCGCTCCGGGAGCTGAGCCAGCCCGCTCACCGGGGCGCCGGTGAAGCCATGGATGGCGTCCAGGTCGCCGCTGAGGATCAGGTCCGTACCTGCCCCCAGGCTGCAGTTTTCCAGTACAGTCCCATCGGCATCCAGCCTCAGGGCGTTGATCACAGCCCAGGTGGCCAGCTCGGGAGGCGGAGCCCTGAGGGCCTGCGCCGATGCGCATTCCCTTCAGGTCATGGACATAAAACGCGCCGGTGCGAATGGGGGACATCCAGTTGGAGGTGCTGGAAAAGACAGCGGCAACGGCCCGCAGGTCTTCATTAGTGGGGGCGCTGTCCTCCGTGCCGTAGACAGCGGTATAGGCGGAGTCGCCCGCCACCAGCCCCAGGTCGATCTCGCCGGAGGAAAGGTTCTGAATGTTCATGAAGGAGCCTGTGGAGGTGCTGATGTTGAACTTCAGCTGGTCGGTGCTCAGGACCTGGGCGATGGCAGTGCCCACGGGGGTCATAGTGCCACCGGTGTCTGCGGTGCCGATGGTGAGCACGATCAGGCCGTCCGCATCCAGCGGTGAGATATCCTCGGGCTGCGATGCACAGCCGCCGCAGGCGAGGCATAGGGCGGTCAGACATGCCAGGACCGCCTTATTGCGAAAAAGCCCCAAGAGACCACCCTCCCTATCCATGGAATTCATGCTGCTGTCTCTACTATACCACAGATGTGGAAGATTTTACAACCTCAAAATACAATGGGACAGGGGCGCGTATCAGATACGCGCCCTGTCCCATTGTAAAGAGGGAGGTGGATCGATTTAGTGAGCAAGAAGGCCGCCAAACACGGAGAGGAAAATGGGGTTATAGATATCGTCGATAATGACGGCGAAAGAGGGATACAGCACCCAGGCCACATTGTGCCAGCCGTACTGATCCATAACAGCCTTCTCGTTGGCAACGGCATTGGGACCAGAGCCGCAGCCCCAGCCGCAGTTGCCGGCGGCCATGACGGCGGCGCCGTAGTTGCGACCGAACATGTTGTAGGAGACAAAGATGGCGAACAGGGCCATGATCACAGCCTGCATCACCAGGATGATGCCCATCTGTCCGGCCACGTCGGCCAGAGCGGTGATGTCGATGGTCATCAACACCAGGGCCAGATAGAGCTCCAGGAACATGTGCTCCAGGGCGTCCACTTCGGGGGTGTAGAACTTGATGTGGGCGGCCTCCATCACGTTGCGGGCGATGGCGCCGGCGAACAGGCAGCCGATGAACTTGGGCATCTCGATCATGGGGATGTTGTCCAGGATGCAGTAGATGGGCATGCCCAGGGCGCAGATCAGCAGCACCAGGCCGAACATGGAGACCATGCGGCTGTTGCTCAGTTCATTGATCTTGCCGTCAGCGGCCGCCTCAGGCTTGTCGTTGGGGTCGGCCTTCAGGTGATGGCGGCTGATGAGGAAGGCAGCCACAGGGCCGCCGATGAGGGAGCCCATGATGTTGCCCAGGGTGCCGGCGGTGACGCCCACGGTGGTGGCGGACTCAGGGGCACCCCAATCGATGAAGATGGGGCCGAAAGCGGAGGCGGTGCCCACGCCGCCGGACATGGAGGCGGAGGAACACTGAAGAGCCAGATAGGGGTCCATCCCGATGAGGTTGCCCACCAGTACGCCCAGCACGTCCTGGAGGGTGATCAGCAGGCAGGCGGCCACAGCGATCATGATGCACAGCTCGCCGACGGCGTGCCGGATCAGCTTCCAGCTGAAGCCGAAGCCCACGCACATAAAGAAAATGTTCTGGCGCAGGTCCTGGATGGTCTTGACATCGAAGGAAAAGGCCATCACGCCAGATGCCTTTAGAATGGCGACTGCGATAGAGAACAGCAGGCCGGAGACCACAGGAGCAGGGAATTGCAAATTTTTTCAGAAGCGCGGAGCGCTTGACGATGGCGTGGCCCAGAAAGATCACAATAGCTGCGAAACCAAGGCTGGTGAGATACTCGAACTGAAAGGAGCTGACCGCTCCATCCACACCAGCTGTGTAGGTCCCGAAATAGCCAAGGATTTTTCCAAAGTCATACACATCTCTCTCCTTTCTTTCCTGCCCGGCAGTCCGCCGGACACACACCTTTACAATAAAGATTCTATAAAGACAAGGGGAAGAAGTCAATTTATCGTAATTATTGAAGGGCTTTTTGTAACTATTGTAACTGAATAGGCCCCCAAAATCAGGCTGTGCGGAAAGAAAGCTGAGCAGGAAGGAAAAAGCAGGCATCGGTCCTGCGATGCCTGCCGGGAGGGATAGGGATGATATTCAGCTGTGCAGCCTCAGGTAGCGGATGGAGGGGCGGCCTCCGGTCTGGTAATCGATGGAGCTGGTGATCTCCCCTGATCCACCATGTAGTTGACATAGCGGCGTACCGTGATACGGGACAGGCCCACATGTTCGGCGATCTGTTCGCTGGTAAAGAAGTGCTCCGGGTTCTCATCGAAAAAGCGGCGGATCCTGGACAGAGTGCTGAAATTCACGCCCTTGTCCAAGGGCGTACCGGGAGGCACTGCCTCCCGGTGATGGACCAGCTGGTCAATGGCGCTCTGGTCCATGCTGCCGGGCCCCTGCTCCAGCAGCCGCCTGGCCTGAAGGAACCGGTCCAGTGCCTGACGGAAGCGGGGGAACTGGAAAGGCTTGACAAGATAATCCAGCACCCCCGGGCGAGCAGGCCCTGGACGATATGGGTGTCGTTGGCGGAGGTGACCGCGATGATGAAGGGGCTCTCCCCCAGGGTGTGGAGCTGGTCTACGAATTCAGTGCCGTTCATGCCCGGGGTGTAGTAGTCCAGGATGATCAGATCCGCCTTGAGCTCCGGCAAATGGGCCAAAGCCTCTCCGCCGCTCTTGAAGGTGCGGACCACACGGAACTGGCTGTCCGCCTCCACGTACTGCTTGTCGATGGCGGCCACCATGGGGTCGTCCTCGATGATAATGACTTGGTACATCCGGTCTCACTCCTCTCTGGTAAAGGTCAGGGTGAAGCAGGTGCCTACCCCGGGCTCGGTCTCCAGCTCGATGCAGCCTCCATGCTCGTCCACCAGTCGGCTGATCAGATATAGGCCGAAGCCACGCCCCTCCCCCTTAGAGGAGAATCCTTTGTCCCAGATGTGGGGCAGGATGTCGGGGGGCGATGCCGCCGCCGGTGTCCTCGCAGACCACCAGATTGCAGTCAGGGCGGCAGTACATGGACAGCTTGATCTCCCGCACTTCGCTGTGGCTGCGGCTGAGCTCGTCGATGGAGTTTTCCAACAGGTTGCCCAGGATGGTGGCATAGTCCTCCGGGGAGAGGAGCAGGTCCTCCTCCCGGCAGAAGCTGTCGTGGGTTACGGTGAGCAGGATGCCCAGCTCGGCGGCGTGCATCATCTTCCCGATGATGAGGGCGCACAGGTGGGACACCCGGATACAGTCCGCCGTCTCCCGGATGGACTGGCTGGTGACCAGACTGGTGTTCATGATGAACTGGACAGCTTTCTGGCTCTCGCCGGTCTGGAGATAGCCCAGGATGATGTGGAGCTTGTTCATGAACTCGTGGTTGAAAAAGCGCAGGGTGTCCAGCATGTAGCGGGCACCGGAGAGCTCGTCGGACAGCTTGCGCATCTCCGTCTTGTCGTGGAAGACGGTGAGCACCCCTGGGAGCCGTTCTCCCCAGGATGGGCACCTCACTGGCCAGGATCTGGCGCTCCTGGATGACGCAGGAGCGGTTGTGCACCGCCTGCCCGCTGCGGGCCACCTGGATGCAGCCCGTCTCCGGGAAGAAGCGGGTCAGCGGCTGTCCCTCCAGGGGGGTGGAGCCGCACTGGAGCAGGGTCCGGGCCTGGTCGTTGGCAAAGACCACCTGCCCCCGCAGGTCGGTGGCCACCAGGCCGTCCTCGATGGAGTTGAGCAGGTCGTCCTGCTGTAAGTAGAGGTCCAGCAGTTCCTTGGGGTGGTGCCCGCGGAGGGAGCCCTTCAGCAGATGGACGATTCCACGGGCGAGCAGAAGGGCCACACCGAACATGCCGCCCAGCACCAGAGAGAAGAGCAGCACGAGATTGAGGCTGCGCTGGAGAATGTCGGCCCGGAAGATGGCCGCGGTGACAAAGCCGATGATGGAGCCAGACCCGTCCCGGACCGCATGGAAAGCCACCCGCTGGTTGCCGTGGGTGCCGTAGCCGGTGGTGATATAGGGCGGGGAGCCGGACAGGATGGCAGTCTCCTCCCCGGCTACAAAGGTCTCGCCGGTCTCCAGGCGGCTGGTGTGGTAAAAGCGCAGACCGTTTCGGTCATAGACAGCAATGATGTCAATGCCAGGAAAATTCTGGTGCAGGGAATCCAGCGACCCGGTGACCTCCTGGGTGGGATAGCCATTCGCCAGCATCTCCGCCACGCCATCCATAGAGGCCACATAGGCGGCGGTGCTGGAGATGGTGGAGTCGATGCTCTGACTTTGGCGGGCGATATCGAAATAGAGGGTGATCCCCAGAGAGAGCATCAGGAGCAGGGCGGAGACAGCAGAAAAGCTGAGGAAGAGCTGCCGCTCCAGGGAGAGGCTTTTGATCTTTTGCAGCATGGAGTCACCTCCGCGATCGAGGGTCGGCCAGGGTCAGAGCTGGTTCCGGTCCCGAAGCCAACTGGGGAGGGTCATGGCCCGGATGCTGGAGACGATGCCCATGGCGGTGTAAAGGGTGATGATGGAGGAGCCGCCATAGCTGAAAAAGGGGAGCGTGAGCCCCATGACAGGCAGGATGTACAGGCACATGCCCACATTGAAGAATACCTGGGCCAGCAGCATCCCGGCGATCCCCATGGATACATAGGCGGAGAAGGGGGGAGCTGGCGTTCCGGCCCACCCAGTAACACCGCAGGATGATGAGGGCCAGGACCAGGAGCAGCAGGAGGCAGCCCACCATGCCAAGCTCCTCCCCGCAGACGGAGAAGATGAAGTCGGTCTGTCGGGCAGGGGAGAGCGGCACTGTATGATGCCTGAGTCTGGGTGCCGTTGAGGTATCCCTGGCCGGTGAGCTGGCCCGAGCCGATGGCCAGCAGGGAACGGCTCTGCTGGAAGCCAGCCCCCAGCGGATCCAGGCTGTGGTCCAATACGACCATAAACCGATTGCGGATATAGGCGAAGCGGTCACTCTGGAGGATGGTGAACCAGGCCCCAAGAATGGCACCCACGAAGCACGTCCCGCCCAGAGCGAACCATCGAGCCTTCACCCCCGCCATCCAGGAGATGGTGACGAAGAGGAACAGATAGATGACGCACATACCGATGTCACCGCAGACCACGGCGATCAGCCCCACCATCAGCAGGGTATGACCGGTGAGCTGGGCCACGGAGAAGGGGGGAGCTGATGTCCCGCTCCTGCTGGTGGATGCGGGCGGCCTGCCAGGCCAGAAGCAGGATAAAGGGGATCTTGACGATCTCGTTGGGCTGGAGATCCAAGGGGAAGTGGGGGATGATCCGGTCCAGGGCGAGCCAGTTCCGGTTGCCCCCGATTCCTTTCCCAGGGGGTCAGGAGCAGGAGAATGAAGCCCACATCAAAGGCCACCAGCCACTTCCAGCACTTCTCCACGAACAGCTGGAAGTCCACAAAGGTGAGGACGATATAGATGACCACGCCGATGCAGATGGCGACGGCCTGGACGATCACGTTCCGATTATTATTATCGAGATAGCGGGTGGCGCTGTAGATCAGGGCCAGGCCGTAGCCGCTGGCCGTGAGACATAGGAACAGAAGGAGCACATCGCCCTTCTTGAAAAACTCCCGGATGGGGAAAACAGGGTGGTCACGTTGTCACCTCTTCAGTAGGGGAAATATTTTCTTTCAAATTGTTATTTTACCGCCTTTGTGTGAAAAAAGTAAACTGACAGTTCTGAAAAAAGGGCGGTTGGGACCGCGTTTCCTCCCGGCATGTGGAGCTGCGGGCGGGAAAAGCATGAGGACGGCGGAAACATCACTGGAAAAGCGTGGGGGACCTGTGTTATAATCGGAGGCGAGAACGTGGAGCCGCGATGTCCGCGGGGAGAGGAGCGAGCATGGAATTTGTGACCAACAGCCCCGAGGAGACGGAGGAGCTGGGAGAACGGCTGGGGCGGGCCCTGTCCCCGGGGGATGTAGTGGCCTTTACCGGGGACCTGGGGGCGGGGAAGACCGCATTTACCCGGGGCATCGCCCGGGGCTGGGCATTCCGGATCGGGTGACCAGCCCCACCTTTACCATCGTCAACGAGTATGAGGGGGGCGGCTGCCCCTGTTCCACTTTGATATGTACCGCCTGCCCGACGCCGATGCGCTGTTTGACATCGGCTGGGAGGATTATCTGGAGCGGGGCGGTGTGTGCGCCGTGGAGTGGAGCGAAATCGTGGAGGACGCCCTGGAGCGGGACACTGTCCGGTGGACATCCGCCGGGGCGGGAGGAGAGCAGGCGGGTGCTCTCGGGGGGGCCTGTCCCCGCCGGATTTTGAGCAGAGAGGGGAGTTCGACGATGAAAATACTGGCCCTTGATACCTCAGCTGCGGCCTGTTCCGCCGCCCGGTGCCGGGGCGGGGTCCTGGTGGCCCGGTCCTGGCAGAACAGCGGCCTGACCCACAGCCGCACCCTGCTGCCCATGGCGGACAGCCTGCTGCGCAACTGCGGCGCGTCGCTGGACGAGGTGGACGTGATCGCCGTGGCCGCCGGCCCCGGCTCCTTCACCGGGCTGCGCATCGGCGTGGCTACCGCGAAGGGGCTGGCCTGGCCGGAGGACAAGCCCTGCGCCCCTGCTCCACCCTGGAGTCCATGGCCTGGCCTTTGGCCCACCTGGAGGGGCGGGTCATCGTGTGCGCCATGGATGCCCGGCGCAGCCAGGTGTACAACGCCCTCTTCCTGGCCGCAGGGGAGGGCCTCCAGCGGCTGACGCCCGACCGGGCCATCGGCCTGACCAGCTGGGGAAGAGCTGAAAAAGGTGGAAAAAGAGAAAATTGTAGTTGGAGACGGGGCCAGGCTGTGCTATAATACTTTAACAGAGCAGGGTATCACCCTGAAAATGGCCCCGGAGCATCTGCGGATGCAGAGCGCCTGGGGTGTGGCCCGCGCGGCGCTGGAGCTGGTCCGTTCAGGCGGACTGGTCTCCGGAGAGGAGCTGGCCCCCGTGTACTGCCGCCTGTCTCAGGCGGAGCGGGAGCGGCTGGAGCGGGAAGCTAAATCAAAATAAAAAGGGGAGCGTTTCAGATGTTTGACAGCAAAGTCCATGTTTTGGATCACCCGCTGCTCCAGCACAAGCTGAGTATCCTGCGGGACGAGCGCACCGGCGTGAAGGAGTTCCGGGAGATCGTCTCCGAGGTGGCCGCCCTGGAGTGCTATGAGGCCACCCGGGACCTGCCCCTGGAGGATGTGGTCATCAAGACCCCGGTGGCCACCGGCACCTTCAAGTGCCTGACGGGGAAGAAGCTGGCCATCGTCCCCATCCTGCGGGCCGGGCTGGGCATGGTGGACGGGATTTTGAACCTGGTCCCTCCGCCAAGGTGGGCGGGCACATCGGCCTGTACCGGGACCCGGAGACCCTGGCACCGGTGGAGTATTACTGCAAGATGCCTCACGACATCGCCGAGCGGGACGTCATCGTCCTGGATCCCATGCTGGCTACCGGCGGCTCCGCCGTGGCGGCCATCCAGTTCCTGAAAAACTATGAGTGCAGGAGCATCAAGCTGATGAACATCCTGGCCGCCCCTGAGGGCATCCAGGCAGTGCGTACCGCCCATCCCGATGTGGACATCTATGTGGCCGCGGTGGACGAGAAGCTCAATGACCACGGCTATATCGTCCCCGGCCTGGGCGACGCGGGCGACCGAATTTTCGGCACTAAATAAGTATCGGATACAGGCAAGGCGGCGGGCCCCTCTGGCAGGAAGGGTCCGCCGCCTCTGCACTGTTGTCATTTTCTGGGGTGCTGGGGATGAAAGGGAGACGGCGAGGGAGGATTTGACAGGGGCGCGGAATTCCTCTATAATAGTAAAAAACTGCAAAGGAAGCGGCCCGAGCCAGAGAGAGGCCGGAATGGAGGAGCATGTGATGGACATCCATGTGGGAGATGTGCTGAAAATGAAGAAGGCTCACCCCTGTGGAAGCCAGGAGTGGCTGGTCCTCCGGGTGGGCATGGATTTTCGGATGCGCTGTCTGGGCTGCGGGCATGAGGTCATGCTGCCCCGGAGCAAGGCGGAGAAAAGTGTCCGAAAGGTGTATCGGGACGGCACGGAGGTCAAACTGGAGGCGCGCCCGGCAAAGGGCGGCCAAGGATGAGGGGAAGAGGCATGAATCAACGATACTGGAGCAGCCGGATCCAGGGACTGGTGCCCTACACCCCCGGGAGCAGCCCAAGGACCGGACGTTCATCAAGCTGAACACCAACGAGAACCCCTACCCCCTTCTCCCCGGGTGCTGGAGGCCATCCGGCGGGAGGCGGATCAGCGCCTGCGGCTCTATCCTGATCCGGAGTCTGCCGCGCTGCGGGGGGCGCTGGCGGAGCACTATGGCGTGGAGCCGGAGCAGGTGTTCTGCGGCAACGGCTCCGACGAGGTGCTGCGGCTGTGCTTGTACGCCCTGTTCAGCCCCGGGCGGAAGGTGGTGTTCCCAGACATCACATACAGCTTCTATCCGGTCTATACCGAGCTGTTCGGGCTGGACTATGAGGAGATCCCCTCAACGAGGACTTCACCCTGCCGGTGGAGCGCTTTCTGAGGGGGAGACGGCGGCGCGGTGATCTGCAACCCCAACGCACCCACGGGCCGGGCCCTGCCTTTGTCTGACATCCGGCGGATCGTGGAGGCCAACCCGGCAGCGGCGGTGCTGGTAGACGAGGCCTACGCCGACTTCGGGGCCCAGTCCGCTGTGGAGCTCATCGACCAGTATCCCAACCTGCTGGTGGTCCGCACCATGTCCAAGTCCCGGTCCCTGGCGGGGATGCGGATCGGCTACGCCCCCTGGCAGCCAGGACCTGATCGCTGGGGTAAACTGCGTGAAGAACTCCTTCAACTCCTACCCCCTGGACCGCCTGGCCCAGGCGGCAGAGGCGGCCGTGCGGGACACGGCATATTTTGAGGAGACCCGGGGGCAAGATCATGGCGACCCGGACGTGGGTCACCCACAGGCTGCGGGAGATGGGTTTCCAGGTCCATGACTCCAGCCCAATTTCCTGTTCATCGCCCACCCGGACCACTCCGGGCGGGTGCCCAGCAGGGGCTGCGGGACCGGGGCGTGCTGGTGCGCCGGTTTGAACGCCCCAGGATACAGGACCATCTGCGGGTGTCCATCGGGACAGACGAGGAGATGGAGGCCATGTGCCGGGCTATGGAAGAGATTTTGAAAGGACAGTGACCCATGCGATACGACAGTGACCTGCTGTACCGTCCCCCAGGGGAGTGGCGCAGCTATCTGCTCCAGTGCACCATCGGGTGTTCCCACAACAAATGCACCTTCTGTGCCATGTACAAGGAGAAGAAGTTTCGGGTCCGCCCGGTGGAGGAGATCCTGGAGGACATCGACATGGCCCGCAGCTACTACGGGCCCAATGTGGAGCGGGTCTTCCTCATGGACGGGGATGCCATTGTGATGAGGACGGAGCAGCTGCTCCAGATCCTGAAGAAGCTGTATGCTGCCTTCCCTAAGCTCCAGAAGGTGACCACCTACGCCGGCCCCAGGAGCACCCCTGAGCAAGACGCCGGAGGAACTGCGCGCCCTGCGGGAGGCCGGACTGACCCGGGCCTATCTGGGGGTGGAGAGCGGCAGCGACGCAGTGCTCCAGGCCATCCAAAGGGCTGCACCGCCGCGGAGATGCTCCAGGCGGGCCAGAACCTGGTGGCGGCGGGCATCGACCTGTGGGCGATCGTCATCCTGGGCCTCACCGGCCAGGGGGGGCGACTGGGAGGAGCACGTCCTGTCCACCGCCGGCATCATCAACAAAATGAAGCCCCGCCACCTCTCAGCCATGACTTTTTGCCCCTGCGGCGGGCACCCCGCTGGGGGAGGACGTGCTGGCCGGGCGCTTTCAGGTGTGTACCCCGGACCAGATCCTGGAGGAGTGCCACCTTCTGCTGGAGCACCTGGATGTGGACCCCCTCCACTTCACCAGCAACCACGCCTCCAACTACCTGCCCCTGAAGGGGGGGCTGCCGGAGGACCGGGAGAAGTTCCTCTCCCTGATCGACCAGGCGCTGGAAGGCAAGATCCGCCTGCGCAAGACCCTGAATCGGGGGATCTGAGATGTCCCGAAAGACCGACCGCCCGCCGGAGCCTTTGGTTCCGGCGGGGCGGTCTTTATCGGTTCAGCGGCGGCGGCGTCCCAGCCACAGGTCCGTCCCGATAAGGATGGCGCACCAGAGCAGGATCAGCCCCCGATGAGCAGAGCGCAGTTGCGGAAAAAGACCTCCGGCAGGATCAGGATGATCTGGTCCACCGCCGGGTCGAAGAGCCAGTTGTCCTTCCCCGGGAAGAACAGGGCGTGGAATACCACAAAAGCCCGCTCAAAGTCCAGGGAGGCCAGCAGGCCCACCACGGCGAAGACGATGCCCAGCCCCGCGGGGCAGCCCAGAAGCCGGGGCCCCGGCCCAGAAGGGGCGGGGCACCAGGCCCATCCGCCGGCCCAGCAGGAACCAGAGGAGCAGGAGGGCGGCAGACAAGGCCAGCACGGCCAGATCCAGCAGGAAGAGGACCCGCACATCGGCAAAATGGTCCCGGCCGGACTGTGACCAGGACAGCGCGCCGGTGGAGAACTCCTCCGCCCCCAGGCAGTAGTCCAGCATCTCGTCATAGGCCTGGCGGATCGCCTCCTCTGTCAGGCCGGTAGCCTGGACCAGCCCCCAGAGGGCCGATATGGGCGTAATAGAAAGGGGCGGCAGAGGATGGGGACCGCCACAGAGGAGGAGAGCACGAGGCAGGCCGTAAGGACGGCCAGCAGGACGGACAGGATCTTACTCTGTTTCATCAGGGACACCTCCCGTAGGGATGATCAGACCGGACAGGACGATGAGCACCTGCCCGGGGAGGTAGAAGAGCCACATCCCTACCTGGGCCACGGAAGAGAGGGGGCAGGGAAGAGGCTGGGGAACTGAGAGACTGCGACCAGCATGTCGCACATGAGGTAGAGGAGCAGTCCCAGGGAGAAGAGGGCGGCCCCCGGCGTCCCGCAGAGACAGGCTCAGCAGGGCGTTGAAGAGGAAGTGGAGAAGTAGAGGCCGCGGCTGCGGTCTCCGGTGTGAAGAACTCCAGCTGGTACAGGGGCCACCAGAAGCAGGGAGAACAGAAGGAACCTGGGAATGAGCAGGGCATGGCCTCCGTTGGCCTTACAGATGCGGACCATATACGCAACCTGGACCCCGTAAAAGAGGAGGATGCCCAGGAGGTACCAGCGGTCCAGCACCAGCAGGAAGAGGTCGGCCGCTGCGGTCATGGCCAGCGCGGCGGCCACCAGGCGGTCTCCGCCCCGGGAAGCCCCGCCAGGGCCATGAGCAGGCACAGCAGCAGGGCGGCATACTTCAGGGCGGTGCTCAGAGGACCAGGAGAGAGCAGGTCCAGGGCCAGGAAGGAGAGGTAGAGCGCCCCCTCCAGCAGCAAAAAAGCCGGCACGCTCCACCGGCAGAGCCGCTCGATCAGAATGTTCTCCTCCCTTCCGCAAAGGCTGTCCCGTTCAGTGTAGCACGAATGAGAAAAAAATACAATCCTTGTCAACAGAAGAGGACCGCAGCGCCCGGAAAAAGGCACTGCGGTCCTTGCTGATGTCGTGAAGTAGGATGGAAGGTTACTTCGCGGCGGTGTTTTTCTTCTTGCCGAAGATGGTCATGCAGCCCTCAACGGCCAGCACGATAGCCAGGATGAACAGCAGCACGCCCAGGATGGCCTGCGCATAGGGGCCCAGTCGGTGGCAGCGCCGGCGGTGATCTTGCCCACCTGAGTGCTAATGGTCTGAGCCAGGGAAGTCAGAGTGACCATCAGCATGAAGATCATGGGGATGTAGAACATCTTGTTGTTCTTGCCGACGTTGCCAAGCCAGGCACACACAGTCAGCAGAGCCAGAGCGGCCAGCAGCTGGTTGGCAGCGCCGAACAGAGGCCAGATCTTGGAGTAGCCGGTCATGCCCAGACCCACGCCCAGCACCACGGTGATGGCGGTGGCGACCACGGGGTTGGTGAGGATGGCCTTAAGCCGGTGGCCTCCTTATAGGTCTGGCCGGGCTTCAGCCAGAACTCCTGGAACATGTAGCGGGCCAGACGGGTGGCAGTATCCAGGGAGGTCAGGCAGAACACGGACACGGTCAGCACCAGCAGGGAGCTGACAGTGGCCTGGGTGCCCGCCAGGCCGGGGATGGTGGCGACCATGCGGGAGATGCCGGTAGCGAACACGTGTGTGGGAGTTACGATCTCGCCGGAGGCGTACTCGTTCCAGATGAAGGACACGGCGGACAGGGAGATCAGAGCCAGCGCACACTCGATGAGCATGCCGCCGTAGGCGATGGGCTTGGCGTCCCGCTCGTGGTCCAGCTGCTTGGCGGTGGTGCCGGAGCCCACCAGGGAGTGGAAGCCGGAGATGGCGCCGCAGGCGATGGTAACGAACAGAGCTGGGAAGACATAGCCCAGAGAGGTCCCGGTCGGGGCGAAGGTGTCATACGCGCCGGTGAAGGCGGGCATATCCATGTGGGCAGCGTCCGCACCAGTGAGACCGGCCCCGATGACGCCCACAGCGGCGATGACCATCATGGCGTACAGCAGGAAGGAGGACAGATAGTCACGGGGCTGGAGCAGGATCCACACGGGGGCCACGGAGGCGATCAGAATGTACACACCGATAATCCACATCCAAGCGGTGTTGGACAGGTAGATAGGGTGCCACTTCAGACCGATGGCCAGGCAGATCACGATGCCCACGCAGCCGGCAATGGTGGCCACTGCCAGGGAGGCCCCGCGGCGGTAGACAAAGAAGCCGAACACGATGGCCATGAGAATGAACAGCAGGGAGATCATAGCCACGGAGGCGTTGGTGGCGGAGGCGGCGGTGTCCACCACGCCGTCCACATAGGTGGCCTGGAAGGTGCTGGCCACGATGGAGGCGAAAGCGGCCACCACCAGGATCAGGGTCAGGTAAGAGAAGATCAGGAAGAGCTTCTTGGCCCGGGAGCCGATGTTCAGGGCGATGACCTCGCCGATGGACTGGCCCTTGTGGCGGATGGAAGCGAACAGGGCACCGTAGTCATGGACGGCGCCGAAAAAGATGCCGCCGATCAGAATCCACAGCAGCACAGGCACCCAGCCGAACAGGGCCGCCTGAATGGGGCCGTTGATGGGGCCGGCGCCCGCGATGGACGCGAAGTGGTGACCCAGCAGAACTGGGGCCTTGGCGGGGACATAGTCCATGCCGTCCTCCAGCTCATGGGCAGGGGTGGGCCGGGAGTCATCCACGCCCCACTGCTTGGCAAGCCATCCGCCGTAGAAGATGTAACCTACGATCAGAATGACAATGCCAATGGAAAGAACTAACACTGCATTCATTTAAGTTTCTCCTCTCCTTAACTTAAATTTCTGGATCTCGCGGGCCACAAGACCACTCAGGCTCTTCCCCAGATCTTTGCCGCTGCGGTTCGTGGCGATGTCGCCGGTGGACAGGTCCACCGCTGCTATACGAAACTCCATCCATCCATGGAGCGATAGCTTAAAGTCCCGGTGCTTCTTCAGCTTTTGAAGCTGGGCCATAGCGTCCGGGTCGGCCTGATCACACAGGACCACGGCCGACAGATAGGTGCACATATGCTGGGAATGGGGGCGGATGCGTGGCATCCCGTCCTCCAGCGTGCGGGCCTGAAGCTCCACCAGGCTGGTGAAGTCCAGCCGGGGGAGGGAGTATAGGTAGAGGTATTCGTGGGTCTCCGCCGCCCACAGCTCCGCCTTTGATCAGTACGTACTGAGAGCCGCGGGAGTGATAGGCGCACAGTGCTTTCAGGGGGAGCCGTCTTGACGGGCTCTACGTCAAAATAGGCTGTGTATGCCTCCGAGAGGCGGGCGAGGAGGGTATCGCGCAGTTCAGACACAGGGGACCTCATTTCCATGGGGCGCCATAGGCAGAACCGAAGCGGAAACCGATTCCCCGCTCCCGCCCAAATAAACCCCAAAAAATTATGAATAAAATGTTAAAATCATGATAGCAGATTTCCACATATTTTGCAAGGAAATTCTTCAAAAAGGGAGGAAAGAAATGAAGATCCTCCATCAAATTTCTTTTGATTAAGATAGAATAAACAAAAAAATAAAGAAGAAGGAGAAGAAATTGTGCAGAAAACCGCGGGATGGGAGAAAAAAGAAAAAAGGGACAGCGCTGTGCAGGATTACCGCCGTTTTTTATAGGGGAAATATGGAGGGCGTGGGGAGAGGGGAGACGTTCCGGGGATTTGACAGCGGGTGCGGGATTGAGTACAATGGGAAATCATGCGCCAGGCCGCGCCGGCCCCCGGAGAGAGGGGGGGGCGCGGAGACGGACAGGGCGCTCTTCCCAAAGTGAGTCCCGTGAGAGCGGAGGTTGTCTACATGAGTTGGGAAAGAATGACTGCTATGGGCCCGGCGGGGGGAGAACAGATGGAGCCGTTGGGGGCGGCTGCTGGTCCCGTCCCTGTTTTTTGCTGGGGTCATCTACTATGAAGAACTGTTTTTTTGAAGCTGTTTTGTTTCCACGCCGTCACGCCGGTGGGGGCGCTGTTCACCCTGTTGTTCACCCTGCCCATCGCGATCCTGCTGGGACTGCTGTGCGGGGTCGCCCCACGAAAGGGGCGGGTGCTGCTGCTGGCAATGACCCTGCTGCTCTCCGTGTGGATGGGAGCCCAGAGCATCTATTATCACCTGTTCAAGACCTTCCTCACAGCTTTCTCCCCTGACTAAGATGGGGATGGTGGCCGGTGCTTCGGAGACATGGCGGTTGGGGGAGATCCTGCTCAACTGGTTCCCCATCGCCATGATGGCGGTCCCCTTCGACTGGCGGTGGTCCTCCGCCGGCGTCTGATCCCGGAGGAGGGCCCCATGTCCAGAAGCGATGATGGGGGCACGGTGGGCCCTGCTGGCGGCGGTGGTCCAGCTGGCTGCCATGGGCATCGTGATGTGCTGCGGCGGGGGCTCCATGTCCCTGCGCTTCATCTATTCCAGGCGGCGGTGCCGGAACTGGAGGTGCAGAACTTTGGGATGCTGACCCAGAACCAGCTGGAGCTGCGCAGAGTGCTCTTCGGGATCACCCCGGAGGACCAGAGCCTCCGGAAGGGGCAGGCGCTCCACCTCTACCGGCCGGCCAGTGAGCCGGTAGAGGTGGAGTCCGCGGAGTATCCCCTCCGCGGACTATCACATCTTGGACATCGCTTTCGACCGGCTGATAGCGGAGGAGACAGACGAGGACCTGCTCCAGATGCACACCTATTTTTCCCAGCAGGTGCCCACAGCAAAAAAATGAGTGGACGGGCTATTTTCAGGGAAAGAATTTGATCTGGATCGTGGCAGAGGGGTTCTGTACCCTGGCTATGGACCCGGAGCGCACTCCTGTGCTCTATGAGATGGCCCACTCTGGCTTTGTGTTTGACCACTTCTACACCCCTCTGTGGGGGTGTCCACCTCGGATGGGGAGTACGCCACCACCACGGGCTCATCCCAAAGTCCGGGGTGTGGAGCTACTCCCAGTCCGCAGGAAATTACATGCCCTTCGGTTTTGGAAACCAGTTCAGCCAGCTGGGCTACCGGACGATGGCCTTCCACGACTACCTCTATACCTACTATGACCGGGATAAGTCCTTCCCCAACATGGGCTATGAGTACTATGCCCTGGGGCACGGGTTAGAACTGGAAGAGATCTGGCCTCCCTCTGACCTGGAGATGATGGAAGAGATCGTTCCCATGTTCGTGGAGGAAGATCCGTTCATGGTCTACTGCCTGACGGTGAGCGGCCATCTGAACTACACCTATGAGGAGAACGCCATGTCCCGCAGGCACTGGGACGAGGTGGCTGGCCTGCCGTACAGCGAGGGGCCCAAGGCATATCTGGCCTGTCAGATGGAGCTGGAACTGGCCATGGAGAGCCTGCTCACCCAGCTGGAGGAGGCGGGCAGGCTGGAGGACACGGTGATCGTCCTCTCCGCCGACCACTACCCCTATGGCCTGACCGACGAGGAGTACAGTGAGCTGCTGGGCCGTCAAGTGGACCCCAACTTTGAGATATTCCAGAACACCCTGATTCTGTGGAACGCCCAGATGGAGGAGCCGGTGCGGGTGGAGAAGCTTTGCTCCAGCCTGGATGTAATGCCCACCCTGGCTAACCTGTTCGGCCTGGAGTATGACTCGCGGCTGATGGCGGGGCGGGATATCCTGTCTGACGAACCCGGGTTGGTGATCTTCTCGAATTACAGCTTCCTGACAGAGGAGGGGGCATACAACTCAGTGCTGGATGAGTTCCGGTCCTGGGACGGCTCCCCGCCGGACGAGGCGTATGTGCAGAGCCAGATCGCCGAAGTGCAGAACCGGGTGGCCTATTCGGCCATGATCCTGGACCACGACTACTACCGGGTGGCCCTGAACGGGCCGCCCAGGGAGGAAGGCTCCCTGTTCAGTGCCCATCGGGAGCCCCAGCCGGACTCCGGCTGGCTGGACTGAATCCAAAATGCCCGGCCCACTCAATGCGTTGAGCGGGCCGGGCATTTTGTATGATGGGAACCGGACCATAGATGGGGGCCGGAGAGTCTTTGGTCTGTCTCCCGGGCAGGCTGTTGTCCGTGCGGGAGACAGTGGGCGCACCGCCGTGCGCCGGAGGTGAGACGCAGCCCGGGAGAACGGGCCGCATACTCGGGGTTGGGAGGGGATGGAGCCCTCCGTGGATTCTGGAAGGGGAAAGCCGGATCGCTCCGACCACCCATAGAATACCATACCAGGAGGGAAAAACATCAAGAAATTTGAGACAAAGCGTGAACGAATTGTAAATTGCTATGGAAGAAAAAAGGACCCAGCCTTCCGGCTGGGTCCAATGGTTTTTTGAAGGGAGCTGAGCTCAGGAGAGAATGCCCAAATCGGTCCACAGGTCGTTGTAGAGGGTGCGGGTGTCTACCGGGCGCACCAGATAGGCCTCGCAGCGGTCCAGAACCTCCTGGGGGGCAGCCATGATCTCATAGCGCTCCATGTCCAGGGGTTCGCCATAGGTCTCCTCGTAGTAGTCGGGATAGGAATCCAGGGCCTCCTGATTGGGGAGGCGTACCAGATATAGTCCATATTTTTCAGGCTGGCATCGGTGGAAGCCATGAAGTTGATCCACTCATGAGCCTCATCCACATTCTCTGCGTTCTTAAGGATACACATGGCATCCACGAACCAGTTGGAGCCCTCCTCGGGGACCACGTAGACCAGGTCCTCATTGTTCTCCAGCATGCTCAGGTAGTCGCCGGCATAGTAGGTGGCCACGGCGGCCTCGCCGGCCTCCATCTTGTCGAAGACCTCGTCCATGACCCATGCCTGATACACACCGGCCTTCTTGGCCTCAGCAAGCAGATCGTAGGCGGCCCGCAGCTCCTCCTCGCTGTCGGTGTTGACGGGAGTAGCCCAGATCCATCAGTGCGATGCCCAGGGCATCCCGGGAGTTGTTGATCATCAGGACCTGGTCGGCATACTGGGGGTCAAACATGGCGCTCCAGCTGGTGATGGGCTGGTCCACCATGGTGCTGTTGTAGATGATGCCCAGGGTGCCCCCAGGTGTAGGGGGACCGTATAGAGATTCTCCGGGTCGTAGGACAGGTTTTTGAACCGGTCGGCGATCTTCTCGAAATTGGGAATCTTGGAGTAGTCCAGCGTCTGGAGCATATCCTCCTCGATGAGCTGAGAGATCATATAGTCCGAGGGGACGATCACATCGTAGATGGTGCCGCCCAGAGTGAGAGAGGAGTAGAGCTCCTCGTTGCTGGGAGAGGTCTGGTAGTTGACTTCGATCCCGGTCGCCTCCTCAAACTGCTGGATGAGGCTCTCATCAATATACTCCCCCCAGCTGCACACATTGACCTCCCGCTTTTCGGTACCGGAGCCAGCAGCCAGCCAGCAGGCCGGCGGACAGGGACAGGGTAAGAATGAGGGAAAAATGCTTTTTTTCAATGGATCATTCCTCCAATATTCTATGGTTTTCTATTTTCACGGCTGAAGGCCGCAAAAATCAGCGGCGGAGCTTCCTGGCCGCCTTCTCCTGCCGGGCCTCCCGCACGTTGACGATGATCAGCAGGATGAGCACGGTGGCGAACAGCAGGGTGGAGATGGCGTTGACCTCCGGACTGAGGCGTTTTTGGTCATGGCGTAGATGCGCATGGCCAGGTTGGCGGTGGTGGAGCCGGCGGTGAAGTAGCTGATGACGAAGTCATCGATGGACATGGTGAAGGCGATGAGCAGGCCGTTGACGATGCCCGGCGATCTCAGGCACCACCACCTTCCAGAAAGCCTGCATCCAGGTGCAGCCCAGGTCCTGGGCCGCGTCCACCAGGTTCTTGTCCATCTGCCGCAGCTTGGGCATGATGGACAGGATCACATAGGGGATGTTGAAGGTGATGTGGGCGATGAGCATGGTGCCGAAGCCCAGATAGAGCTTGGTGGGCAGATCGGTGCCCAGACTGGCGTTGATCCACTCCGCAGCCTGTCCCCACAGGGAGAAGGCTGCCACAAAGAACAGACACATGCTCACACCGGTGACAATATCGGCGTTGACCATGGGTATATTGTTGATGGTCATCAGGGGACCGCGCCAGCGCCGCTTCATGTTGTAGAAGCCGATGGCGGCGAAGGTGCCCGCCACGGTAGCGATGACCGCCGCCAGGACGGAGACTGCCAAGGTGGTGTAGAAGGCGTCCAGGATCAGGTCATCCCGAAGCAGCTCCCGATACCAGTCCAGGGTAAAGCCGGCCCATACCGAGCGGCTGCTGGAGTCGTTGAAGGAAAAGACGATGAGTACCAGAATGGGGGCGTAAAGGAACACAAAGACCAGCGCCATGGAGAGGCGGCGGAAGAGAGAGGCGGAACGGCTCATAGCATCACCGCCTGTTCCTCGCCCTCACCGAAGCGATTCATTACCGACATACAGATGACCACGATCACCATCATCACCAGCGCCACGGCGGAGCCCAGATAGGGGTTATAGGCCGAGCCCTTGAACTGCATCTCAATCAGGTTGCCCAGCAGAAGATGCTTGCCGCCCCCAGCAGATGGGAGATGGCGAAGGTGGACACCGCCGGGACAAAGACCATGGTGATGCCGGAGAGGACCCCAGGCAGGGACAGGGGCAGGGTCACACGGCGGAACACCGTGACCGAATCGGCCCCCAGGTCCCGGGCGGCCTCGATCAGCCGGTGGTCCAGCTTGACGATGACCGAGTAGATGGGCAGGATCATGAAGGGCAGGAAGTTGTACACCATGCCCAGCACCACCGCGCCCTGGGTGTTGATCATTTTGAAATACTCGATCTCCGTGCCAAAGAGGCCGTTGATGAGGTCGAACAGGCCGATAGCGTCAAAAAAAACGGTTGAGCAGGCCGGTGTTCTCAGGATGGACATCCAGGCGTAGGTGCGCAGCAGGAAATTCATCCACATGGGCAGCATGATGAGCATCATGGCCACCCTCTGGAAGCCGGCTCCCTCCCGGGCCAGGAAACAGGAAATGGGGTAGCCCACCAACAGGCAGATCACGGTGGCGATGAGGGCCAGCTTGAAGGACCGGGTGAAGACCACCGCGTAGTCCCAGATGCGGGCGAAGTTGTCCAGGGTGAAGCCGCCTCCGGCGGAAGAAAAGGCATAGACCACCACCATCAGAATGGGGATGACCACAAAGATGGCCATCCAGACCACATAGGGGATGGAAAACAGGGAGAGCTTATTCCGCTTCATCTCCGGCCTCCTCCCCCTCTGCCTCCTCGGGGTCATAGGCGGCGTCGCTGATCTCGTCATACTCCTCGCTGTAAGAGGAGTAGTCTCCGAACAGGCCGGAATACTGGCTCTTCTTCATCACGTGGAAGCCGTCCGGGTCGATCTTGATGCCGATACGGCTGCCCACGGGGGACAGGTCGGTGGTCTGGATCAGCCACTTAAAGCCATAGAAGTCCACGATGATGTCATACTGCATCCCCTTGAAGGTGACGGAGGTGACGGTCCCCTTCAGCTGGCCCTGCTCCTCTGGCACGATGTCCACATCCTCGGGCCGGATGACCACATCCACCGGCTCATTGGGGGCAAAGCCGCCGTCCAGGCACTGGAAGCGCCGGTTGAAGATCTCCACCACTCCGTCGGCTCGCATGATGCCGTCGATGATGTTGGACTCGCCGATGAAGTCGGCCACAAAGGCGTTCTGAGGCTCGTTATAGATGTCCTCCGGGGTGCCGATCTGCTGGATCTGCCCCTTGTCCATGACCACCACCGTGTCGGACATGGCCAGGGCCTCCTCCTGGTCGTGGGTGACATAGATGAAGGTGATGCCCATGGCTTGCTGGATGCGCTTAAGTTCGTTCTGCATGTCTTTGCGCAGCCGCATATCCAGCGCCCCAGAGGCTCATCCAGCAGTAGCACCTTGGGACGGTTCACCAGGGCGCGGGCAATGGCCACCCGCTGCTGCTGTCCACCGGACAGGGAAGACACAGAGCGCTTCTCAAACCCCTTCAGGTTGACGACATCCAGCATCTCCATGACCCGCTCCTGGATCTCCTTCTCAGTGAGCTTGACTTTTTGACGACGGATGACCTTTCCTTCTCGTCCCGCTCCTCCTTCGCCTTGGGGATGCGCAGGCCGAAGGCGATGTTTTCAAAGACATTCAGGTGGGGAAACAGAGCGTATTTCTGAAATACTGTATTGATGGCCCGTTTGTGCGCCGGGACAGCATTCATCCTCACACCGTCAAAAAAATATGTCGCCAGCGGTGGGCGTCTGGAAACCACCGATAATGCGCAGAGTGGTGGTCTTGCCGCATCCACTGGGACCGAGCAGTGTGAGGAACTCCTTGTCATGGATATTCAGCGTAATGTTATCGAGCACGACCTCGTCGTCAAACGCCATGGTGCAGTCCACCAGGCGGATCAACTCCTTGGACATGTATCCTCCCCATTTCCTTTCAACTTACAGCTTGTCAGCTCCCTCGGTCTCATTCCCGCCGCTGTCCGCAGCAGAGGGACAGCTGGAGGTCCCGGCGGGGATTCACAGATAGCGAGATACACTATATCCGCTTACCGATAAAATGTCAATGGATTTTGTCGAAAATCTCGGTGAAATCCCCCGCCGGAAAACCGGGAAAGCCCGGCCGGAGCAAGGAAAACTGGGGGTGCGCCGGAGTGAGGGGAGATCCCGGCGGACCGGCGGGGGATCACAGGGAAAAAGCCGGGAAAATATTCCGTCACGAAGTCCACCTGTTCCACCTGGAACTGCTGTCCGTCCAGAGGAGCCAGCGCCCCGGCGTCGGTAGTGAAGCAGAACTCCAGCCGGTAGGAGTACAGGGCCTGATAGCTGCGGCCGTAGCGCTTGTTCTGCCGCTCGCTGCCATATTTGCCGTCTCCCAGCAGGGGTGCCCGGCGGCGGCGAACTGGGCCCGGATCTGGTGGGTGCGCCCGGTGATGAGCTGGCAGCGCACCAGGGAGAGCCGTTCCGGACGGCCAGGGTCTCGTACAGTGTGACGGCCGTCTTGGCCCCTGGCCTGGGACGGCTGCTCACGGTGACCTGTTTTTTTGCCTCATCTTTCAGAATGTAGCCCTCCAGCCGGCCGGCGGGGGCGCGGGAGAGTTCCGTGGACTATGCAGAGGTAATATTTGTTCAGCTCCCGGTCCTTGATCTTCTGGTTCATCACCCGAAGGTCCCTCCGCCGTCTTGGCGGCGATGACGATGCCCCCGGTGTTCCGGTCAATACGGTTGCACAGGGCGGGGGCAAAGGCCCCCTCCTGGTAGGGGGACCACTCCTTTTTCTGGTAGAGGTAGGCCTGGATGTGGGTGATGAGTGTGTTGACCCGCTCCGTCTCGTCGGGGTGGACCACCAGGCCGGGGCGCTTGTCCACTAGAAGGATGTGCTCATCCTCATAAAGGATCGTGAGTTTGGGCTGGTAGAGGGAGAGAAAGGCGTTTTCCGGTGTGGGGGTCTGGAAAAACTCGTCGTTGATATAAAGCTGGAGCAAGTCCCCCTGGACCAGACGCACGTCCCGCTTTGCCCCCTGCCGTTGAGCTTGACCCGCTTGAGACGGATGTACTTCTGGGCCAGCGGGGCGGGGAGGAGGGGGAGGGTCTTGGCCAGCCAGCGGTCCAGGCGCTGTCCAGCGTCGTTCGTTCCAACGATAAATTCCTTCATGGGGCAAGTCGGTCCCTTCCACAGTATTGAGCGTGTGATATCCTGCCACCATTCCACCATATTCTTGTTTTTTTGTCAATCCCGATTTCGCCCGGCGGGCCGGCGGGCGCCGCAAAAAAATTTTTTCCTCAAATGCAAAAAAAGTATTTGACATTATTCCCCGATTTGTTTATAATACTCGCTGTACCATTCTGCGAGTATGGGGTCCATACCCCGGAGGGAGGTTCCATATGCGGCTGGATCTGAAGGACATCATCCACGTTCCGGGCGCGTCCAAGGACTTCCAATTTCAGCTGGACCTGTCCCAGCTGGAATTTTATGGCTCCCATCCCATCAGCCGGCCGGTAGAGGCCGCGGGCACCGTGACCAACCACGCCGGGGCCTTGGAGCTGACGGGTACGGCCCGCTCCCCTTCTGGACCTGGCCTGCGACCGCTGCGGGAAGGAATTTTCCCGGGAAAAGGCGGTGCCTTTGGACTGCCTCCTGGCCGATGAGCTGGAGGACGAGGAGAACGACGAGATCGTGCTCCTGGAGGGCAGCGAGGTGGATCTGGACGAGCTGGTGACCACGGCTTTTGTCCTCGCGATGGATACAAAGAACCTTTGCTCAGAAGACTGCAAAGGGCTGTGCGCCAAGTGCGGAGCAGACCTGAACCTGGGTCCGTGCGGGTGCAGACCTGAAGTGGATCCACGATTGGCGGCGCTTGCGCAGCTGTTGGATGATGAAAACTGAGTAGTCCGAGAAGTGCCTGCGGGAGGAACGCAGGGCACGTAAACCGAAGGAGGTGTCACCAATGGCGGTTCCCAAAGGAAAAGTTTCGAAGGCCAGACGCGATAAGCGGCGCAGCTCCCACTGGAAGCTGGAGACTCCCGGTATCGTGACCTGCCCCAAGTGCGGTGCCTATCGGCTGCCCCACCGGATGTGCAAGTCCTGCCTGACCTATAATGGCCGCGAGTTCGGCCAGGTCGAAGCCCAGTAATAAAAAAAGACGCTGTGTGCAAACACAGCGTCTTTTTTTGTCCTGCTGGCTCCAACAAAATTTCCCCCTGGATTTTGCATCGGGGAGCAGGCAGGAAAGTTTGGAAGGAGTGGTACGCCTGGAAGAGAAGAAACAGATCCCGTGGAGACGCTGGACCAGACAAGCGTCAAAAGAGATGAGATCCTGCTGGGAGGCAGTTTTCTATGGGGAAAACTGGGAGGATCCAGACTCTGGGGACAACAAAAGGGTGCTGAGCAATGAAAAATTTCTTGAAATCCCGGGGAAATGCGGTACAATGGTCTTATATGACAAACAAAGGAGGTTCCCCAATGTCCGATTGTCTGTTTTGCAAGATCGTCAACGGGGAGATCCCGTCCAACAAGGTGTATGAGGATGAGCTGTGCTACGCCTTCTACGACATCGATCCCCAGGCACCCACCCATTTCCTGGTGATCCCCAAGGCCCACATCGCCTCCGCTGCCGAGGTGACGGCGGAAAACAGCAGGGGCGGTGGCCCATATCTTTGAGGTCATTGCCAAGGTGGCCAGGGAGCTGGGACTGGACAGCTACCGCATGGTCTCCAACATCGGTGAACAGGCGAGGTCAGAGTGTGCATCACCTGCACTTCCATGTGCTGTCCGGCCGGGATATGACCTGGCCTCCGGGCTGAGAGGAGCCCCGAGACGGATCTTTGTAAAAAGGGCCTGGGCGGCTGTGCACAGCCGCCCAGGCCCTTTAAAAAAATATCTCAATAGCCCCAGAGAACAGTTGCAAAAGGGAGCCGTTTCCTTTATGATAGAAGGAAAGAGGCCGCAGGCCGAGATGCGGAGAACGGCTGGGGAGATTTCTCAGACTGGGTATCGATACGAAACTGCAAGGAGACCAATATGAATATCATCAAGATCATGACTCCCAAGGCTCTGACCGTGTTTTTACATACAGGGGACACGGTGCGTCAGGGACTGGAGCTGCTGCGGCAGCATGGATACACCGCCATCCCGGTGCTGAATGACCAGGGAGAATACCTGGGCAGCATCACAGAGGGGGACTTCCTGCGTCATATTTTGGCCGTGGGTACCACCGACAGGAAGGCTCACGAGAAGTACCGCATCAGGGGGGCCTTCTCCGCCCGGACTTCTGCCCGCCGCTGGGTATCGGGCCACTCCGGATCAGGTGGCCCAGGCGCTTCTGCGGCAGAACTTCATCCCCATCGTGGACGACCGGAACTGCTTCTGCGGGATCGTCACCCGGCGCTCCTTCATGGCCTTCCTGGTGGAGCGGACAGATCTGGAGGAGCTGGAGGCATCCCCGGCGTAAAGAGAAAACCTCTGTACCGTGTGGTACAGAGGTTTTTGTCAGCCTTATTCCAATCACACAGCGCGGGTGACCTTACCGGAACGGAGGCATCTGGTGCAGACGTACACGTGGGTAGGAGTGCCCTTCACGATCGCCTTCACGCGCTTCACATTGGGCTTCCAGACACGGTTGGAACGGCGGTGGGAGTGGGAGACCTGGATGCCAAAGGTGACGCCCTTGTCGCAGAATTCGCATTTAGCCATGTTGCTTACCTCCTCGCTATGAGAGTACGCTTATAGAAGCATCGACTGATATAATACCAGATGTTGCGTGAAAATGCAAGAGTTTTTTCAAAAACTCCGCTTATTCTCAGGAGTGGAAGGGCAGGGGCGGCCTGTGGCCGGCCGCCCCTGGAAATTTTACGGGCACGCTCTGGCAGTTTTGACGAAAAGGAGAGGGCAGCATCTCCTGCCTGTGTAAAATAGGACAAGAAAAAACAGCTGTTCTCTTGCGTGCCGGGTGGAAATGAGCTATACTAATCCAGAACCAGAATATAGGAGAGGGGTGCACCCTGTGACAGAGACCCAAAACAGCGTCCGTCTGGGCGAGATCATCAAGGAATTCCATCTGGGCTCCTCCACGAGGGAGAGGACTACCAGAATATCCCGCTGCGGACCCTGGACGTAAACCGCCCCGGACTTCCGCTGTCCGGCTTTTTTGAGCATTTTGACACCAAGCGCCTGCTGCTGATGGGCCTGACGGAGACTACCTATGTCAGCGGCATGAGTGAAGAGCGGCGCCGGGAGAGCTTTTGACCGACTGCTCTCCTACCCGGTGCCTGCCCTGATCTATACCCGGGGCATCGACCCGTTCCCAGAGTGTATGGAGATGGCCCAGAAATACGGGCGCACCGTGCTGCGCACCCAGGAGCAGACCTCGGCTTTTATGAGCTCTCTCATCGGCAGCCTCTATAACCATCTGGCTCCCCGCATCACCCGGTCAGGGCGTGATGATGGAGATTTACGGCGAGGGGTGCTCATCCAGGGGGAGTCCGGCGTGGGCAAGAGCGAGGTGGCCATTGAGCTCATCAAGCGCGGCCACCGGATCATCGCCGACGACGCGGTGGAGATCCGGGAGACCAACCATGGCACCCTGGTGGCTTCCGCCCCCGAGCTGATCCGCCACTATATGGAGCTGCGGGGCATCGGCGTCATCGACGTGCGCCGCCTGTTCGGCATGGGGGCCATCAAGCTGAAGCAGCAGATCGACATGGTCATCAAGCTGGAGCCCTGGGATGACACCGCAGTCTATGACCGCCTGGGCCTGGAGAACACCTACACCGAGATCCTGGGGGTGCAGCTGCCCGCCATCACCATCCCGGTCAAGCCGGGCCGGAATCTGGCCAGCATCGTAGAGGTGGCGGCCATGAACAACCGCCACCGCAAGATGGGCCACAACGCGGCGCTGGAGCTGACCAGAAGAATGGATCAACATTTTGCCCGGAAGATGGGTGTGGGGAGATGAATGAGATGTATATCGGGCTTGACATCGGCGGCACCAACATGGTGGCCGGACTGACCAATGGAGCGGGAAAGATCATCAACAAGGTGAGCCGTCCGGTGAACAAGGCGTGGGACCCGGCAGAGCTGTGCCGCCAGTCCGCCCAGCTGGCCCAGCAGGCGGCGGAGGTGGGGGGCTTCGCCGCAGATCAGATCAAGGCAGTGGGCCTGGGCCTGCCCGGTCTGGTGGACAACAAGACGGGCTATGTCATCCAGACTCCCAACATGCCCTTTTGACAACACTCCCATCCGGGAGATGTTCCAGGCGGAGTGGGACGTCCCCGTCTATCTGGCCAACGACGCCAACTGCGCCGCCATGGGCGAGTACTGGGCCGGCGCCGCCAGGGCTGCGACCCCGCAGTGGTGGTCACCCTGGGCACCGGCATCGGAGGCGGCCTGGTGGTGGGCGGCAAGCTGTACACCGGCTTCGCCCAGTCCGGGCTGGAGGTGGGCCACATGATCATCCGGCCCAACGGCGTGCTGTGCGGCTGCGGGAACCGGGGGATGCTGGGAGCAGTACGGCTCCGCTACTGCCCTGATCCGTATTGCCCAGGAGGCCATGGGCGGGACCCGGGCAGCGTGATGTGGGAGCTGTGCCAGGGGACCGCTTCCCGCGTGGACGGACGTATCCCCTTCCAGGCTGCCCGGCTGGGGGACCTGTCGGCAAAGAAGGTGCTTCACCGCTATCTTGAGGGGCTGTCCATCGGCCTGATCAACCTGGTGAACATCCTCCAGCCGGAGATCATCTGCCTGGGCGGCGGCATCAGCAACGAGGACGACCTGCTGCTGGACCCCCTGCGGGGGCTGGTGCTGGCGGGCTGCTTCGACAAGTCAAGCCGCCGCGCCTGGAGAGAGCCTCCCCTGGGCAACGACGCCGGAGTGGTAGGGCTGCCATGCTGTACAAGATGCTGTAAGGACCCGGCTCCCGGCCGGGAGCAGCGGTGGAACAAGAACAGGGCGGCCTCCGCAGATGCGGAGGCCGCCTCGGCTTGTGAAAAAGCTCTCCTGTGAGGAATTCCGCCACCCGCAGGCGACGGAATAAAGTTTGATTTCGTCATTTCCAAGGGCGTGTACCTCGGGAATGACAGTCTCTCCGCCCATTGCCTGGCTGGCAGGCTCCTGAGAACGTCCAGGTTCAGAGGACAAAATCCTCGTCCTTCAGCCTGGAGAAATCCGCCTTAGCCGGGCGGGGAGGACCCGTTTCAATGGGTCGTACTTGAAGGATCGGCATCTGGAACCGGCAGACATGACCCCCTTCCGGTCGCAGATCACCTGATCCTCGCTCAGGAGCGCGCCCACGGGCGCAGTAGGTGCAGCAGGGGTTCGATCTTTTTTTGAAACAGGCCCATGAAGGTCCCTCCCAATGCGTTGTTGGGACCATTATACTCTCTTTGGCCTGGGTTTTCCACTGCTTTTTTTCACCATATAGACGGCCAGTGCCACAAAAGAGCAGCCAGACGCCCCAGGCGGCCGCGGTGGAGATGGTTAGGGCACGCTGAAAGTCCAGGCTGGCGATGCCCTCCACCTGTTCCGCCAGGTAGGAGGAGACCGGCGCCTCCAGGGGAAGCGGCGGACCAGCAGGGCAGTGAAAAAGGGCGGAGAGGCCGCCATGGAGCAGCTTGCCGGTGAGGTAGGTCCGCAGGGACAGGCCGCTGTCTCCCAGAAAGGCCAGCACCTGGCAGTGGACAGAGAGGCCGGCCCACCCCAGCATGAAGGCGGCCATGGACAGCCGGCCGGTCACTGTGCCCGCCCGGTGAGGGAGGAGACCCCGGAGGAGAGCTCCAACAGGCCGGTGATGAGCCGCTGAGCCCATGCCTGATCCAGCCCCAGGGGGAGAGCAGAGCGGCCGTCCCGCCGGCCAGAGCGCCCATGACGCCGGAGAGAAAGAGCATCCGGATGACAACCGTGAAAAACAGCACGAAGGCACAGATGTTCAGGGTGGAGGACAGGGCCCCGGTGATGGAGTGGGTGAAGGCCCCGGGGAAGCTGGCTGCCTGGAACTGGGGGGCCGCATGTCGGCCCGGCCGGGGCCCCTCGCCGGGCCGGTAGAAGGGAAGAGCAGGCCTACGCACAGGGAAGCGGCGATATGTGCCAGATAGAGGAGCAGCCCCGCACGGCTGCTGGCGAAGATCCCGGTGCCCACCACCCCCAGGATAAAGGCGGGACCTGAATTGTTGCAGAAGGCCAGCAGCCGTTCTGCCTCTGTTTTGGAGCACTGGCCGTTCTCGTATAGGGCGATGGCAGTGCGGGCCCCCACCGGGTAGCCCCCTACAAAGCCCAGGGCGAGGGCAGAGGAGCAGGCGCCCCCACCCGGAACAGGGGGGCCATGACCCCCTCCAGCAGACGGCCCAGGTAGCGGCTCATCCCCAGCTCTACCACCAGGGAGGAGAGGACAAAGAAGGGAAAAGGGAGGGGATGATCACATTGCCGCACAGGGCCAGCCTGTCCCGGGCGGCGGCCATGCTCTCCTGGGGCCAGCGCATCAGGGCCAGAACAGCGCACAGCAGAGCCAGACCCAGCATCAGGTCCCGGTATTTTCTTCTGGAGAACAGACGGCCCATGGGGCTCACCTCCCGGCGCAGAGCGGGCCGCACGGAACGTGCGCGGTCCCTATGGATCTATATGCGCGGGCAGAAAAAAGATGCCCTTTTTCTGAAACAGGAGAAAAACTGCCCCGGCGCGGTCTCAGGACCGCGCCGGGGCAGTTCAGTTGGAAGAAGGGGCTTCAGCCCTTAGTGATGGTCACAGCGTCGTTGTTGGCAAAGGCGGAGGGGCTGTAATAGCGGGTGCCGTCCTCGGCCAGGCGGTAGTGCTCCAGGAAGTCCCAGGCCAGCCGGAACTCCTCGGGGTAGCAGTTGTGCTCCCGGGCCAGGGTGCGGGTGAACTGGACCAGGGGGATGCTGTTGCTGTCCGCCCAGGTGTAGGTGTAGTAGCGGCCGCTCTCGTCATAGCTGGAGCAGGCGGCCAGGAAGCTGGCGTGGTCGTTGGGGGTAAAGGTCACATCCAGGCCGTTCATCTTCTGCGCGCCAGTGACCCAGTCATGGATGGAATTGTTATCACCGGAGAGCCAGGGGAGCGGCCACCAAGCTGTCGATGTCGGCCTGACCGGCCAGCAGATAGCTGGGCATCATGCTGTCAGCGGTAAACTGGGTGTTGTTGAAGGAGGTGGAGGCCACAGCGGCGAAGTAGTAGGCCTCGCTGTTGTGGGTCAGGGTCTGGACCGTCCGGCTGCCCAAGGAATGGCCGGTGCCGTACACCCGGGTGAGGTCCATCTGGACACCAGCCTGCTTGCTGACCACCTGGTCCAGCAGCAGCAGGGCGGAGCGGGTCATGTTGACGTTGTCCTCTTCATCGCCATAAATCAGGCTGGCGGCGCTGGAGTTGCAATACTCGCCCATGATGAGCAGGATGCAGCCCTCATCGTTGGCCACGGCCCAGTAGCCGGAGCAGTCCATAAAAGGTAGAGGCGGCCTGAGTCATACCGGGGAAGACCACTAGGACAGGAGCGCCCTCAGCACTGTTGTTTTTCACAGAGTCGGGGGATGTAAATCAGAGACTCGCGGGGGTCCAGGACGCCGTTGCTGTCATAGTCGTTGAAAGCGGAGATGCAGGAGTACACTGTACCGCCCACCAAGCTACCGGGGACGGAGACCCGGGTGGACTCAGGGCCCGCAGCTCCACAGTGGCATCGTTGCCGTCATAGCCATCGAAGGTATAGGTGGCGATGGCCTTGCCGCTCTCCGCAGCAGTCCGGGCAGCCTTGGTGGCCTGATAGTAGTCCAGACGGTAGGCCAGGTTGTTGCTGTAAGCAAATTGATAGGTGTAGCGGGTGTAGGCGGCCAGGAAGTCCCGGATCTGGGCGGCGTTCAGGTCAGCGCCGTCCTCCACCCGGACCTGAGAGATGCCGTAGCGGGTATTGGGGTCCCATGTCTTGGCGTTCTGGTTGGCATAGCGGGTAGTCCAGGAGCTGGAGGAGATGCTTTGACGATACAGCCCATCCACTGTGGGGACAGCATAGGCGTCATTGACGTTCTTCCAGTAGCTGACGCTGGCATCCCCCTGGGGATAGCCGGCGAAGAGGGTGGGCACAGGGACATCCGCATTGGTCATGAACTTCGCGGAGGCGATGGCACCGTCGTTCTTCATGTCAGTCAGGGTGGCAGTGAAGTCCTCATCGCTATAGCCGGGGTGATAGGTGCTCACGTTATAGCCGTTATAGGTGCGGGCAGCGGCCTGGTCCAGATAGCCGGAGCCCACGCTCTTGCCGCCGATGAAGGCCTGGCTGATGACGTACAGGGGGGTTCTCGGCGGTCCAGGACTCCAGCACCGCGCAGCCCCTCGCCGTAGCCTACATAGTAGTTGCAGGAGTGGCCGGTGAAGAAGGAACAGGTGGTGCCGTCGCTGAGGGTCACCTTGCCGGTCTGGACCACGCCGCCGGGGGCGGTCTCGCGGGTGCCGCCGGCGTCGTTGCCGATCACCTCGCCCAGGCAGGCCTCCAGATAGGCGGCCTCGCTGTCAGGGGTGCCCCAGCCGCCCTGGCCGGGCTCCAGGACAAAGAGGAGCTCGCCATAGGTGTCGGCCTGCTCCAGCCAGCCCTGCTCCTGAAGGAAGGCGTAGGGGTCCGCAATGCCGTCGGGCAGGGCTATGACGGTGATGTAGGCGCGGAGGGCGGCGTGCTGGCCCACATAGAGCTTGAAGGGAGCGGCCGGCGGCCTCGCCGTCCTGGAAGGTGTAGGTGTAATAGCCGATGACGGGGTGCTCATTGACTTCAGTGCGGTCGATGGGCAGGAGCGGGTCTCGCCGCTCCTGCTGGTGTGGGAGAGCAGATACCGGTTGAGATCGGTGGGCGCGGCGGAGGCCGCGGGGCGCCTCACAGACAGGCCCAGGACCAGGGCCATTGCCAGAAGCAGGGACAAAAAGCTCGTTTGCGCATGATGATTTCCCTCCTCATTCCCTCGTTTGTTGGTGCGTGCTGGGCGCGGGGCATCGCTGTCAGCGGGGTCCAAAGACAGCAATTAGACAAAATTTACAATTTTTCCTGCGCTTTTGTCTTTATTATAGCTGTTTTGACTGCCGCTTTCCAGTGAGAAATTTTGATAAATGGATGGGAAAAAATGCATGGGATGGGATGAGAAAGGGGAAGGAGGTCAGCGGGGCCGGGAAGAGGACCGGATGGAAAGGGCGGAGCATACCCGGCCCAGGGTGAAGCGGTACATGCCATATAAGAACAGAGAGAGGACGAGGACCACCAGGGCGCAGTTGGCCAGGCCGGCCAGCTCGCCGGGAGTGAAGCTGCCGCTGTTGAAGTACAGGATCATGGTGAAGAAGGCGTAGATCAGCAGGGTGCCCGTGCACAGGGGGACGAAGAACACCCGGGAGATCTGCCCCTTTACCGTGCGGCGGAGGAAGGCGCTGGAGGCCCCCAGATGCCGCAGGTCGTCATAGACCCGGGCGTTGGTCATGGCGATGGTCATGCAGCGGGTAAAGAGGATGACCACCATAGCGGCAAAGCAGACGATGGAGACAAAGACGAACAGCATCAGAAAAACCGCCATGGTAGTGGTGAAGTCCGCCTGGTCCAGCACCCGGAAGCGGGGCATGTATTTCCAGGAATTCCGAAGTTGCTGGAATCCCGCTGGTCATATTCAATGGGAGAAAATCCATTGGGTTCCAGATGGGCCGGGTCCAGGAAGTAGTAGCCCTTCTCTGCCAGATAACGGTCC
>VOFC01000454.1_pt1 | contig 44000 bp, 50 predicted proteins | sample 5384161 | NCBI WGS metagenome assembly VOFC01 (sample SAMN12384722, study PRJNA508395) | human gut metagenome | isolation source: healthy gut B | host: Homo sapiens | reverse complement strand
GCATCTTTTTACTCCTTCTATCGGGAATAACTTATCTTTGCTTCCATTGAAGAAAAGGGCGGGTTTAGGACATGCGATACTTGCCGTATGCGGATAATCCAGATAACGCCTTAAGTTTGAATAATCATGGAGTAAGGCGGAACCGCCCTTATTCTGATTATTAGTCAGCGTCATCAGATGCTTCTGTGGTATTCATCCAGCAGATGGAAGCGGATGCTTTTATACAATCAGTCAGCGCAGCCAGCATCCAGGAACGGTAGGCTCCCATCGAGAATCCCAAACAACCGACCCTGTTTTTATCTACCATTGGCAGGGAAGCCAGAAACTCGGCACTACGCACATCATCCATGTTGATAAAAGCCCCCCAGGATGCCCCCATTTGCATGAAATTGGAAGCCAGTGCCTGCTGTCCGTCATAACTTACTCCTTCCTTTCGTCCGCGTTCTCCCCAAAACAGGGCGTCGATAGACAGTACTACGTAACCGTTTTGTGCAAAGTAATCTCCGGTATATTGTCCGTCGTAACAACGGACCACCCAATCTTCGGCATCAGCCGATATTTCCGGTGAGACCCCGAAAGGACGTACCATTTTCTCTTTGCCGATGGAAAAGTGTGCTCCATGATCGTGCAGCATTATCACAGCCGGAAAAGGCCCTTTTCCGTCAGGAACCAATAAATAAGCTGGTATGCGGGACCATTCCGAAACATTAAACCATACCTTGCGGGCTTCATATCCCGCCCGCTGCTCTGTTCCGACGACAGACATATCGTATTTCGCGGGAGCAGGTGGCAGATTCTGCATGCACTCCATCACTACATTTCGTGTTTCGATTCTCCATTTCCCGAAGTCTTTTGTGGTAGACTTTCCCCATGCTGCGGGATAGGTAAGTTGCTGTTTCAGTTGCTCGTAGAAAACGGGCATGTTTTTGTCACTTCATAACTTACCGTATCAGCTTGTTGAGCCTTTATACCCAGACTTACGGTAAGGAAAACAGCATAAAGTATAACGCTTGGTTTCATAGTGGTATTTAAAATAATGACAAATATACGATATTTTCGGCGAAATGCGTATCTTTACCCCACAGAACGAATATGTTATGAGAAAACTTCTATATCTGGTCATAGGCTTATTGTTTGTATTTGCATTACCGTCCGGAGCACAGCCGGAGTGTGTCTTTACCCATTATTCGTCCGAAGAGGGACTTTCGCAGAAATACTGTCATGAGTATTCTGCAAGACAGAAAGGGAAATATGTGGTTTGCCACTTGGGATGGCATCAATAAATTCGACGGGTATGATTTCAGGACTTATAAGGCAAAGTTTGATAACCGCATTAACCTGACAAACAACCGGGTGGACTATATGTATGAAGACCGGTACGGTTTTCTGTGGCTGCTTACTTACGACAATCAGGCTTGGCGTTTTAATCCCCGTACCGAAGTATTTGAACGTGTTCCTGCCATGAAAGAAGAAGGAAGCAGGTTTGTGGTAACTTCAATCAAGGTATTGCCTTGCGGTTCGGTTTGGTTACTTTCGGAGGGAGAAGGAGCTATCCGTATCAAGACCGATCCGGAAAGTTTTCGCCTTTCATCAGAGATGTACTCAGCTGATAACGGTTTGTTTCCGGCTGCACGTGTATACGATGTTTATGAGGATACTTCCGGAAATGAGTGGATGCTGACTGACAACGGGCTGGGGATGCTTGCTGCCGGAAGTATGGTGCCCACGTCCTTTTTCGTAGAGAAAACATTGAAGAAAGAGAAAGGCGGCCAAATTTTTTATACAGCCCAGGAATGTGGAAATGAAATCTTTTTCGGGTCGGATAGCGGACGCGTATGGCGTTATCAGAAGAAAAACGGCCGGTTTCTGTTATTGCAGTTGCCTTGTGCCTCACATATCGTGGCTGTAGGAAAGATTGACGAACATAATCTGATAATGGTTACAGAGACAGACGGCTTTTTACTTACAATACGCCCGCTAAGACAACTGTTCATTATCCGGCTTCCCGTCTGCCGGGTGCTCCTGTTCACTCCATTTATATAGACAGAAACTCGGAAGTATGGTTCGGGCAGGATATTGCGGGAAACCGTTTGCACATTTTAATGCAAGGACAAAAGTGCTGAAAACGGAAAATCCTGGTAGAGCCTACATCTACCGACCGTTCCCGTCCGGCTTTTCATGTGCACGAAGATATTTTCGGTTCTGTTTGGGTGCATCCCTATGGCGGAGGTTTTTCGCGTTTCGATAAGGCTGCTAATTGCCTGCGTCCTTTCTATAACGGCTTTTCGGATACCGACTGGCGTTTTTCCAATAAAATCCATTCTGCTTTTTCCGACAGGCAAGGCAATCTGTGGATGTGCACCCATTCCAAGGGACTGGAGAAAATCACTTTCCGCTCTTCCTTTTTCAGTATGATGACGCCGGAACCTCATCGGTATGAATCATTGAGCAATGAGGTGCGTGCTCTTTGCGAAGACACGGGCATAATCTTTGGGTGGGACTGAAAGACGGCAAAATAAGGATTTACGATAAGAATCGCACGGAACTGGGATACTTCACGGAGACAGGTACGATATCACATACGGGAATACCGTTAAAGGGAAATACTTATTGCATATTTCAAGACAGTAAGCACAATATTTGGATTGCAACCAAGGGTGAGGGCTTGGTAAAAGCCCGGCCTCAGGGTGGAGGACATTATAAACTGACCCGCTATTGCCATAGCAGGGATGATATCTACAGCCTGAGTGACAACAATGTATATTGTGTCTATGAGGACGTGAAAGGACGTATCTGGGTTGCCACTTTTGGAGGAGGAATCAACTACCTCACCCATAATCGTGGCGGACGGGAGATATTTGTCAACCACCGTAACAACCTGAAAGGTTTCCCTATAGATAATTGCCATAAGGTGCGCTTCGTTACAGGTGACCATCGCGGAAATATATGGATTGCCACTACGGTCGGCGCATTAATGGTAAACAGTGATTTTAAAAGCCCGAAGATGCAGTGTTTCATCACTATGTACGTGTGCAGAACGATGTAAACAGCTTGAGCAATAACGATGTGCACTATATTCTGTCTACCCGGAAGAACGAACTTTATCTGGTTACTTTCGGCGGCGGGCTGAATAAGTTGCAGACTATAGATGCTGTCGGCAACGCAATATTCAAGTCGTATGGCGTGGCCGAGGGATTGCCTTCGGATATATTGCTCTCCATACGTGAGGATAACTGGGGTAATCTTTGGATGAGTACGGAGAATGGAATCAGCAAATTTATTCCTGAAGAAGAACGTTTTGAAAACTATGCAGACGGTCATGTCTCGCCTCATGTCCGCTTCAGCGAAGCGGCATCGGCCTATACTTCGTGGGGAGACTTGCTGTTTGGTACGAGCAACGGCGTCTTACTGTTCAATCCCGATTCTATCAGGAAGAGCACATATGTACCGCCGTTAGTGTTTTCCAAATTGCTTATAGCCAATGAAGACGTTGTGCCGGATGAAAAAATATATTGAAAGAGAGTTTGGATGATACCCGTGAATTGAAACTCTCGCACGAGGAAAATATTTTCACGATTCGTTTTGCCGCACTTGACTATACGGAACCTGCCGGAATACAGTATGCCTATATTCTGGAGGGATTTGAGAAATCTTGGAACTATGTCGGCAAGCAGCGTACCGCCACCTATACCAACCTGCCCAAAGGGCATTATGTGTTTAAGGTACGTGCTACCAATGCCGATGGAGTATGGACGGATAACATGCGCTTGCTTGATATTGAAGTGCTTCCTTCCTTTTTGGGAAACTCCTTTTGCCTATTTCCTGTATGTCCTGTTTGTTCTGTTGATTATAATAACGGCTGTTTATATCTTATTTACGATTTATCGTCTGAAGCACGAAGTTGTTGTGGAACAGCATATGACAGATATGAAATTGCGTTTCTTTACGGATATTTCCCATGAACTGCGTACTCCTTTAACCCTGATTTCAGGTCCGGTAGAGTACGTGCTGGAGCATACGCAACTACCGGCGGATGCCCGTGAACAGCTACAGGTTGTGGAGCGCAACACAAATCGTATGTTGCGTCTCATCAATCAGATACTCGACTTCCGTAAGATTCAGAACAAAAAATGAAGATGCAGGTGCAGCGTGTCAATGTAGTGGCCTTTACCCGCAAGATAATGGAGAATTTCGATTCGGTGGCCGAGGAGCATCATATTGACTTCTTGTTCGAAACGGAAAAGCCCGAACTTTATCTGTGGGTGGATGTCGATAAGTATGAAAAGATTATTTTCAACTTGCTTTCCAATGCTTTCAAGTATACTCCGAATGGAAAAATGATAAAGGTTTTTATCCATGAGGACGAGGAATCCGTTTCTATTGGCGTGCAGGACCAGGGTATCGGTATTGCCGAGAACAAGAAGAAATCAATTTTTGTCCGTTTTGAGAATCTGGTAGACCGTAATTTGTTCAATCCAAGTACCGGCATCGGCTTGTCGTTGGTAAAAAGAACTGGTGGAGATGCACAAAGCTTTGATTACGGTAGATAGCAAGTTGGGAGAGGGCAGTTGCTTCAAGATAGACTTTATGAAAGGCAAGGAGCAGTATGACGAATCGGTGGAATTTATGCAGGACGATATAACAGTTGGTCTGGAGGCTTATCACCGGCAAACGGCGGATACGGAAGACGTGCAGCCCTCACAACCGGAAACGGTTCCCAGGAAAAAGGCGGTGGAGATGCATCCAAAGATTTGATGCTGCTGGTAGAAGATAATTCCGAACTGCGTATTTTCCTGCGCAGTATCTTCGCTTCCGAGTATCGCATTGTAGAGGCTGCCAATGGTATGGAGGGGCTGAATAAGGCGTTGAAGTTTCTGCCGGATATTGTTATCAGCGATGTGATGATGCCGGAAAAAGACGGTATCGCTATGACCCGTGAATTGCGTGCCGATATGACTACCAGCCATATTCCCATTGTGTTGCTTACGGCGAAGTCGTCCATCGAAAGTAAGCTGGAAGGATTGGAGTACGGTGCCGATGATTATATAACCAAGCCTTTCAGCGCTACCTACCTGAAAGCGCGTGTAAAGAATCTGCTTGCCCAGCGGCAGAAACTGCAAACGTTGTACCGCCATAACTTGATGCAGGCGGGAGCGATTCCAGCCGTTGCCGATGAACAGAGTACCGGTAATGTCCAGGATAATCCTCAAACGGATAAATCTGCGGCAATGTCTCCCAACGACCGTAAGTTTATGGATAAACTTATAGAACTGATGGAGAAGAACATGGATAACGGTGACTTGGTGGTAGATGATTTTGTGCAGGAACTTGCCGTGAGCCGTTCCGTATTCTTCAAGAAGTTGAAAACCTTGACCGGCTTTGGCGCCTATCGAGTTCATCAAGGAAATGCGTATCAATCGTGCAGTTCAGTTGATAGCCACCGGTGAGTATTCCATGACGCAAATATCCTATATGGTGGGTATCAATGACCCTCGTTATTTCAGTAAGTGTTTCAAGCAGAAAAAGGGAATGACACCCACGGAGTATCGGGATAAATTGCTGAGATAAACCGCTATTTCGTGTTCTGAATGAACATAAACTATTGGAGTCTTGTTGTATTTGAATTACTTGAAAACTAAACAAAGTCTATGATTATATATTTGATATGCTTGCTGGTTATTGGCTTGATAATAGCCTGGAATATAAAAAAAGGCTCCTTCGGATAAGGATTTGTGGGGAGAGGATGAGTAAGCTGTAAAAAGAAAGATGAATTCCGAAGTATCAGAATTTCGGAATTCATCTTTCTCTTAGTGAATATTATTCAGAAAACGGAAGCAATAATCAATATCCGGGATTTTGGTCTTCCATACTCAACTGGCCGTTGGCATCGATAGCTGCTTGTGGGATAGGCCATAATAATTTTTCCCTATGGTAGCAGCGGCTGTACCTATCATATGCGGATTGTATTTGTTGTTGTATTCAACCAATTTACCGGTACGACGAAGGTCCATACGACGATAACCGTTTCCAAACATTTCGCAGGCCGACTCTTTCAATATGATGTCCAAATCAATATTATTTTCAGCTGTTAAACCGGCGCGTTCACGTACAACATTCAAACGCTCCAAGGCTTTGGGATCATTCAATTTGTAGTAAGCTTCGGCTGCTACGAAAAACATTTCCGGCAGTGTGATTACGTGGAGGTCGCGGAAACTCTTTCCGGCATTATAGTCAGCGGTTTGGCTATCGTCAAATTTACGGCAAGGCTGTACAGACCAACTGAGTTTTTGCGTGGAGGCATCGTCAAAATCATATTTGGCAATAACCCCGTCCGGATATTCTGCCAGGTCTTTTACGTAAGTGGACATTGGCTCCATTTTGGCTGTCTTATCATTTTGTGGAATGATAAATGTGTTTTTCCGGTTTTCCGGGTCTTCGGCACGCCACTCAGCAACGGAAGCAGCGTCACTTTCCCAATAAGCCGGATAATACACTCCTACCATTTTGCCGTCAGCTTTACCGCCATTTTTGTAGAAAGAGAAATAGTCGCCGATAGGCTTGCCTTTTTCATCTTTAAATCCGTTCTTGATATCCCATTCTTTCTTAACCAGTAGGGTCTTCATGAAAGTTGCATCGTAGCGTTTGTCTCCTTTTTTCAAAATTTCTCAATGCATGCATGTAAGGTATGAAAGATGAACTACCATTTTTCATGCCTTCTTCACTACCCCCGTAATAGTTGGAAAAGAAACTCTGCCAACGATTACCGTCATTTTTGTCATGCTGGTTTTCTGCATCGTATTCCACATCGAAGATGAACTCTTCATTGTCATCTCCGGAACGGTCGGCAGCCCATAATTTGGCAAATTCGGTTGTCAGTTTGCGTCCGGCTATAACTTCGTCGGCATAGGCTGCCGCTTTGGTAAAGTAATCATCTTTCTTTAAGTCCCATGCAGCAGACAAGTAAGTTTTTTGCCAGCAATGCCTTAACGGCTTCTATGCTGGCTTCCCCTCCTCCTTTTTGTTGCAGAAGAAGCAACCAATTTGTTATTGTCGATAATGTTGGTCAGTTCTGTGATGATATGCGTATATACTGCTTCTGCCGTAGCACGGGGCTGTTCTTTGATTTCACCGGCCTGTTTGGCATATTCGGTTACTAAAGGAACGCCACCAAAGTTATTGACTAGCAAGTAATAATACAAACACTCGATGAAACGACCTTCATCAATGTTTTTTGTTTTATATCTTCACTCACCGTTGATTGTGCAGCATAGTACTGAATGGCAAGACATGAACGTATTCCATCGTAGCAATCTGTGTAGAAGTTTTTTACAGTCCCATTTTCAGGAGTAAAATTAGACCAACGGTGAAGAGCTGCACTGATATCATTGCGTCCATCCTGATACAAGTCTGTTCCGGAGTTGAAATAAGCGGTTACATCACTGCTGTTAAAGATATTTTTCAGTTGGGCGTATGCATCGTATGTCAGAGCTTGTAAACCGGCAGAAGTGGTAAAATATTCCACATCATTTACCGCGCTTTTATTGTCAGGCGTGAGGAAATCGTCACAGCCGGTCAATGTGATAGAGCCAGCCATGCACATTGTGTATAATAGTTTTTTATATAGTTTCATATTACTTATATGTTTTACTGGTTAGAATTTGATATTTGCACCAATCTGGTAGGTTATGGAAGCCGGTCCGCCGTCAGTCAGGTTTGCGCTTGCCCATTCCGGATCGAAACCATCGTAGCCGGTGAAGCAGAACGGATTAAGTACGTTTACGTAAAGGCGTAAATGTTTAACGGCTATTTTGCTCATCCACTTCTTCGGGAAAGTATAACCTAAAGTGATGTTTTTAACCTTTACAAAAGACGTTTTTTGGTATCTTACTCCCGAGCTGCTTTTACTGAAGTAACCGCCACCTGTTTTTTCATAATTGTTAGGATAGGGGTAAGCACCCATGTGCGGTGTTTCCAAGTAAGTGATGTCTCCTGTTGCCTTGTCCAAAACCGGAGTTCCTGCCGGGATATAGTAATCGAAACTCATCTTTTGACGGCCACGGTCGCTGATATCCATGTATTGTTCGTGGAAATAACTGCGTGACCATTGTCCTTGTTTGGTGTAAAGCATAAACGAGAAGTCGAAGCCTTTATAGGTCATTGTGGAGCTCAGGCTACCGGTCCATTTAGGGTCGGTGCATCCATAAATCTGCTTGTCCTCATCATTGATTTTTCCATCATCGTTCCAGTCGTTTACAGCCATCTGACCTTCGTACCATTTCAGTTTATTGGGACTCTTGGACCATATTTGTCGTACACTTCCTGTAATGTATAGTGTTTGTCTCCATTGATAGTGTGCATCGTGACCCCGTCTGCCGTAATTACACCTGCATAGGTGTAGTCGCGCAGTACATTCAGGCGTTCGCCTATGAACCAGTTGTTGCTGACATCGTCTCCGCTCGGCAGTTCTTTGATTTTACTCCAGTTGCGTGCGAATGCTACATTGACATCCCATGTAAAGTTCTGGTTGCGTATAACTCCGAAGTTGACGCCCAACTCAATACCGGCGTTCTGAACAGAGCCGATGTTGGTTGTCAGGCTGCTTTCTCCGGTTTCCAAAGGCACTGTCGATTTCATGATTTGTCCGTCGGCAAGGCGGCGATAAGCATCTGCCGTTATATTGATCCGGTTCTGCAATACGGCAAAGTCCACACCGAAGTTGAATTCCTTGATTTTCTCCCCACATCACTGCTTGGTCAATGATTCCGTTACCGTAATAACCTTGGAATTCATTACCGCCGATTACAGCATAAGACGGTCCCGATGTGTAATAGCTTGTAGCATAATCTCCTACATTATTGTTACCGGTAATACCATAGGACAGGCGAAGTTTCAGATTATCCAACCATTCCACATCTTTTAGAAATCTTCTTCGGACATTCTCCATGCCAGGGCGGCAGAGGGAATCATCCCCAGCGGTTGCCTTTTGCGAAGCGTGAAGAGGCATCGGCACGTACGGTAACTGTGGCCATGTAACGTTCTTTGTAGGCGTAGTTCAGTCGGGCAGCTACGGAAACCATGGACGATTCGGTATACGAGGACTTGGTAGCCTGGTTTTTGGCACCTTTTTCCATGGCATGGTAAGACAATCTGTCATCAGATATATTGGTAACGGATTGGGTATAAGTTTCTTTGTCTGTTCTATACATGGAGAACAATCCCATAGCTCCCAAGCGGTGATTGCCCCAGGTCTTGGTGAAATCAATCTGGTTATCCCATGTCCAGTCCATCCGGTCTGTGTTGACAACCGATGCATAGTTTTGCTTTTTATTCTGGTAATATGCCGTTCCGTCAGGATATTTGTCCGAAACGCCGGTACCCATGAAGATGCCTTGACGTCCATGGTAGAAGTTGGGAGAAAAGTCGTTGTGAATTTCAGTCCTTTCATAAGATTGAAGCGGAGATAAGCATTACCGAACACATGGAATTTGCGGGTCTGATTTTCGTAAGCATCGATATCCAAATCAACCAATGGAGACGGAGTAGATGTTAAAGACATATTGCCCACTTTTGCTGGTTTGGCCAACAGGTTTCCGTCTTCATCCCACGGAGAAATGACCGGAGCAAACCAGAAAGCATTGTTGTAAGGAGAATACGCATTGGAAGAATCGGTAATCCAGTCATCCTGCACATCGTATACCATATTGACCGACATACCTGCTTCCACTACTTTAGATAATTTGCTGTCGAAAGCAGCTTTGATGTTGAAGCGGTCATAGCTGTTTTTCTTGAAAACATTTTCTTCGCCTTGATAACCAGCGCCCAAGCGGTAGGATGTTTTCTCGCTTGCACCGCTTGCACTGATGAAGTGGTTTTGTTGTGAACCGGTCTGCAACACCTGGTCTGCCCAATCATAACTTTCATTATTCATCCACCGTGTATACAAAGGCGACTCTTTCCACTCAGTGCCATTCTGGAATACAGACTGCAAGTCTGCATCTTTGATTATATATTTGATATGTCCCGTTTCATCCGGACCGCTTGAAGTTGTATATTTGGCAAAGCGATAGTTCATCCATTCCGTAGACTCCATGAATTTGGGCATGCGGGCTACTTTTCGGATACCGTAATAACCATCGTATGTAATTTCTACCGGTTGGGCTTTGCTTTGTCCGGCTCCGGCTCCTTTAGTGGTAATCAAAATTACTCCTTCGGATGCACGCGAACCGTAGATGGCTGTGGAAGAAGCATCTTTCAGCACATCGATACGTTCGATATCTTCGGAGTTCAGAAAGTCGATAGAAGAGACTACCATACCATCCACTACGTAAAGAGGACCGTTTGAATTGTTAATGGAAGATTGACCGCGGATTTGCATGCTGAATTTACCATTGGCGCGGCTGTTGGTTGCCGTGATGTTGACTCCCGGAACAGATCCCTGCAGAGCATCTTCTACGCGGAGCGCACCACGGGCGGCCAATTTATCGGCAGAAACCGAAGCCAAGGAACCTGTCACATCGGTTTTCTTCATTGTTCCGTAACCTACCACCACCACTTCATCCAATGCCTGCGCATCTTCTTTCAGTGTTACCTTAATGTTCTTCTGGCTGCCCACTGTAACGGTTTGCGTGATATAACCGATAAATGATACCTGGATTTTTGCATTGGGCTGTACGCTGAGTTTGAAATTACCGTCAATATCGGTAATTACACCGTTGGTCGTACCTACTTCCAATACGTTTGCACCGATAATAGGTTCACCTGTACCGTCGATTACGGTACCTGAGATTTGGTGACCTTGTGCAAAGGCGATTAAGCATAGCATACTCAACGACAGAGTAGCCAATGCTCTTTTTGCAAGTCTTTTTTAGATTCATAAGTTTGTTTTTTATAGTTATTAAATATAGTAAGGCTGATAATCGTAATGAGGTATTCTCACCCGTTATCGAACACAAAAATACATGATACATCGTAAATATTATAGTATTTTTTGATATTCTTTGTGGAAAAATTAACTGTTATCCTCTGACTGTCCGTGTGACATATTCTCCTTTCTCCCTTCACATCTCCCTATTCATCAGGCTTTGCGGGTGAACCCTTTGTTGGGAGGACCATAACGGACAAGCACCTCATTTTTTTTGTATGTCAGAGACACTACAGGATAGAAATTTCCATAGCGTCCGTGCTTTCGCAGAAAAACCGGCAGGCACGAGCTGCTGCGAAAAACTGTTCGGGTTGCTTCCCCTCATGGCGGCAGGGTTTTTGCTTTTTCAGTTCTTTGAAGATGTCGGCAGCGGAGAGATTACTTATTTTTTCTTTTGGGTCCTCGGATGTTGCAGGACGGAAACAACCGCGTAGTACTTCTTCTGCCGGATTGCGGTGCTGGAAGATGCGGTTGTGTTCTTGGAGCTCTTCCTCTTCTTCGGCCGAAAACCAATAGCGTGCTCCGTCCGAAAGTTCCTGTTTCAGTTGTGCATAGATTTGCTTGTGCTCAATGCAGGTACAATCAATTTTATCCTTTACCTCTACACAGAGAAAACGGCGGCTGCCGGTGTTGTCGGACAATAAGTCGAAACGGTTGCTCGTGCCGATGAAAGAAGCAATACGGGGTAGGGTACGGAAATTCTTTTGGTATGCCTTGCAAAGGTTTAAATCCGCCATTTGCATCAGGTTTTTGAGCAGTGGTATTTTTCCTGAAGAATATTTATCGAATTCATCGAGGTTTAGCAGTCCCATTTCCGACATTTTGCGGGTGGCATTGCTCCGTGAGGTAAGCTCCACTTCATCCGAATAGTAGCGGGACAGGCTGTCGGGCATCAGACTTTTGCAGAATGTGGATTTCAGGCAGCCCTGTCGGATGCTGACGAGTAGGGGAGCCACGCTGTTGGCATGCTTTCCGGTCTGTCCGGTCCATTGGGCAGTGAGACCGAGCATCCATGTATGGAAACCGTTTATCCAATATGATTCGGACGAGATGCGTTGGGCCAGTCGGGTTATCCGGTCGATGCCATCCCAAACGGGAAGCTGTTCAAAATAAAGCAGGAAAGGATGATACTCAGGTACATGTTTGGAGAAAAGAAAACGGCTGATATCTTTGTCCCAACATAGAATTCCCCGGGCATGGGCTTCGAGGCATAGGGTATTCAGTTCCCGTTTGCCGATGGTGACAAACGTTTTGTCTACGGCATTGGCGGGGCGGTATTCGGTTTCGTCTGTCAGCAGGTTGTAACGGAAGAGGTAACTGTTTTGCAAAAAGCGGTTTACCTGTTCTGTCAAGTTACATTTTTGCACGCGGGCAGGTTTGTCATGCTTCCGGTTTCTTAGTAGAAAGAGGATAAATTTCATAATGCTTTTTTTCATGGTATGCATTGTTTTTATTAATGGGTTCATGCCACTAAGTTACTATCGGCAGGAAGCCTTTTGCAAGTCTTTTTCTTATACTATTTTTATTGGTGGTACAGTATGTGGAAAGACCTTTGTGTTATTGTATTTTCAATGTGAGATAATTCTTTTTTCTCGTTGTAAAATAGGGTGTTGACTATAGTCAACCGTTCTGTTCATTACTGTCGGCTGTTCTGTTTACAACAGTCGGCTGCTTTGTTGACTGTTGTCGGTAACCGGTTTATCTTAAAGGAAAAAATAGATTATCTCGTAGGAAAACACTATATTTACACAATATAAATAAATACTGCACAATGGCAATTCATTTTGAATGGTATGAGAATCCGGCTCCACCAAACCGGCCGGATGAGAAAAACTCCATGCACGCATTACGTACAATGGAAAGGTAGGGACAGACTACGTGAGGCGTAAAATCCAGGAGCGTTGTTCGCTGACGGAAACGGATGTAACGGCTGTGCTTGATGCACTGTCGCATGTGTTAGGGGCAGGAATTGGGCGACGGACGCCAAGTGCATCTGGACGGATAGGCTATTTTCATCCTACACTGAAATGTATAGAAGGGGTGACGGCGGAAACGAAACGCAAAAATACGAAAGTCCGTTTAAAAGGTATCAAGTTTCGTGCCGACCAGGCATTGAAGAACGAAGTAGGAGCCGTAAAGCTTAAAAATATCAAGCATGACGGGCACTCCAGAAAGTTATCGGACGTGGAAATAGACATGTGTCTCCGTGCTTATTTTGCCGACCATCAGCTGATGACCCGTGCAGACTTCCAACAGATTTGCGGATTTATGAGGTCGAAGGCTATGGAACATATCCGCAGATTGAAGTTGGAAGGAAAAAATACGGAATATAGGACTGCCTACACAACCGATATACGTACCCGTGGAGGGATATTACGGGATAAGCAGGGATAGATTGTCCGGAAATGATTTTTTGACTTTTATTATGGATTTGCGGGTGAAGGCTTGGAAAGAGGTTTCACCCGCAAATGCTGATGGATAGAGATGTGAAGGGTAAAGAGATAAATGACAGATGGATATAAGCATATATCTTTATGATGTTTTTAGCAGGTAAAACAATTTTTAGCAGTTTTATGTCAAAATCTACACAAGAGATGTGACTTAAAAATGAATTTTGCCCCGTGAACAAATATCGTGGAGAACATTATTTTTTTAACACATCTTTTTATGTATAATCAACAAAGACTAAAAGAAAGTTGCTTTGATGCTCATGATGAGCATGCTTTGCCTGATTTCCTTTGCACAGGAAAGACAGGTGCAGGGCATCGTGAAAGACAAGAGCGGTGAACCGATGATTGGTGTCAACGTTTTGGTAAAAGGTCCAACGGTACCATAACTGGAGTGGACGGAGATTTTACGCTTTCGGGCGTGAAAAAGTCCGATATCCTCTCTTTTACCTATATCGGCTTTAAGAATAAAGAGCTGAAGTATGAAGGAGAGAAACTGCTGAATGTGGTTTTGGAAGAGGATTCCGAGTTATTGGATGAAGTTGTTGTCATAGGTTATGGTACGGTGAATAAGCGAGACCTGACCGGTTCCGTAGCTTCCGTCAGTTCGCAGGATATTGCATCTATTCCGGTATCTAGCGCTTCCGAAGCATTGACCGGTAAAATGGCGGGGGTGAATATCACTACTACGGAGGGTTCTCCCGATGCGGAAATGAAAATACGTGTTCGTGGCGGCGGTTCGTTGTCGCAAGACAATTCACCTCTTTATATAGTAGACGGTTTTCCTGTATCCAGTATCAGTGACATTGCTCCGTCTGAAATTCAGAGCATCGATGTGTTGAAAGATGCTTCTTCTACAGCTATTTACGGTGCACGTGGTGCTAATGGTGTAATTATCGTTACTACCAAGAGTGGTAAAGAAGGAAAGGTTCAAGTGGATTTTGGCGCTTCGTTCGGTTTTAAGAAAGTGACTAAAATGACCGAAGTGATGAGTCCTTATGATTTTGTGGCTTATCAACGTGAAATCGGTTCGTTGGATTACGGAAATTATAATGATATGGATATCTGGAAATCAATCGATGGTATTGACTATCAGGATGAGATATTCGGACGAACAGGTAATCAGCAGCAATATAATGTGAATGTGGCTGGGGGTAGCAAACAATTGACCTACAGTGTAAGTTATGCTCATAATGAAGAAAAAAAGCATTATGCTTGGCTCAGGCTTTAAGAAAGATAATATCAATGCAAAGCTTAAGTCGGAACTGAACAAATGGCTGACTTTAGACTTCAATGCGCGTTTGAGTTATTCTACTATCGAGGGTTTGAGTGGTGGTGCTGATACGAATGAGTCCAATGCTGCTAATTCTACTGTAGCCAATGCGGTGGTTTTCCGTCCGGTCAATGCTTTGTCTCATAGTTCGGATGATGATGAGGAGAGCAATGCTGCTTTACAGAAAACGCCTTTGGAACGTTTGCTGGCAACGAATAAAGGACGCAATTCTTTCCGTCAGAATTATAATTTCGGTTTGAATTGGAAGCCGTTTAAGAACTGGACTTTCCGCTCGGAATTTGGTTATGGTTGGAGATATGAAGATACAGAACAATATTGGGGTACTGACGCTGTAAGTAACTCTAAATATGGTTATAACGGACGTCCTCAGGCATATTTGCTGCGTGAGACGACAAAGAACTGGCGCAATGCCAATACTCTTACTTACGAAAATAAGAAAATGTTTGATGGTCGTGACCGTTTGAATGTGCTCGTGGGACATGAAGTGAGCAGCAGCATGGAGAAATCCATAGAGAATGTATCTGTAAATTTCCCTACAACAATGGGATTTGAGGATATGAAAGCCAATATGGGGGCACGGCATTGCCGAACCAGTCTACTATCTCTGCAGAAGAGAACATGCTTTCATTCTTCGGGCGTGTCAATTACACGATGATGGACAAGTATTTGCTTACGGTAACGGTACGTGCCGATGGTTCCAGTAAGTTTGGAGATGGAAACCGTTGGGGCGTTTTCCCCTCTGCCGCATTGGCATGGCGTATTTCCGATGAGGCGTTTATGGCTAATACAAAGGATTGGTTGTCTGCATTGAAATTGCGTTTGAGTTTTGGTACGGCTGGTAACAACCGGATTAATTCAGGGCTTCTTTATACTACTTACTCGTTGAGTGGCAATGATTCCCGTAATCCTTTCTTCAATGGAACTAGTACACCTATGTTGGAACATGGGACCTATCTTTATAATCCAAAGTTGAAATGGGAGACTACCGTTACCCGTAACTTGGGTATTGACTATGGTTTTTGGAACAATCGTATTTCGGGTTCGGTAGATGTATATTGGAATACGACCAGAGATTTGCTGATGAAGGCGGAGATACCCGGTAACTCCGGTTATTCTTATCAGTATCAGAATTTTGGACAGACTTCGAATAAAGGTATTGAAATGTCGATGGATGCAGTATTGGTAGATACGAAAAACTTCAGCTTGAACTTTACTGCCAATGTTGCCTACAACCGAAACCGAATTGACAAATTGACCACCGACAGCCCTTGGCAGAGTAGCAATTGGGCAGGAAGCACTATTTCCAAATATGAAGATTTCCGTGTGGAAGAGGGTGGACGTCTGGGTGAAGTATGGGGATTCCGTACCAATGGATATTATACAGTATATGATCCTGTTACCAATCCGACCGGAGAATTGGTATGGGGCGATAAACAATGGGTGCTGAAAGATGGCATGAAAGACAACAGCCCTACGATAACAGGAGGTTCTTACTATCCTGGCGGATTGAAAATACAGACCGATGAGAATGGAAATCCTTTTGAAACAGCGTCTTGGAAACACTGTAGCTCCTTGGGTAGGCGGTTTTGGGCTGAATGGGCGTTTTGGCAATAGCCGCACCGGTGAGTTGGATGTGAATATCTTCTTTAACTATTCTACCGGCAATGTGATTATCAACGGTACAAAACTGGCATCGTCTTTCCGTTCCGGCTCTAGGACCGGTTATAACTTGAATAATGATTTCCGTCTTGGTAACCGATATACATGGATCGATCCGGAAACAGGCTTGAATCTTGCCAGCTCTTCAACCGCTGTCTTGAATCATTATGGTGACATGCAAGCTGCCGGATTGCGCCTGAATGAAATCAATTCCAATGCCAATATGTATAATCCGGCTGCTGCTTCTACGATGCAGTTAATAGATTATGCGGTGGAGGATGCCTCTTTCTTGCGCCTGAACAATCTTACTATCGGTTATTCGCTGCCTAAGCACCTTGTTAAGAAAGCATTCTTGCAGAATGTAAGGGTTTATCTGACCGGATATAACTTGTTCTGTTGGACCAGCTATAGCGGGGAGCCGATCCTGAAGTGGATGTGAGCAGCAAGCGCAACGCCATGACACCGGGTGTGGACTATGCCGCTTATCCCAAGAGCCGTACGTTTGTAGGCGGCATTAACATTACATTCTAAAACCTAACAGATATTGACTGATATGAGAAATATATATAAAACTTTATGTTTAGCGGCAGGGTTGGTTGCCATGACTTCCTGTTCTGATTTTCTGGATCAGACTTCTCCTTCCGAACTGGATAATAAAACTACTTTTAATAACACATACTATACGGAACTGACCGTGAATAAGATTTACGGAAGTCTGACTCAGGACCAAGCCTACTCCAACTTTATGCCTATTATAGCAGGTCTGAATACGGATTGTGAATTGGTGGACGGACTTGGTACCGATGCCAGCAAATACCTCCAGCGAACGCGGTAATATGAATTACAATGCTAATCCGGGTTGGACGCAACTTTCGCGTGTATGGGATGTGATGTATGGCATTATTGAGAACGCCAATCTGGTAATAGATGGCATAAACAACAGCGAGCTGATTAAGACGAAAGGCGATGATTGCGATATGATGCTACGCTTCCGTGCCGAAGCTAAAGTGTTGCGTGCAATGATTTATTTCGACTTGATTCGCCTTTTCGGAGATATTCCGTTTGCTACCGGTGCTTCGGATAGCAATCTGGAAAATGTGTATGTAGGGAAGACTGACCGTGATGTTATTATGGAGGCTTTGATTGGCGATTTGGAAGAATCCATTCCCTTATCTGCCTTGGGCAGGTGGTACAACTTACACCACAGAGCGTGTCACCAAAGGATATGCACATGGTTTGCTGGCAAACATAGCATTGACCCGTGCCGGATGGTTTATTCGTGAAGCTGCGAAGGAAGGATATGTGACAGCTACGGAAAACTCAGATCCGGCTTATCCTACTCAGCGTTGCGATGATGAAAACGTCATGAGATGTATAAATTGGCAGAGGAACATCTTGCCGCTATCATCAATGATAATACACACTCGATGACTCCCACTCTTGCAGGTTATTGGAATGGGGTAAACTTGTGTGAACTGGATAATACCTATCGTGAAAATTTGTTTGAAATCCCGATGGGGCTGAATAATAGCAGTGAATTGGGGTATACTGTAGGATTTCGTGTAAACGGTGCTTTTCCCGGTGGTGTGTCTGAGGAACATAACTATGGTCCGAAAGGTAATTCCAGTGGTAAGCTCAAACTGACAGCTCCTTATTATATGTCTTTTGATGCTGCAGACCAGCGTCGTGACCTGACTTGTGCCCTGATGCAGATTCGTACGAAGAGTGGCGTTTATAAAGAAGATATGCTTGGCAATGCTCCTTTTGCCATTTATTGCGGCAAGTGGGACTATCGTAAGATGAAAAATCGGAAAGACGGTTGGTGGGATGCTGTGAAAGCAAGCGACCAGAAAGTGTGCAGTGGCATCAATGTTGTAAAGATGCGCTATCCTCATGTTTTGCTTATGTATGCGGAGGTTATGAATGAACTTTACGGCAGCTATAATACAGGTGGCGAGTATTGTTCAAAAACAGCTTTCGAAGCTCTTTCCGAGATACATACACGTGCCTTCAACGGTGACAAGGCTGCTGCAGAGGCTCATTTGACGAAACTCATTAATGAACAGGGCTTCTTTGAAACGATTGTTGATGAAAATGCCTGGGAATTGGCAGGTGAGGGTGTACGTAAATTCGACCTTATCCGTTGAATCTGCTCAGTGCCAAGATTGACGAGTTCAAGGAGAGCTATCGTAATGCAGTGAATAATGGTTCATATCCGGCTAAAATTTATTATAAGTTCAAGGAGGATAATTTCACGATTGATGTAACCACATTCAATTACAACGAACCTGTGGAAGCCGGTTACTTTAGCGCCAATTTCTTCGGCAGAGAGACTACAGATGCCAAGCAGGAGCAACTGCTTGTTAATCTGCCCAGTATTTCGGCAGGATTGAACCGTGTAGTGAAAAACCGTTATTTGCTTCCTATCGCTTCTACCACGATTTCTACATCGAATGGCAAGTTGCATAATTCTTATGGATATAGTGATTAATCTTAAACACTCAAGGAAATGAAAAATATCAGAAATATATTGGCTAAAGGGGTATTTATGCTCCTTGTCTCTTTACTTGCAATGGCATGTACAGAGAAAAGCGATTGGGGTATTGATGCCTCGTACAGCCGTCCGTTTGGAACCAATGAGGATGGTATAAATGTGACAAAAGATGAAAAAGTAGCTCGGGTTACGGTAACTTGGGATGCCATGCCCGGCGTAGAATATTATATTCTTGAAATAAGCAAGAATGAGCTGACTGATGAAATTCCTATGGGATCGGAAGAAAACGGTAATCTTGTTTATGGGAATACGGTAGAAAACCGCATATTGAAAGCTCCTTTTTAATTGACAATCTGGAAGCAGGTGCGGAATATTATCTGCGTATTAAGTCTGTGGCAAATGGCAAGGAATCCTATTGGGCTTATTTAGACGAACCGTTCAAAACAGTAACGGAAGAGGATGTATTGAATGTGCCTGCCGAAGAGGATCTTCCGGTTGCATCAGGTAAGGTACGTATGTCATGGGAAGCTGGTCTGACAGTAACGCATTTCGAGATTGTGGGCGGTGCTGCTCCTATAGAGCGGGCAATTACGGCTGAGGAAGCTGCTGCAGGAGAGGCATGGATTGAAGGACTGAAAATATTCACAGCTTATACTATCAGCATTTATAATAATGAAACGTTACGCGGTTCACAGGAAGTGGTAGTGCCGGGATTGGAAATAGAGTCTACCGTAGATGAGATTACAGCCAATACGGCAAGATTCTCTTGGGATAATACAGTGGATGTGGACCAATATATCTGTCAGCCCTCTTCAGCGCCTACTCCGGATGATGCCACCGGAGCTGTTTCGCTAAGTGTTTCCGAGGTAAATGAACATGCCGTTATTATACCGAATCTGGAACCAAGTACAGAATACACAGTTTATGCTTTCTATAATGGGGCTATATGTGCACGTGCTACATTTACAACAAAGAAGGGAAAACCTGTTGGGTATACGGAATATAATGGTGTTGAGGCTTTAATAGCCGATTGGGATGACTTGTCCGGTAATATTTTAGTGACAATCAGTGCAGATGCGGATTTGAGTAACAAATCTGAGATACCTGCTGCGGTTACTAATATTGTCTTTTGGGGTGAGGGAGCTACACAACCGAAATTGACAATAAAGGGAATGTCTGGTTCCGGGCGCTAACCAAATTGGAATTTTATAATTTAAATATAACAGCACCAAATGGGTATATTGTTAATCAAAATGCAGTAGATGGTTCATTTGCTGATATTATTATAAGTTCATGTACATTGAAAACGTTGCGAGGAGTTGTCCGTTATCAGCTGGCTGCGGCTGATAAATCTTTACATTTGGAGATTGCTGATTGTATTATAGATGATTTGACAGGAGGTTCTCATTATGGTGTTTTGCAAACAGAAAAGGTTGCAATATCATCTATTGCCGTGGAAATGACTAATACGACTATTGCAAATACAGGTGTAAAAGCTGCGACAATTTTAGAACTAATACAAAACAGGGAAATGTGAGTCTTGTTGTTAAAAACTGTACATTCTATAATTTATTTAGTGGAGAAGCACTTATGAGAGATATAATTGGAGGTACAAATTCTTTTACAGCAGAAAATATATTATTTGCAGGAAGCGGCTCTGTTAAAATATTTAATAAAACAAGTGATGCTCCAGGTATTATAAATGGGTCGAAAATTTATAGTTCTTCAGATCTTACTGTTGCAAATGCCGGTGAGGTTTCTACTACAGCTTTGTCCTATTCTTCATCCCAACTGTTCCCGAATGCATCTTCAAGTACCGATGTGCTTGATTTGACTTTCGGTGCAGATATTCCGAATGAAGTTAAGATAATCGGTGATCCGCGTTGGAATAAATAATAAATTTAATAACATGAACTAATATGAATACAAAATCTATTTATACAGTAGGTAAATGCTTGCTCCTCTTGTTACTTATCTTCACAGGTTATGCCTGTGAAGATAACGATGAAGGCAAGGAAAATACAAGTGCTCCTGTTCTTATTTCATGCAATATCAATGGTACGGAGGTTGATCTTGCCAATATTGATTCGGAAACGGAGAACAATTTGACAGCGGGTACTGATGGTTATGTGGAGTTTGTCTTTAGCAAAGCCATGCGCCAGACTCCGCCGACTAAGGATGAAGAAACCGGTGAAGTGCTGACAACCGGAATTTATTTCAATGATAAGGTTGCTTCCAATCAGATTGTCATCAATTATGAGAAAGTCCGCTATCCTTATTCTGTCAGTGAAGGTTCGAATGTTCCTTGTTTATCGAGGCGGGTACATTGACGGATATGCAGCATCGTCCTTACAGTAAAGATATTACTTTGAAGTTTACAGCCACTTCCGGTATTTCCGGTGGAGATAGCGAAACGGTGTTTGATGCTGTTGTTGATGCAAACGGAAGAGGCGATTATACCACTGTACAAGCTGCTATTAATGCCGCTCCTGCCAATTTGACATCGCCTTACCTGATTTTTATTGCAGCAGGAACCTATAATGAATGTGTATATATACCTAAAAACAAAACCGTTTATTCATTTGATTGGAGAAAATCCTGACAGAGTGAAAATTCAATTTGCGTTGAATCGTGTGGAGGAGCAAACTAATTCGGATACATGGCCTTATTCTATTCACAATCCTAATTCACCTGCGCGCCTTGCAGGATATACCACAGATCAGAATTGTGTAGTATTGATTAAAGCTACTGATGTTTATCTGGAGAACATTTCCATTATTAACTTGTACGGTGCATTGAAAAGCCGCTATGACGGTGGTCTTGGAAAAGGTGGACAAGCTGAAGCTCTGTGTAGCCATTATGATAGATTGGCTATGAATAATTGTAAATTGGTTTCATTCCAGGATACGTGGTGGACGCGTTTCCAGAAAGTGAACGGAACGTATGGTATTTGCCGGGCTTATGTACAAAATTCATGGATTGAAGGTAGTACGGACTATATCTGGGGAAGTGGTGATGTGCTGATAGAAAACAGTACTTTTTTATAACACGGGCAATGGTAGTTTTATTACGGCTTCACGTAGTAACGAAACCGATGCTTATGGGTATGTGATGAAAGACTGTACGATAGACGGTGAGGCAGGTATAACCGCTTTTTCTTTCGGACGTCAGCAATCAACTTCTGCGAAGGCGGTTTTCATTAACACTGCTTTGAAGATGGATATTATAGACGGTCATTGGACTGCGGGTAGCGCAGCGCCTGCTCTTTTTGGCGAATATAATACGGTTGATAAAAATAATCAGGTAATTTCAACAGGAGATATGACAGTTGGTAGCGGCAGCAGTCAGTTTACTGCAAAAGTTCTTTCTGCAGATGAAGCTGCCGGATATACTTATGAGAACATCATTGCCAGAGAGGGATGGAATCCGAAACAGTATATGCAGACCCCAGGCACTACTATGGCTACCTTGGATGGTACTACTTTAAGTTGGAATGCAATAGACGGAGCTGCAGGTTATCTTATTTTTGTGAATGGCGTCTATTTGGCACAGACTACCGAAACTTCGGTATCTGTTACGACTGCTGCTGACGGGGTATACACAGTCAGGGGAGTAGGACACTACGGAAGTATCAGTGCTGAATAATTGTTTTATAAAAGCCGGTAAATCTGCTGCCGGCTTTTATGTATTAAAAAACTTACTTATGAGAATATTGAAACTCGTTTATTTTGGTTTGCTGTGTTTCATCCTTTTTTTTGCTTCAGTAGTGGCATGTTCGGATGATAATCCGGTTTCTGGCGGAACGGAAGCTCCGCCAGAAACTGATAATAATGGGGATGGAGATAATAATCCGGATACGGATAATACATTGGAAGAGTATCCTGCTCCGGACCGTTCTGCGATTGCTGCATTTCCAGGTGCATATGGCGCCGGCCGGTTTACTACAGGCGGAGCAGGTGGGAAGGTGTATGTGGTGACTTCATTGGCAGACACCAACGAAAAAGGGACTTTGCGTTACGGTATCAGCCAAAGCGGAGCGCGTACGATTGTGTTTGCAGTGAGTGGACTGATAGATTTGAACAGCCCACTGAAAATAGTAAACGGTGACCTGACAATTGCCGGTCAGACAGCTCCCGGAGACGGTATTTGTGTGAAAGGCTATCCGGTTTCTGTACAGGCTGATAATGTCATTATTCGTTTTATGCGTTTTCGAATGGGATCTGATAATTTCACAACTGAAGGTGAGGCGGATAGTGGCGATGCACTTTGGGGAAAACAACATAAGAACATCATCATAGATCATTGTTCCATGAGCTGGTGTACGGATGAGTGTGCTTCCTTTTATGATAATAGCAATTTTACTATGCAGTGGTGTATTATCAGCGAGAGTTTGAACCGTTCTGTACATACCAAAGGTAATCATGGGTATGGAGGTATTTGGGGTGGCTCACCTGCTACGTTCCACCATAATCTTCTGGCACATCATAGTAGTCGTACTCCTCGTCTATGTGGCAGTAGGTATACTGGTAAACCCGGCAATGAAAAAGTAGATTTTACGCAACAATGTCTTTTATAATTGGGGACCTACCAATGGCGGCTATGCCGGTGAAGGAGGAAGTTATAATTTTGTGAATAATTATTATAAACCGGGGCCTTCTACCAATGAAAAACCAAATATTGTCAATCGCATTTTTCAGCCGAATGGAGATGATGGAAAAAATAAAAATGCAAAAGGAACATGGGGAATGTTTTATCTGAATGGTAACTATTTTGATGGTACATGCCCTCAATTAAATCCTGCTTATCAGTCTTTGCTGGAGGAGGTGAACAATGATAATTGGGTCGGTTTGCAGCCGAATGAGACACCCGGTGTACTTTTACCTTCCTGTGGAAAGTCTGCTATTCAGGCTAACTCGGAATTTACAATAACCGATGATGCGGCATTATTTACGCAGTCTGCTTCAGAAGCTTATAAAGCCGTACTGCTGTATGCCGGTGCTTCGTTGAAGTCTGATGCGGTGGACAGGCGTATAGTAGACAATGTACGTAATGGAGATTATACGGCCTCAGGAAGTAACGGCAGTGTGCTGGGACTTATTGATAAGGCAACGGATGTGGGAGGATGGCCTGTATATGTGAAAGAGAATGCCCCTGTGGATACAGACGGCGACGGAATGCCGGATGCTTGGGAGGCAGCCAATGGGCTGAATCCGAAAAGTTCTGCAGATGGAGTCAAATATAATCTGAGTAAGGAATATACAAATTTGGAAGTATATATCAATAGCTTGGTAGAGAAACTTTATCCGGCTAAATGATATTTGTGTAATTACATATTTGGATTAAAAAAACGGATAAGATATGAAAGGTATATATTGGTTGTTCTATTTGCTATTTGTTTTGGGATTCGGGGTTATTTCCTGTTCCGGAGATGACCCGATTGTAGATTCGGAAGGAAATATAGGTAGCAATGGCGACGATGAAAGCAATGGTGAGGAAAACGGCTCTCCTGATACCGGAGTGAAAACATTGGACTATGGTGAGTTATTTGCTTTTCCTTATGCTGAAGGTCATGGTCGCAATGCAACCGGTGGCCGCGGAGGTGCTGTATATGTTGTGACACGTTTGGATGACCCTGCCAGCAAGCCGGAAGGAACTTTACGATATGCAGTAGAGAAAAGCGGTGCAAGAACTGTTGTTTTTGCAATTTCCGGTACTATCATGCTGGAACGTGAACTTAAAACAAAAAATGACAATCTTACGATTGCAGGGCAGACCTCGCCGGGAGGAATCTGTATAGCAAATTATCCTTTTACCATAAACTCTGATAATGTGATAATCAGATTTATTCGCTTCCGTCCGGGTAATATCAATACGGATAATGATGGTTTGGGAGGTTCGGATAATAAGAATATTATTATCGATCATTGTTCTGTGAGTTGGGGAACGGATGAAGGATTGTCTGTATATGGTTCGGAATATACTACGGTACAGTGGTGCTTGGTTGCGCAGTCATTGCGAGCAACTCCTGCCAAAATAACAGGAGAGAAATTTAATACTCATGGATACGGAGGCAATTGGGGAGGACACTATGCTTCTTATCACCATAATATAATTGCCCATTGCGAAAGCCGGTGCACGTCTTGGACCTCGCTTTACACGACACTGGCTCTTGATAAGGGTGAACTTGTTGACATACGCAATAATGTGTACTATAATTATGCGGGAGAAGGCTGTTATGGCGGTGAAGCTCAAAAGGTGAATCTTGTAAACAATTATTATAAACCCGGACCTGCAACTAAACTTTTTACCGGCAGTAAGGAAAAACGTCAGTATCGCATTGCCAAACCCGATGTGTATCCGAAAGATTATTCGGGAGCAGATTATAAAAAATGGCTTCAGACCTGGGGCAGGTTTTATGTTAGTGGAAACTGTGTGGAAGGATATAGTGACGTGACTGCCGATAACTGGCAAGATGGTGTATTCGGACAAATGGATGCTAAAAATTGCGAAGGCGGGGGAGAGTTCAGCCCTTTGGAAAGAACATACAAGCATAAAGGTAAATTATCCTGTTTCCGAAGCCGGACATGTGACGACTCATTCTGCCGTTGATGCTTATGATATGGTTTTACAATATGCCGGTGCTTGCAATTATAGGGATAAGCTTGATGAACTTATTATAAGTGATGTCAGAAAAGGTGTGGCAACTTGTACAGGCAGTGCCAAAGAATGGGAATCATTGAAGGGATGGTCGGATAATAAACCGGGATATATCAATAAGCCGTCTGACATTGGTACTAATGCCGGACAGTTGGATGAAAAGGGATTCCCGGTTCTGGCAACAGATACTGAAATATGCACTGAAGATACTGACAGTGATGGAATTCCGGATTATTGGGAAAAGGAATATGGGCTTGATTTTAAGAAAAATGATGCGAATGAACGGACTGTTGATGTTAATGGTAAATATACTAATATCGAGATGTATATGAACAGTCTTGTACACGGTATTATGGAGGCTGGTAGTAAAGGCGGTGCTGTGGCTGATTGAGATGTGTTTTGTTTAAAAAGAATTTGTTATGAAAAAGAACTTGTTATTGGCTGTCTGCATGGCAGGGGTTATGGTATCTTTTGTTTCTGAGGTATTTGGACAGAGTTTGCCGGTATATGATACTCCCGACCGTTCTAAGATTCCGGCTTTTCCGGGTGCGGACGGAGCAGGAAAATACACAACCGGAGGAGCCGGTGGTGAGGTATTGGTCGTAAACTCTTTGAAAGATGACGGAACAGAGGGTACTTTACGTTGGGCCTTGAGAAAGAAGGGACCTCGTACTATAGTTTTTGCTGTTAGTGGCTTGATTGAATTGCAGTCACCTCTGAAAATTAATAACGGTGATGTTACCATTGCTGGACAAACAGCGCCGGGAGATGGTATCTGTTTGAAAAATTATACGTTGAGCGTACAGGCAGATAATGTAATAATCCGTTTTATCCGTTCGCGTATGGGGGCAGAGATAAAACAAAAAGGCGATGATGCGATGAATGGTTTTAAACATCATCGTAATATCATTATTGACCATTGCTCCATGAGTTGGAGTACCGATGAATGTGCAACTTTTTATGATAACAGTAATTTTACGTTGCAATGGTGTATTATCAGCGAAAAGCCTTGCAAATTCCATTCACGAAAAAAGGTGCTCATGGGTATGGTGGTATATGGGGCGGTCAAACGGCGTCTTTTCATCATAACCTGCTGGCGCATCATATGAACCGTACTCCGCGTTTATGCGGAAGTCGTTATACTGGCAAGCCTGAAGATGAAAAAGTGGATTTGTTCAATAATGTAATCTATAATTTTGGTAGTGATGGAGCATATGCCGGTGAAGGAGGAAGCTATAACTTTATAAATAATTATTATAAACCGGGACCTCATACGGCTACTAAATCATCTTACAAACGTTTGTTTACTGCTTATTCCGATGATGGGAAACATCAAAATATAAAAAGGAACGCATGGTGTATTCTTCTTTTCCGGAAATTATATGGATCCCACTTGTGAAAAACTGAACGAGAAACAACGTCAGGAGATGATGTTGGTTAATAAGGATAATACAGTTGGATTGATAGTGAAGAATAATTTTGCTCCGAAAAGCGATTTGCTGGCAAAGCAGCCGTTCGATTTTGCAGAACGTACTTCTTTGCAGTCTACATGGGATGCTTTTTGAAGCTGTCCTTCAATTTGCCGGCGCATCATACAGCCGTGACATAAATGATAAGCGTATTGTAGAGGAAACCCGTAAAGGGATATATACCAATGAGGGTAGTCATGGGAGTACAAATGGCATGATAGACAGACCGGAGGATGTTGGTGGGTGGCCTGAATATAATTCTAAAACAGCTTTGGCTGATGCCGATTTGGATGGTATGCCCGATGAATGGGAAATAGCTAACGGTTGAATCCGAATGATGCCTCGGATAGTAAAAAATTATAACTTAAATGCAAATTATACGAATTTGGAGATTTATCTGAATAGTTTAGTGGAACATCTCTTTCCCTAATGAATCTCTTCTTTCTTAAATAGGAGCATTTGGTAACTATCCTAAAGAATAAGATGGTATATGGAAATGATTGATTATAATTACTCCATATACCATCTTTATATTTAATATTCTGTATTGTCTACTAATTCTTATCTATTCAGACATACTCTTTTGAAAAGAATCTGAGCCTATTTATGAGATAGCATCAATAAAGACTTGGAATTTTAAATGTATATGTAACCTTACATCATGGTAAACTAATCGGTAGGGAGAAACGTATACCTTTCTCCGGCTTTGGTCTTGATGTCATAAATATACGATTGCTGCTTTTGAGGTACTGATAGCGGTGCACTGGCTGCAACCAACGGCTTCCGTATCGGTTGGGATAGCAGCAGCGGATTATTGCATGACTCTTCTGTCGCCGGCGTCAGCTTTTCTCCATTCAGATATAAAGGGGAGGCGGTACGTATGCGTAAGGTTCCGCCGATGGTGGAAGCTATGGTAACTGTTTGCACTTTTCCTTTTTTCCCATTTCATCTCTTCCAGCAGAAAACCGCCGCGACAGCGAATTCCTTTATTGTGCCATGTTCCCACATCGGGCAATGCAGGCAGGAGATGAATGAAGCACCGTCATGGCTTTGTACAAGCATTTCGGCTATGCCGGCCGTGCATCCGAAATTGCCGTCTATCTGGAAAGGCGGATGGGCATCGAACAGATTAGGATAGGTCCCCCCGTTTTGTCCGCGTTCATCGGTGGTGGGGTGGAGTTGTTCGGTAATCAGTTTGTAGGCGTGATTACCGTCGAGCAGCCGTGCCCATAGACAGACTTTCCATCCCATAGACCAACCGGTGGAGTGGTCTCCACGGGCAATCAGCGATTTCTTGGCCGCTTCAAAAAGAACGGGAGAATTATAGGCGCTGATTTGACGGCCGGGATATAGTCCCCATAGGTGGGAAACATGACGGTGGTGGTCCTGAGGATTGTCCCAGTCTTCCATCCATTCTTGCAACTGTCCCCAGCGTCCTACCTGCATGGGTGTAAATGCTTGGCCACAGTTTGCAGGCTGTCTGTGAAGGATTTATGCTCATTCATTAAGGTGGCGGCTTGAATGGTATTGTGGAAGAGGTCGTAAACCATTTGATTATCCATCGTAGCACCGGCAACAATTACAAAATCGCGTTTACCGTTAACAGACGGACTGTTTTCCGGTGAATAGGAAGGAGCTACTACCAGCCAGTTGTTTTTGGGTTCGCGTACTAAGAAGTCCAGATAAAATTCGCAGGCGCCGCGCATAATCGGATAAACCTCTGCCAAGTAGTTCTTATCGCCGGAGAACAGATACCGATCCCATAAGTGCTGGCAGAACCAGGCGTTGCAAGTGGGCCAAACACCATATTTAGAACCGTCTACGGCGCCTGTACTGCGCCATATATCGGTGTTATGATGCAACGTCCAGCCACGGCAGCCGTACATGGCGGCACTCTCGCGACCTTGTATGGCTACTTCTTTTACCAATTGCAGAAACGGCTCGTGCATTTCGGGCAAGGCAGTGGTTTCTGCCAGCCAATAATTCATTTCTACGTTAATGTCGGTGGTGTACTTCCCGTCCCAGGGAGCGCGCAACTGATAGTTCCAGATGCCTTGCAGGTTGGCGGCTTGTCCGTCCGGCTGTGAAGAGCATATTAAAAGATAACGTCCGAATTGGAAGTATAGGGCAGCCATTTGCGGATCGGCAGTAGAACTGAATTCTTTTACACGTTGGTCTGTCGGTTTCTTGACTTGGGAATTGCTGCCCAAGTCGAGGGAAACGCGGTTAAAGTATTTTTGATAGGCGGCAATGTGGGCTTCTTTTCTTTTTGTGTAGTTCTTGCCGGCCTGCTTCATGTATTGCCGTGCGGTTTTAAGTGCATCTCCCGATACATCTTTGTAGTTTATGAAGTTTGTGCCGATGGAGACGTACAGAACAACGCTATTGGCATTCTTGACTTGCAAAGTACTGTCGGAGGTTGCTTTTAGCGTACCGCCGTTATTCTCAATCCGGGTAAGTGCGGTGAATCGAACCTTCCCCTCAATGCCTTCGTGGTCGTTGGCCTTTCCGTTGAGCTGCAATTCGTTGCGGGAAGAGATGCAGCGCTCTGTGTTTTCGGTATAAGGAGTGGTGTAATGCGCAGTGAAAGAAATGCTTCTTTTTTCGAGGCTGTTAGTCTGATAACTAATAACCGGTCGGGAAATGAGGTGAATGTTTCCCGTACGTAAGTAACGCCATTGGCCGTGAAACGAGTGGTGGCTATTGCCTTTTCAATATCCAGATCCCGGTAATAGTCATCGTATTTACTGATTCCTTCAAAATCGAGATGCAGTGTGCCGACCGTTTGATATGGCATTCCATTGGCGGATTGTGAGCAGATGGCAGGGCCGCATAACTCTTGCGCTTCTTTATTTTCCCTTCGAATATCAGTTGGCGTATGCGGGGCAACGCTTCTTTTGCCTTGGGATTGGTGTTGTTGTGAGGTGAACCGCCCCAAACAGTCTCTTCATTGAGCTGGAACCGTTCGTGTATGGGGTCGCCGAAGACCATTGCTCCCAAGCTTCCGTTGCCTAATGGCAGAGCTTCTACCCATTGTCTGGCTGGGCTGTCGTACCATAACTTTAAGTTATTATTACTTTGTGCTGTGATCTTACCGCTGGTGCAGCAGAAGATGAGACATAGTAAGAGCCATTTTTTTATCCTTGTTTCTTAGTTTATCCGTTTTAAGATTTCTTCCGCTCTATCTACAATATAGTCGGGGTGGAACTCCTCTAACTCTGTGCGTGGACGGAAACCCCAGGTCACTCCGCAAGACGTTACTCCGGCATTGATTGCAGTCTGCATATCCACACCGGAATCTCCTACATAGAGCACGTCTTTTTTATCTACTTTGGCAATGGATAGAATATCGTCTACAATGGTAGGGTCGGGTTTCACGTTTACTCCTTCCGTTGGCCGAATACGGCGACAAAGTTTATTTTCGGGAAATAGTGAGCTATCAGTTTTTTTGGGTTGCTGCTTGGTATTTATTGGATGCAACCGCTATTTGTAGTCCCTGCGACTGTAATTGTTCCAGCAGTTCGGGTATGCCGGGATAGGGACGGCTCTTGTCGGCATTGTGTACATCGTAGTAAGGAATGAATTCCTTACGGACACGGAGCACATTTTCCTCGCTCTTCTCTCCTTCCGGGAAGGGCCCGCTCAAATAGTTTGTTGATTCCGTTGCCCACCATGAAGTTATAGGCTGATTCCTCGTGGGTGGGGTAACCAAGTACGCTCAATGCATGGTTGGTGCTTTGCGCCAAATCGGCAATGGTATTTAATAATGTACCGTCTAAGTCGAATATAACAAGTTTCTTCATTGTTTTCTCTTTTTTATTTCGGGAACAAAGATATAACAATTTGCAGGGGTTATATAAAAACTCACCATAGATAACGCGGATTAATACCGATTTTAAGATAGATGTCTGATAAACCGGAAATCAATGTTATCTATGGTGAGGCAGTATTTCTATGAAGCCTGTTATCTGGTAATTCTGAACCAGTCTACATCTGTCCAGCCGCCGTCGTTGGTAACGATAGCCGGGCGGGTACAGAACATACCAACTTTGAGCACCGATCCATTTGCCTTCTTTTACTTGGAACGGTTTGCCCAATGGCTGGAATTTCTTTCCGTTGAGGCTGTAACTAAAGTGGCACATTACCAACAGGTCGTGTCCGCCTTCGCTCTTGGAAATCTTTTTCCCGTCAGAGGTGAACTTGGCACGCAGGTAAATCGTATTATCCTTTAAAATCGACTGTACCATTTACGGTTTCGGAAGTACCTTTGTCTGCTTTGGGGGCAAGACACTTGAGACAATACCAGGCCTTTGTCCGTATTTTCCAGGATAAGTCCGGCGTAGTCAAGTCCCATAACTACCAGTCCGGTACGTTCTCCTTTGTATTTCTCCGTCGGTTTGAAGGTCAGCTTCATTGTGGCGGTAAAGTTGTCGGAAGAGGTTTTCTGCAACAATAGGTTGGCTGCATCCCAGAGGTTTTTGTATTCTTTGACAACCGGGTAGGAGTAAAGGCGTACAATGCTCCGGTCGCCTGCATAATAGGCCCATTTCTCATTGATGTTGGCATGCCATTGCCACTGCGGAGAGAGGGTATAACCGTCAAACTCATCACTTTCTTGCGGAGTACAGATAGGATATGTCTTGCCTACGTTCGGCTTCGTATGAACCAGTACCGGGTCGCCGCAGCCGTCTCCGTCTTTAGTCGATGCCGATAACGGGCCAGTCGTTTATCCATTTCATAGGTTGCAGGTGCACCAGACGGCCGTATGCGCCGACATCCTGAAAATGCGAGGAACCAGTCTTCACCGGTAGGAGTGTCTACCCATGCTCCCTGATGAGGGCCGTTGATAGGGCTGTTACCCTGTGCCAGTACCTTCTTCCATTCGTAAGGGCCGTATATGTTCTTGGAGCGGAGGACAACCTGCCAGCCGGTGGGCACGCCGCCTGCCGGATGGAAGATGTAGTAATATTCTCCTCTTTTATAGAGTTTGGGACCTTCGCAGGTCTGGTGGGCTTCATGACCGTCGAAGATGATGCGCGATTGTGTCATGGCTTGGGTGGCATCCGCATTCAACTCGCAGATGGATATGATGCTTTTCAATCCGGCACGGCTTCCTGCATAGGCGTGTACCATATAGACTTTTCCGTCTTCATCCCAGAAAGGGCAGGTGTCTATGATGCCCTTGCCCGGTTTTACGAGTACGGGTTCTGTCCACGGGCCTTTGGGGTCTTTGGCTTTTACCATGAACGCGCCTTGGTCGGGGTCGCCCCAGAAAATGTAGAATTCACCGTTATGATGGCGGATGGCAGGCGCCCATACACGGTTGCCATGCTCCGGACGTTCCGGTGTTTCGATAGGGGGGAGGGCGTAGGGAACGGCAGCGCCGATGATGCTCCAGTTCACGAGGTCTTTGGAGTGCAGAATCTGTAACCCCGGCAGGCAGTTGAAACTGGAAGAGGTCATATAGAAATCATCTCCTACGCGGCAGGCATCCGGATCGGAATAGTCTGCGTAGAGTATCGGGTTCTTATATTTACCGTTGCCTTGGTCGGCTACCCATACCTCGGAAACATAATTCTTTTCTTGTGCCGCCAGCGGCATTGCCAACAGCAGGCTGAGTCCTAAAAGTGCGTTTCTGCTTTTCATGTTACGATTTGATTCTTTGAGTGTTTAATTTTTGATTTTAATCTGAACCGGGTGGTGCAACTCTTCTTTCCACTCGCGCATATAGGCAAACCATGCTTCGGCAGTAGGATATCCGAAAGTTTCCTTGCATGAAGTAAACATGGTGTAATGGTGGAAACGGTCGCTACCCGGTGCAGAAAGGGTATAAAGGAAATTATCTTTATCTTTTACTTCCTGACGGATATATTTCTGAGGAATATAGGTGGCAATGCCCACTGTCTCTTTGGCGTATTTTACGGTGTCGTTGACCGGCCAGTGCCTTCCCCAACTGCCTATCAATCCTTTGTGATCTGATTCCGAGTGTGTTTCGTTGCCCATGATATTCTGCACACCGGTACAGAACACTTCGTTCTCCAGCGGTTCGTCAAAGAAAGTCTCTACCAGCAGGTCACGGTGTCCGGCATAAAGGATATAGCGGTTGGTCATGTTCAATTCTTTTCCCTGATAGTTCCAGCCTTTTACGGCTACATCGACTATGGTACGTATAGGGGCCGTAAGCAAGAATGCTTTCGGTGCGGAAAGCTATCGGTTCTATGTGGGTGGCCTTCGTTCCGTTCCAACCTTTCAGGGCGCCGACACCGCAACTGTTGCCAACCATCAGTACATCGTCTCCGAAACCGCGTGCAAGCTGTTCGTCATTGGGATAAAAACCGCTTTCCTTGATTTCCAGTCCTTTTTTGAACTTGCCGTATGGGTCAACGGTTTGCTTTTGATTGAAATAAACGCGGTAAGCCACTAATTCCGATTCGAACATCGGCCCGTGCCCGTGTAGCATATTATAAAAATTGGTAGTACCCGGTACTGTAACCGACTGTGTGGGGGCGTGCTTCTGCTTTTTTGCATCGCGTATCAGCATTTCGGCAAATACACGTGCCGGATAGGTCTTATCTGCTTGGGCGGAAGACAAGGTAATTGCCAGCGTTTTCTTGCTTTGGGCAGGAATGTCCATGACAAATGCCAGCTCATCGGCTTTTAAATCGCCGTTCAAGTCGTCCAGTTGCGAGGGGATTTCCTCACTGCCGTTCATTACAACAGCCGAACGTACGCGGAAGCCGGGTTGCAGGTCTTTGATTTTTAATACTACCGGAGCGTCGGCTTTGTCCTTGCTCCATGAGTTGCTTACTTCTACCGAAATGGTTTTGGTATTTGGTTGTGATTGTGCGGCAAGAGTGCATGCGCACATTAACAGGAAACCGGTTAAAAAGGTCGTTTTCATAAGGAATGTGTTTAATAAACTGCGGCAAAATTAAACTAAATAGAGCAGACAGCTCTTTCCCTTTTTGGCAAAAAAAAAGACTGTCTGCTTTGCGCTTATTGCTTATTGAACTTTACTTAAAAATCCAGCATTTTTCCTTCTGCGCCAATAGCGGAATATACCTTTCCGTCTACTTTCAGATTTTTGGCGTTTTTCACATCCAATGTGTGTCCCTTAGTCTCTATACGTATGTTTTCCAATGTGACACCTTCCGCCTGGCTGATGACAACGCCTTCTTTGGCATCGTTGATGATTACATCCTTTACGGTTACATTCCTGATGGGCATTTCGGGCAGTCCGTTGAAGAACATGGCGCGTCCGGAACCCTTGCAGATGATATTGGAGATATGAATATCCCGGAAAGACGGTGTTTCAACGGTCACTTGAGGGAACTGCTGTCTTCATGCGGCCTTTCAGGTCTTCTTCCGTTTCTTCACCGGCAGCCTTGCCGCCATAGAATAGGTCGAAGAGCAGTGCTTCGTGGGGTATATCAATCATGTGGATGTTGTGAATGTAGATTCCCTCTACAACACCGCCGCGTCCTCTGGTGCTTTTAAAGCGCAAACCTACGTCTGTGCCGAGGAAAGTGCAATCTGTTACATAAATATTTTTCACGCCGCCGGACATTTCACTGCCCACGACGAAACCGCCATGACCGCGTAACACAGTGTTATTCTTTACGATAACGTTCTGGCAAGGTTCGCCGCGTTTGCGTCCGTCCTCGTCTTTACCGGATTTAATGCAGATGGCATCGTCACCGGCATCGAAGATGTTATTGATTATCAATGCATTCTTGCACGATTCCACATCGAAAGCATCTCCGTTTTGAGAATACCAGGGATTGAATACTTTTACTTGGTTAATGGTGATGTGCTCGCATGATAGCGGATGCAGACACCAGCTCGGTGAGTTCTTGAATGTAACACCCTCTAACAGAACTCTTTTACTCTTGACGATATTGAGTAATACCGGACGCAACCATGGACGGATTTCATTCCATTCCTCGTCTGTTTCGATACCTTCGGGATTATTGAAGTTCTTGCAGGCCAATGCTCCCTTTAACGATCCGGCTGTGGGATACCATATGGATTTGTCTACTACACCGCCCGACTTGACAAGTGCATCCCATTGGCCGGCAGTCAGTTTGCTTTTTTCACCGGACGCCAGCTATCGCCCGAACCGTCGAATACACCATAGCCTGTAATGGCTATGTTTTCTGCGTTGCGCGCAGAAATAGGCGACTGGCAACGGCGGGTATTCAACCCTTCAAACGATGTCTCAAGAATGGGATAGGCATTGAAATCATCTGTAAAGACAACGAGGGCATTTTTCTCCGTATGCAGATTGACGTTGCTCAATAACTCAATAGGACCTGTCAGCCACAATCCTTCCGGAATGACTACTTTACCGCCGCCTTTTGCATTGACGGCTTTAATGGCATCATTAATCGCTTTTGTGTTTAAAAGTAGTTCCGTCGCTTTTGGCTCCGAATTGCAGGATACTGACTGTATAATCAGGAAACGACGGCTGCTCAACCTTTGGCATGTTGAAAGGCAATTCTTTATAGATGTTCTCATCTATAGAATTTTTGCATTGGGCATGAACAGCATTCTGTGCAGGCAGTAATGCAAGAGAAAATGTGGTAAGCGTAAATAGCTTTTTTTTTAGTAATGTGTTCATTCGTGATACTATGTTAATGAATTTATGAATTCTGATTTGCGGATTAAGCGGCATTTCCTAATCTTTACTTTCCATCTTATTACTTCCCCGTAAGCTGCTCTCACGAGTGGCTTACGAAAGAAATAATAAATGATTCATGTTAACCTAATTCTAACCTTAAATAAATTATTATGAAAAAACCTCTTAATTACCGTTTGCAAATGTATCGGGCTTTGGTAGAAAAGATGTGTACAAATTGTTGGTTTTGGTGTATTTTTTGCGGTTTTACCCTTTTCTTTGTGTGCATTCGGGGTTTTTGCACTATCTTTGCAACTCAAAACTTAGTAAAAAAGGTATGAGTTACAATTTGTTGAAAGGAAAAAGAGGCATTATTTTTGGTGCTCTGAATGAGCAATCCATTGCCTGGAAAGTAGCAGAAAAAGCAGTAGAAGAAGGTGCAACGATCACCTTGTCCAATACACCTGTCGCTGTACGTATGGGTGAAGTTTCGGCATTGGCCGAAAAACTGAATTGCGAAGTTATAGCAGCGGATGCCACCAGTGTGGAAGATTTGGAGAATGTGTTCAAACGTTCTATGGAAGTATTGGGCGGCCAGGTGGATTTCGTTCTTCATTCTATCGGTATGTCTCCGAATGTGCGCAAGAAGCGTACATACGATGATCTCGATTACGATATGTTGGGTAAGACGCTGGATATTTCGGCGGTTTCTTTCCATAAGATGATACAGGCTGCCAAGAAGATGAACGCTATTGCCGAATACGGTTCTATCGTAGCTTTGAGTTATGTGGCAGCGCAACGTACGTTCTACGGTTACAATGATATGGCGGATGCAAAAGCACTGTTGGAGTCTATTGCCCGTAGCTTTGGTTATATCTACGGACGTGAGCACAATGTACGTGTCAACACAATTTCCCAGTCTCCGACAATGACCACTGCCGGTTCGGGTGTAAAGGGTATGGACAAACTGTTCGACTTTGCCAACCGTATGTCTCCGCTGGGTAATGCTTCGGCTGACGAATGTGCGGATTACTGTATCGTTATGTTCTCCGACTTAACCCGTAAGGTTACTATGCAGAATTTGTTCCACGATGGCGGTTTCTCCAGCGTAGGTATGAGTTGCGCGCTATGGCTACTTATGAAAAAGGTCTGGATGAGTACAAAGACGAAAACGGAAATATAATCTACGGATAAAAAAGGATGATGAAGCGGTAAAGTGATAGGGTATTCAGGCTCATAGCCTTATCGCCTTACCGCTTTTTTATATCCCCTTTTATAATCTTACCACTCTATTTTTATTTCTTTAGTTGATTTACATGGAAACTGCTCTTTATCTGTTGCCTGTTACTTTAGGCGATACTCCTGTTGAAACCGTATTACCCTCTTATAATAAAGAAGTGATTTTAGGTATCCGTCATTTTATAGTGGAGGATGTGCGTTCGGCACGTCGTTTCCTGAAGAAAGTCGACAGGGAAATAGATATTGATTCGCTTACGTTCTATACGCTTAATAAGCATACTTCACCGGAAGATATATCCGGATATTTGAAACCGCTTGAGGCAGGAAATCCAATGGGAGTGATTTCCGAGGCAGGATGTCCGGCTGTTGCCGATCCGGGGGCGGATGTGGTGGCTATAGCGCAGCGTAAGAACTTGAGGGTGGTTCCTTTGGTCGGGCCTTCTTCAATTATATTATCGGTTATGGGTTCCGGTTTTAACGGACAGAGTTTTGCCTTTCACGGATATTTGCCTATTGAACCCGGTGAGCGTGCCAAGAAACTGAAAGCGTTGGAACAACGCGTGTATAATGAGCATCAGACCCAGCTTTTTTATAGAGACTCCCTATCGTAACAATAAGATGATAGAGGATATTCTGCATAACTGCCGTCCTCAGACCAAACTTTGCATTGCTGCCGATATTACATGTGAGGGAGAGTATATTAAAACGAAAACGGTGAAAGAATGGAAAGGGAAGGTTCCCGATTTGTCTAAAATTCCTTGTATTTTTCTCTTGTATAAATAATTTCTTTTGTGTGTTCGTATTCACGTTCGAAACAACTGCTGAAAAAGTTTCTGTGAAGGTTATGCTCTATTTGCTGGAATGTCCAAAGTTTTCCGCCTTTGAACTTTTTGTTGCATAGGATGGAATCATTGTTCAGGTCAAGGATAAAGTTGTAGACCAGGCGGTTGGTAATTTCATTCTCAAAGTGGTACATGAAACAGAAGTGGAGATTTTGGGGCGGAGCTGAGGGAAGGATTTCTTGTAAGATCCTTTCAGCACCTTGTTCCAGAGTTTCTCCATACAATAAGTAGTTCTCCATTAATATATCCGTTTTGCCTTTTTTCGAGTATGCTGCATTGAGGACGGGGCAGTAAAAACAGCATACCGTGTGAAGTTACGGTGATGCGGATAACGGTATTGATATATTCGTTTTTCCGGTTGATGGCTTCTGAGGCCATTGCTTTTCCAATAACATCTCCTTTTTTGTCACGATAGGTACAAATACGGTATGACTCATTATCTTGTTGAAATAGTATATGCCGAACTGATTGAACAAGATACCCAGAATGAATACGCAGGGCGGCATGATACGGAATAAAATGTAGCGTAGCGTATCGTTCAGCGGATGCCCGAACAATATGGCAAGCGATATGATAAGAAAAATGCAGGAAACCGATGAGCAGTAATACACGGGCCGATACTATGGCGGCTTCGGCTCCTTGTGCAAAAAAAACTGCTTGCAGCATTTATGGGTCTGGGCTGTGTGATAGTTCAAAAAGCGTCTTCTATTCAGAAAGATGATGAGTGGAGGTATAATCGCACTGATTTCCAGCGTAAACGGAAACATTGCTTCCGGACAATAATCAGCGGAAAAAAGGAAGTTATTGTCAATAACAGTAACATTCCTGTTGTGCTGTATAATATGAATTGAGGGATATGCGGCCCTTGCGCTGCCACATATAGATACTGGACAACACACCTACGCCTGCACCGATGTAGATAGCAATGTCTTGTATTATGAATTCACATAATATAATGGATATAATAACGGGAATATATCCGAGCGACATATTAAACTTAGATGATAGAATTCGTTGCTTGCCCATTACTACGCTATTTTGCCGTTTCCTATTCAACAAACAGCCGGTATAAAATGTTCTTTATTTCATCTTTTTTGTAGATATTGGGTTGATTTTTTCTGCATGGTAGGACGAACGGACCAATGGTGCGCTTTCTACCTGGGTGAATCCTTTTTTTAATCCGAGTTCCTTGTAGGCGGTAAATTGGGCAGGGGTAACATATTCTGCTACGGGATAATGCTTATGCGTAGGTTGCAGATATTGTCCGATAGTGAGTATCCGGCAACCTGCGTCGCGCAGGTCGTCCATGAGCGCAGCCACTTCATCCGGAGTCTCCCCCAATCCTACCATAATGCCGGATTTGGCAACAGTGCCGCTTTCGGATATCTGCCGCAATACTTCAAAGGCTTGTTTCATAATGAGCAGCACTCCGTACCAGCGGACTGATACGTTTTACGGTTTCCATATTATGGGAGATTATCTCCGGCCGGGCTTCGATAACCATGTCTACGAGTTCCTTTCTTCCCTGAAAGTCAGGAATCAGTACTTCAACGGTCGTATCCGGATTGAGGCGTTTGATTTCGCGGATTGTTTGCACCCAATGGGCGGCTCCCAAATCCGGCAGGTCGTCTCTGTCTACGGAAGTGACAACGGCGTGGGAGAGCTTCATTAAGGCGATGGACTCGGCTACGTGCACCGGTTCTTGCGGGTCAAGCGGCATGGGCTTGCCTGTTTGTGTATTGCAGAACTTGCAGCAACGGGTACAGATGTCTCCGCCTATCATAAAAGTGGCCGTACCTTTTCCCCAACATTCTCCCATATTGGGACAACGTCCGCTGCTGCAGATCGTGTGCAGACAGTGGGATTCTACAATGGGTTTTGTCTCGGTATAACGTTCGTTGGCACCGATACTTATTTTGAGCCATTCCGGCTTACGTACTCTTTCGCTCATTTACTTTTTCAATTCCCGATTAAAGAAATTCGTCAATTTGGTATACAGATGCAAACGGGTATTACCACCGAATATACTGTGGTTGCGATTGGTGTAGACCTGCATGTCGAACTGCTTGCCAAGTTGTACGAGGTGCTCGGCATATTCCACGCAGTTCTGAAAGTGGACGTTATCATCCGCCATGCCATGTACCAACAACAGATTGCCATGCAAATTATTGGCACGGGTAAAGGCTGACGAGGCTTTGTAACCTTCGGCATTTTCTTTCGGGGTACGCATGAAACGTTCGCCGTATACGGTATCGTAATAGTTCCAGTCGGTAACCGGGGCAACGGCAACTCCTGCTTTGAATACCGGAGTTCCTTCGCTCATACTCATAATGGTCATATATCCGCCATAGCTCCACCCCCAGATTCCGATGCGGTCTTTGTCTACGTAAGGTTGGCGTCCTAAGTACAGGGCGGTTTCCACTTGGTCTTTGGCTTCTTTGACACCGAGATTCAGATAGGTGCTTTTGGCAAATTCCGCACCGCGTCCGCCCGTGCCCCGTCCGTCTACGCACACTACGACATAGCCTTGGGAAGCCATGTAAGTTTCCCAGCTCACGCCGAACTTGTCAAGTACCTGCTGCGAGCCTGGACCGCTGTACTGATACATCAGAACCGGATATTTTTTGCTTGCGGAGAAGTTTGCCGGCTTTATCATCCAGCCATTCAGTTCAGTGCCCTCAGAGGTCTGGAAAGAGAAGAACTCCTTCTTCGGCATATCATATCCGTTTAATTTCTGCTTCAGTGCGGCATTATCTACAAGTGTGGTCAGCGTTTTGCCGTTATTGTCGTTCAGGGTGATGACAGTCGGAATGTCCAGGCTTGAATAGCGGTTCATGAAATACTTCATGTCTGTACTGAACAGGGCGCTATTTGTCCCTGTATGCGATGATAACTTTGTTTTTTTGCCTTTGCGGTCTATCTTGTAGATAGCGCTGCGCAGCGGACTTTCTTCGTTGCTGCTGTAATAAAAATTTCCGTTTTCAGGGTCATAACCCAGGAAATCCTGTACTTCGTATGAGCCGGAAGTGACCTGTTTGATAAGATTTCCGTTTATATTGTACCAGTACAAGTGGTTGTATCCGTTTCTTTCACTGACAAAACTGAAAGTTTCCGGATAGAAAATGATGTTGTCAAATACATTCTCGCGGATATAAGTGTCGCTCTCATCACGTACGGCCAGCTTGCATACGGTACTGCGAGGGTCGGCAAAATACAGGTCGAACCGGTTCTGGTGGCGGTTCAGCGTCATGATGGCAAGCTTGTTCGGGTCTTGTGTGAAACGGATACGGGGGAATGTAGCCGCCTTCTTCCAAAGGAAGATTGATTTTACGGGTTACTTTGGATTTGATATCAAAAGTATGTACGGATACTTTTTGAATTCTTTTCACCTGTCTTGGGATATTTATAAGTATATTCTCCCGGGTATTTCTCGTAAGGGGCAATATGAGGCACTTCTCCGGCAAATACCGGGAAAGTATAAGAGGGAACTTCCGTTCGTCGAAACGGATGAAAGCCAGCATCTTGCTGTCGGGACTGAATTCCAAGGCACGGTTAAATGCGAACTCTTCTTCGTATACCCAGTCTGGAATGCCGTTCAGCACTTCATTGCGGCTGCCGTCTTCGGTCACCTGGCTTTCGCTGTTGCCGTAAAGTAATTTAACGAGGAAGATGTTGTTGTCGCGCACAAAAGCCACTTGGTTTCCGTCGGGCGAGAAGATGGGTACTTGTTGCGGTCCGCCGTCCGACAGTTTCTCCACTACATTGTTTATCTTGCCGTCCAAATTCCGCTTCAGGCTATATATATAATGTACTGCTGTATAAGAGTGGCGGTATACAGGCACTGTTTCTGTTGCAATAAGCAGCTTGCTGCCGTCCGGAGCAAAGCTGTAGCTGTCGAACTTCTTGAACGGACACTCGCGGGCAGTAGCCGCATCGAACAGCACTTCTACCGGTTTACCTGTCTTGAAAGAGTATTTGATGATTTGTGTCTTATCCGCATTCATTTGCGAATAATGTTCGCCGTCTCCCGGAATAGGGATGACACCCAAAATGTTTTGAGGGATAAATTCTCCGGATACGATTTCTTTCAAATCGAGTGGCTTGCTGTTCTGGGCAAAGCCTGCCAGTGCACAAAGGCAGAAAAAAAAGTGCAAAACTTATTTTTTCATATCTCTTAATTCGGTTATTCAGGGCAAATATACGATAAAGCGAAAATCTAATCTAATTAATTAATGATAAATTCCGTTTTGTGTCAGGAAATTTTTTCCGGTTTTTTTCACCATGTCGTGAGTTTTCTTTAATAATTCCCGGCAGAATGCAGAGGGTAAATAATTTATTTGAGTGAGCGCTTAAACAAAACAAGCATGATAGCCAGTGAACCTATCATTATATAAGGGTAAAGCACAATGCCGTTGGCATATGTGAAAACCATTCCCATCAGTCCGTTTATGGCAGTTTGTCCTATAAGGGCGATGGCGAGAGCTATGCCGAATGCCGTTCCCGACAATGAAGGGTAGCGGGTTAGAAATACTCAGGATAACCGGATAGGTAGACGATAATCCCATTCTATTACAGCCATTCCCGCAGCAGCCCGTATGAAACCGGGAGCCGCTGTCAGCAGGGCAAAGCCTGTTGCAGTGAGGACAAGACTGTAGGGGAGCACCTTTGCCGGTTGTATCTTTTTTGAAAAGTACGATTTGCAGCATACGTGCTACGGTGAGTCCGGCAACCATACAGGTGAGTGCTATCAATCCTTGATTGGCAGGTATGTCGGTTACCTGACCGAAATAACTGGTGGACCAGTTATTGCATACTCCTTCAATGCCGCTTTGAAAGAAAGAATGAAGCTGAGCAGCAGCAGGCTGCTTTCTTTCAGCAGGCCTAATCCTTCCTTTATAGGAAATCCCTGCGCTTGTTTGGGTGCGGGAAAACGTATGGGGATGCAGAACAATATACCTGCCAGCATAATGATGCCTATACCTTGCAGGATGGTTTCAAAAGAGTAATGCTCGGACAGGATTCCCAACAGGCTTGGTATGCCAAGCGCTCCCAACCCGTAGAACACTCCCAGGAAGCTGATCCGGGAGCCTTTTTCGGATTCTCCGGAGATGTCGGAAACCAAGGCGTTGGTTTCACCGTTAAGGATGCCGCCGCCCAGACCTATGCCTACTATGGAGATTTGAAGGAGCGGGATGCTTTCGAAAAATATCAGTCCTTCCAATCCCGATAATACGATGATGCAACTGGGCACCAAACAATGCTTTGTGTCGAAACGGTCCGCAATAGGACCGAAAATCAACGAACCGGCCAGCATGCCGATGGGAAGAAAGGTTACCAGTGACGTAGTTTGCAGTCCGCTTAATTCCAGTTTTGTGACGAGAGAAGGCAGTACCGAACCCAATGTAATCATTGAAACACCGAAAAAACACATTCCGATGCACGCTGCCGTGAATACAAGATTCTTATGATAACCGCTATTCATATAAATGTTTTTTTGATGGTAGGAATATTTTTGTTGTGTCTTTCCATATTATATACAAAGTTATGAATTTATTTCAATCGCTATGCTTCCGGTATTATAAATTTGCATGTAGAATGTGTAATCGGACTCTGAAATGTATTTGTTGACGAATATGTGGCTCTTCCATGGCAGTTATTAACATATCTAATTCGTTTTCTATTAGTAAAAATCGAAGAAAAGTTTTACTTTTGTTTCTAAATAACATAGGCTTATGAGTGCGACTCCTCTTTATAATGAATTTCCTTCTTTTCCTGAAACGTTATTTTCCGCATAAGGTACAGAAAATTTCGTTGAATGCCGGGTTTACCTGTCCCAACCGGAAGAAGGAAACCTGCGTTTCAATCCCGACTTACCGAGAAGCCGATGGCCCTGCAACTGGAAATATCCCGAAATGAAGTATCTGGCATATTTTCAGGCTTACACCAATACGTACGGAGAACTGGAGTCCTTGAAGCGGAAATATGAAGAGGCGTTGGCGGTAGACGGAGTGGTGGGGCTGGTTATCGGTACGCGTCCCGACTGCATGCCCGATGATTTGCTGCGGTATCTGGAAAATCTCAACAAGCATACTTTCCTTTTGGTGGAATACGGTATTGAGAGTACTCGCGACGAGACACTCCGCCGCATTAACCGCGGGCATACTTTTCAAGTTACCGTCAATGCGGTGGAGCGTACACGGCTGCTGCGGAATACTGACCGGTGGACATGTAATCCTGGGGCTGCCGGGCGAGACTCACCGCAGGTATCGTGGCACAGGCAGAAGGACCTGTCGCGTTTACCGCTCACTACGCTGAAAATGCATCAGTTGCAATTGATACGCGGCACTCGTATGGCTTTGGA
>VOFC01000277.1_pt1 | contig 44000 bp, 82 predicted proteins | sample 5384161 | NCBI WGS metagenome assembly VOFC01 (sample SAMN12384722, study PRJNA508395) | human gut metagenome | isolation source: healthy gut B | host: Homo sapiens | reverse complement strand
AAATAAAAAGGTAAATGAGTCTGTTGATGATGATCTTAAGAAGGTTGTCCTTGACTGCAGGCTTAAGGTTGCCGAGTGCATGGACAAGCTTAAGGTTGCCGATGCTATCTCAGAGATATTTGCCCTTTTCAAGAGATGTAACAAATATATAGATGAGACAATGCCATGGGCCCTTGCAAAGGAAGAGGACAAGGCAGACAGACTTAACACAGTTTTATACAATCTTGTGGAGAGCATCGTTATCGGTGCTTCACTCCTTGAGCCGTTTATGCCTGATACATCAGTGAAGATCCTTAACCAGTTAAATGCTGTAAAGCGTAAGGTTACAGAGCTTAAGGTAATCTGGCGCTGATGACGCCGGAGAAACCGATGCCGGCAGGTGCTGAAATATGTTAAAAGGAGACACCGGAGCGAAACGGACATGGTTTTATGAAAACGGTGCATTTGTGGCGGCGGCGTTTGCCGCCGTCCTTTTGGCATGCAGTATTGTCCACGAATGTCGGCGATGATATGGTCTATTTTAAAACCCTTCTGGACGGTAACAGTTCACTCGGCGAGATCCTGGCACATCGCTATGAGACATGGTCGTCGCGCATGGTGATTGAGGCGGTGTTAATTCCGCTGGTGCACTGTCCGCTGCTCTGGAAAATCTTGATATTGTCATCTTTACATCCCTCCCAGTGCTGCTCTGCGGACTGTTGGGTGTGACCGGGCGTGGACGCTGGTTTGTAACCGGACTCGTGCTACTCTATCCGTTTGCGGATATGGCATCCGCCGGGTGGATTGCGACGACGACCAATTATCTCTGGCCGCTCTGGGGCGTTCTGGTGATCGGCACGGTGTTAAAGCAGCTTCGCTGCGGCAGAAAAGTGCCGGTGTGGGAGGCGGCAGCAGCGCTTTTAGCGTGTGCTTATGCGGGCAGCCAGGAACAGGCTGCGGTGCTGCTGCTTCTGCTGCTTGGCATGGAAGTACTGCATTATATCTCGGAAAAGTGTATGAAACAGCCGCTTCTCTATGCATTATGCGGCATAGATATTATTTCCCTCATATATATTTTCAGTTGTCCGGGAAATGCAATCCGGAGCGCGCAGGAGATGGCGGGGAGAATGCCGGAGTTCGCTGATTTTACATTCTGGGAGAAGCTCTACATGGGACTTGCCAACGTGGAACGGATCTTTATTGCCCAGCTTGATCCGGTCTATTGCGTTGTGGCAGCAGTGATTGCGCCGCTTGTGTACCGTAAGACAGGCAATTACCGTAAGACGCTTTTGGCGGGGATTCCGGCGCTGCTGCTGTTTGGACAGGCGGTGGTGCGTGTCAGCCACCCATCCTTGAAAAAGGTGTTCGTGCGACCGGAACAGACGACACACTGGGACTGGCATGAGCTGGTGACCTATATGCCGCTGGTATTTCTGATACTGTCCGTTTTTGGAATCCTGTACGCCCTGTGGCAGCTGGCAGATGGCGCGTGGAAGCATTACCTGTGGACGGCGTTTTTCTGGCAGGCGGTTTTGCCACAGGGGCGGTTATGGGATTTTCACCGACAATTTACGCATCGGCTAACCGGCCGTACCTCTATCTGTATTTTGTGCTGATCTATGTGTGTGGATGCCGTGTGGAACATGGGCGGCATGAAGGCTGTCTGGAAGACAGGCAGTTCGGATGTTGTGCAAAGACGGGCAATGCAGATGTTGCGCAGAACAAAAGCGGTGCATACAGTGAGCGGAAAATGCCGGTGTCTGAAAAACTGATGTTTACCGTACTCGGGCTTCTGGTGCTGGTAAATATTCTGGATGTGACACGGATGTGCTGGCTGCTTGAAGATTTCTGTGACCTTTTATAACGGAAATCTGCTGTTTCATGCAGGAAGCCTAACAAAAAATCAATTTCAGCCGATGTATACCATATGAACGGATTCAGTCAGGGATACATTCAGGGAGGAATGTGGATATGGGAATCAGCATCAATGCACCGGGAAGCGTGAGCAGTCAGGCATCGATGACAGGCACACTTTCCATCCGAAAAGCACAAATACATTTGAGCAGATGGCGGGGGGTCAGTAGTTCAGGGGAACCTCGAAAAAACAGCTCAATTATAATCACAGAGATATTTCCGGACAGCTGCGTCCGGGCGAAGAAGCCGCAGAGTGCATCTGCGGCGCTGACCCGTGCAAAGAGCAAGGTGTCTATAAGCTTCAGTGCGGCGGCATCCGGGCAGTATGATTCCAGGGAAGTGGCGGATGCGCTTGCGCATGCGAGACGGATGGTGCGCTGTGCGCAGCTGAAAGTGCGCAATCTGCGCGAGGAAGAGCGCGAGCAGCAGTCTGCGCAGAAGGAAAACAGCGGTAAGAGCCTGCAGAAGGAACATGAAGTGAAGCGTCGTGTGGCACAGAAAGAGCGTCAGCTCAAGCAGAAGGTATCGATTGAGAATACGCAGGAAGTGCTTCGGGCAGAAGAAAAAAGAAGAATGAGATGGCGCAGAAGCAGCAGAGACACCGCGCGCAGGAGCGGGGCAGGATTGCGGAAGCGGATTTCAAATACATCAAGTCACAGCTCGAGGCTGGCAAAGGCTTTGGCGGCGGCAGTTCTTATTGTGAGGACAGCGGATTTACGCTGGATATCAGCGCTGCCGCAATGTCAATGGCGGAGCTCGAGATGATGGCGCAGAATCAGATTGAAGCGGAGGCAGAGGCGGAAGTGGAAGCGGAGATGTCACTTACCGACGGAGGAACGCTTGCAGCTGCGACCGCGGGAGCCGTGCCGGCAGGTACCGGAGGGGAACTGCATCACGCAGCGCCAGCCGCAGCCGGCGTGATCTGTGGATGTGTCAGTGTAACAAAATGGCGAGGACACTGCCCCATGAAGCAGGCGGTGTCCTTTGAAGGCTAAGTCATGTTATAAGTCACACTTTTTCGATTTCAGGTAGAATGTTTTGTTCAAAAATGTGGCATTTAACCAGCCGGTGGCTACACGATGATTCGTGTCTTTCCAAGTTTGGAGCACTCCGGAGTGTGTCCGCAAGCCAGAAGACAATTTTAGGGACTTTTTGTGTGTCCCTTATTGGCACCAATTTTGGCATAAGGCAGAACATAACCGCGCGAAGCCGATGTCTGAATTGGCATCTGCCATATTTTCAATAGCAGATGCCAACGAGTTTCGGTTCGCGCGGTTTTATATTGTCTGTGAAGCGGTGCCATTAGGGACACCAGAAAGTCCGCTCATTGTCTGTGGCTTGTCGGGCACACTCCGGGGAGAGTCCAAACGTGGAAGAGACACGAAATCAGATGTAGTCATCCGGCTGGAAGAACTGCACACATTTTTTCAATAAATCTTTCCTATGCAGTTCTACCTGAAATCTATAGAATGTGTTTTGGATAATATGACTTAGCACTTCAAAGGACAGCGTTGCCTGCCTATGTGGCAGTGCTCCTGCGCTGTTTTGCAGCGACAGCAGTCAGGGCGAACATGGCGGCGGCAAAGAGGAACTGGATGCCGATACATTTCCAGTAAAAGCCCAGGTCGAAGACTTCCTTTCCGAAGCCCGCCAGCATATTGTTGGCGCGGATGTACCAGTAGGCGGGAAGGAAACGTCCTACGGCAAGTACGGAACCGGAGAGCATGGACTGCGGGACAAAAGACACCGCAGAGAAAGGACATGGACAGACCGACGATATTTGCCAGCATATTTAATACATTGTCATCCGGCGAGAACGTCGAGATGAGCAGGGAGAGTGCAGTCGTAAAAACAGAAAGGCAAGGCTGTTCAAGATGGCATAGCCGACATAGGGCTGCAGCATGGCTTTCCGGTAGAATACGAGACCAAGCAGCAGAAAGAGCAGCCAGATGCCGAGACTGTACAGGAGACAGCCGGATGCCATGGCAAGAGTACGTGTTCTTCCGGGAAGAGCGGAGCACGCCGTCCGGGCTTTCATGTCGCGGCTGTTTAAGGTAACCAGAATCGGAGCCATGCCGGCGAACAGGATTGCCAGAAAGATATACGGAAGATACTGGAAGAAATAAAAAACCATGCTGTTAGTGTCGGCGTCGGACATCTGAAAAGATGTGACGGAGACTTTGGGAAGGTCGGAAATGGTATGATCCGTATGGTCGATGGCCTCGGCAATGGTGTCACCGCCCGCCAGGTAGAGCTGCAGTGCCTGCACATACTGCGTAATCTGGTTGTCCACGTACTGGCTGCTGCTGCTTCCCGGAATTGTCAGGGAGGAGACAAGGTCTTTGGTCTCGCCGGCGAGCACCCGGTCTTCAAATCCTTCCGGGATGACCATGGCATAGTTGAGCGTGCGGTAGTAGATTGCATCTAACAGTGCGGTGTCCTCTCCAGGCTCCGGTGTTGTTACCTGGTGGATGGATGCGAGGTAATCGCACAGAGCGCGGCTTGCATCCGTGTTGTCTTCATCTGTAATGGCGATAGAGCGCTGGCTGGCTTTGAAGTTCTCGTTGATGGAATCCTGCGAGAGTGCCGACAGCAGCAGGGTAATCACCGCATAGATGCCCAAATAGATCAATGCGGCATTTCGCCGTTTTTTTGCGATTGCGAAAAATGCTTTAAAGACTGGCATATTTTTTCCTCCTTACCAGTGCAAGACCGCCGAGACAGAAAAAGTGCCGATAGTAACCGGAGTCCTGCGATATTTGTAAAAAACCGTGTGTAGGACGGGTACACGACAGTGAATACAGCGCATCGGAGATGAGAGCTGCAGGATTGATGCGGTTGAGCAGCGGGCAGAAATCTTCCACAAGTGCACGCATGTTTCCGATCATCAGACCGCTTAAAAAGCAGCAGATCATAATTGCAGCCATCAGGAAACCAAACTTGGTCTCTTTGGAAAACTGCCCGATACAACCGACCAGAAATCCCAGACTCAGCCCGGCAAGACAACCGCAGAGGCAGGTCAGCGCCACACCGCCGAGATGGTTTCCGAAATCAACCTTAAGAACCAGTGTCAGATAGGCAATGGTGATCAGCAAGGAGGAAAACTCAAAAATCAGAGCTCCGGTCAGATCACCGAGGGTGGCAAGCAGCCGGGGAACCGGCGAGACATTGCGTCTGGCACCCAGATCTGACAGATTTGCCTGATTGGAGATGGCGAGCGTGTTGCCGATCATGGCAGCATAGAGGCAGGTCATGGCAATCAGATTGAAAAAAGTAAGTAAGGGATTCATCCACGGAGCCGGCACCAAGGGATTCGTGCCGGATATAGCTGACTTCCGTAGAAACCGCATCAAGCAGTGCCGGAAGCTTCGTGGGATCTTTCATTGCGGCCTGGGCGATGGCACTGTATTCTATGTTGAAACGATCCACAAGCACACTAAATACTCTGGTACAGAGGATCGGAAGTCATCTCTGCGGAGAGTGTCAGCGATAGAGGATACGTGGAAAACATCCTTGGCGGATGCGGCATTTCTATAATCGGAAACGGTTGGCAGATCAGCGGTAATGATGCCGTAGACTTCTTTTTGCTTTCAGCAGTTCCTTGGCATCCGCAGCGGAAGCATAGGTAACTTCAAGAAACTGATCTTCGCCGGGTTTGGACAGGGAATCAAACATGGAGCGCAGCTCGGAGGATTCCTCTTGCATCACAACTGCAACCGGGATGGCGGAAAAACTTTCGCCACTCCCCAGTCCGCCGAATGCAAAAATGGAACATCGTTCCGAGCAGAAGTGGAAAAGCGACACACCAGAATACCTGACCTTTATCCCGCAGCAGATTAAGCAGTGTATATTTCATCGTATGAAAAAACATGGTGGTACCTCCTAATCACGAAGTTCTTTTCCGGTAATTTCCAGAAAGACGTCATTTAAGGTCGGAAGTTCGAATAGACTCTTCCGAAAGACACATTCTGTTCCTGCAGATAGTTCAGAATGTGCGGCAGATTGTGGGAACCGCCGCTGCACAGCACTTTTAAGCAGTGATGTTCAAAGGTCACCTCATAGACGTGCTTTATGTCACGGATCGCTGCAATCTGCGCAGGAAGAAGATCCAGAATATCAATCGAGATGATCTCGCTCTTTTTGATCATTCGTTTTAACTCTTCCGTGGTTCCAATGGCAAGATTTTTGCCTTTGTCCATAATGGCGATCCGGGTACAGATCTGCTCCACCTCCTCCATATAGTGGGAAGTGTAAATGATCGTGGCGCCATTGCGGTTTAACTCCTGGATTCCCTCCAGAATTTTATTGCGGCTCTGTGGGTCAACCGCCACAGTCGGCTCGTCGAGAATGATGAGCTTTGGCTTGTGGGCAATTCCGCACGCGATATTCAGACGGCGCAGCAGACCACCGGAAAGCTTTTTTTCGGATAAAATTTGCGGAAATCGTTGAGACCGACAAAATCGATGGCATCTTCCACATACTGGCGCCGGAGCGCTTTGTCGCGGATATACAGTCCACAGAAATAATCAATGTTTTCATAGACGGTCAACTCCTGAAAGACAGCGACATTTTGCATGACAACGCCGATCTGACGTTTCAGATCGTAGCTGTCCGGCCGCATTTCCCGACCGAAGACCCGGACGGTTCCCTTGTCAAAGGCAAGCAGTGCAAGGATGCAGTTGATGGTTGTCGTCTTTCCGGAGCCGTTTGGTCCAAGCAGACCGAAGATCTCACCTTCCTCAATTGTGAGATTGAAGTGATCGAGGGCGACAAGCTCCTGATAGCGTTTTTACCAGATTTTCTATTTCTACAACAGGTACCGACATAACAAATCCTCCTCATTTGATGGTAATTACAGTATAGCGGGTGGCGCCCGGCGGTACCAGTGAGCAGCGTCAGATGTTTGATGTGACAAATGTCATAAATCTCTTATTTTTCAAAAAAAAGATGTGGCGGCAGCCCTGTAATGATGATATGGTTATCATAACGTGTGCGGGAAAGTGGAAGATATCCCGGAAATATGGCGGCATATGTGGACAGGGAGAGGGTAGAATGAAGCGGATTGTGGATAAAGGACTGTTGCTTGCCGGCGGTCTGCTTATGGCGGGACAGTCGGGAAGGCTTGCAGCGCCGGTCATAGCGTTGCTGTTGGCGATGACTGCGGCGGCATATGGCAGCTGTGTGGACAACAGACGATGGCATTGTGTGTGCCTTGCGGGGATGTTTGCGGTCTGCTTTATCCTGCCGGAACTCTGTTTTTTCGTGCCGGTTCTTCTGTATGACTGTGCGGAAAAAAAGAAGAGATGCGGCTCTGGTTCTTGAGTGTTCCGGGGCTCGCTTTTTTTCTATCGGGAACAGATTATCCGGCAGCCCTTTTTTGTGGGCGGCGGACGGTATGCTGATCGTGGCTGCGATATTGCTGGCGTGCAGAACGGGCAGAATTCTGTATCTGGAACAGGAGATGATCCGTCTTCGGGATACCAGCACGGAATTGAATCTGGTGCTGCAGGAAAAAAACAAGAACCTGATGGAAAAACAGGATTATGAGATCTACCTTGCGACATTGCGGGAGCGCAACCGCATTGCAAGAGATTCATGATAATGTGGGGCATATGCTTTCAAGAAGTATTCTGCAGATGGGGGCACTGATTACGATTCATAAGGAGGAGCCGCTGCACGGACAGCTCGCCGGGGTGGGGGAGACGTTAAATCAGGGATGAACAGTATCCGTGAGAGCGTGCACGATCTGCACGATGAGTCCATTGATCTGCGGCAGTCCATTGCGGAGGCGACCCGTGAGATGAAGGAGCACTATCAGCTCACGGTTGATTACGATATGTCTCCGGAGATTCCACGCAATGTAAAAAGTACTGCTTTATCACAGCGGTAAAAGAAGCCATGTCGAATATTGCAAAACACTCCGATGCGGATAAGATCTCCGTGATTTTGCGGGAGCACCCGGCGTTCTATCAGATGACCGTTGAGGACAACGGAACGGTGGGACGAAAGGACAGAGCGGACCATTGTGGGAGGAAGAGGTCGTCCGTATGGACGGAAAGGAAGGGATTGGTCTTTCCAATATGAAGGAGCGCGTGCAGGCACTGGGCGGAACCTTCCGGATTCATACGGAAAAGGGATTTGTGATCTTTATTTCGATTCCCAAGAGGGATAAAATGTAGATACGGTAATGAAGGCTGGGAGAGAGAAAAAATGAGAGTTCTGGTGGTTGATGATGATAAGCTGGTGGCAGTATCCCTAAAAACGATTCTGGAAGCTGACAGGGGAGATTACGGTCGTGGGTCTTGGAGAGGCGGGAGATGACGCCATCCGGCTTTATCGGGAGCAGCATCCTGATATTCTGCTGATGGATATCCGCATGCAGGGAATGTCCGGATTGGATGCAGCTGAATGTATCTTAAAAGAAGATCAAGCGGCAAAAATTTTGTTTTTTGACAACCTTTTCCGATGACGAATACATTGTAAAGGCACTGAATATGGGAGCGAAGGGGTATCTGCTGAAACAGGACTTTGAGTCGATCGTTCCGGCACTCAAGGCTGTCTACGGCGGGCAGAGTGTATTCGGCGGACAGATTATGGGAAAAATTCCGGTGCTTCTGGCAGGAAAAGGCAGCTTTTCCTATCATGATTACGACATCAGCGAGAAGGAGCAGGGCATTATTGAACTGGTGGCAGAAGGCTTAAGCAACCGGGAGATTGCAGAAAAATTGTATTTGAGCGAGGGTACGGTGCGCAATTATATCAGCACCATACTGGATAAATTAAAGTTACGAGACCGCACACAGCTGGCAGTCTTTTATTATAAGAACTGCGGCTGAGCCGGCGGTACAGCAATCGCACAGAAGCTGTGCCGACAGACAGCGACATGAAAGAGACGGCAATGCAGCAACAGGGAAGATGAGGAAAACAATGATATTTGAGACACATGCACATTATGATGATGAAGTATTTAATGAGGATAGAGGGCAATTATTAGCTGGGCTCCCGGAAAAGGGAATCGGGAGGGTGATTAACGTCGGTGCGTCCATTGAGACGACGAGGACGACGCTCGCGTTGGCGGAGGCGTATGATTACATCTATGCCGCCGTGGGTGTGCATCCGAGCGATATTGACGGGCTGAACGAGGAGACATATTCCTGGCTCAAAAGCGCAGACGGCACATCCGAAGACGGTAGCGGTGGGAGAGATTGGTCTGGATTATTACTGGGACAAGGAGCCGGAAGTACAGGCAGCGCAGCGGGAATGGTTCGTGCGCCAGCTGACACTCGCAGGGGAAACAGATCTGCCGGTAATTATCCACTCGCGTGACGCGGCGGAGGATACCATGCGGATCTTAAAAGAGACCGGAAGATTCCGGGAACATCCCGGCGTCATTCACTGTTACTCGTACTCGCCGGAGCAGGCAAAAGAGTACGTGAAGATGGGATACTGCATTGGTGTGGGGCGGTGTGGTTACCTTTAAAAATGCAAAAGAAACTCAGGCAGACGGTGGAGCAGATCTCTGGAACACATTCTGCTGGAGACGGACTGCCCGTATATGGCGCCCGAGCCGCACCGGGGAACCCGCAACGATTCCTCCAACCTCTCTTATGTGGCTGCCAGGATTGCGGAGATCAAAGGCGTCTCTGTGCAGGAGGTGGAACAGACGACCTGGGAAAATGCCTGCCGTGTATTTGGCGTCCGGTAGGTGTCTGCCCGAATCAGCAGAAGCGGGAATATTCCGGGGTGTCTGCCCAGTAGCGCTTCGGGATTAACTGCATCTGCAAGCCCGGATTTTTGCGGGATTCTATGGCAATGTGATCAAAAAAGGTCAGCCAGAGCTGCCGGAAGGCTTCCTCGTCGGAGGAGTACCGGCTGACTTTCTCCAGATCCAGATCTGCGGCATCTGTGAGAACGTAGCTGGAGAGCGCTTTTGTGCACCGCGACAGACTGATGTGTGGCGTCATAGATCATAAAGTTCTCGGAGGGCAAGACGGTCGGTAAAATGCTCTGCCAGATAGGGAAGGACGTTGTCCTTCGGATGGATCGTGGCAAAGAGAACGCCGTTCTCAAGCTCGGAGAAGCGCAGAAATTCGAGATGATGGCAGGCTTCGTGGTTGGTCGCCCGGCAGAGCTCAAAAACCGGTAGACACACGGTTCGCCTAAGGAAAGAAGCACTTTTGTCCGTCTCCGCTTGCGAGTGCGAGGAAGGATGGTCTCATAGATGGCGTCTGCCTTGTCCATCTTCCTGCCGGAGGATGGCTCGCCGGACATTGCAGCTTGATAGATCGACTCATAGAACTGCATGCCGAAACGGGACGTGATGGTGCGGATCACCTTGCCGGTCTTATCCGCGGAGGGAGTCACGTGAATATATTCGGAAAAAAGCTCGTAATTCTCCGGTTCTCCGGTGGCAAGCCGGATATTGCGGTGACCAAGCCCGGCTTTGCGCAGGCGTCATAGACACCGGTAAAGATACCTTCAAGGCTGTTCTCACAGATAAATACATACATGTAAAAATACCTCTTTTCTATGTGTAATCAGGGCGGTGGGCTCACAGGGCAAGCCCTGTGTCAAACAGCGACAACTGCTGATAACCGCTGTTGCGGAGCTCCTTCGGAACCTGCGTGTGGTCTGCCATGAGATGAGAGCAGATATAGTCCTCGTTGAGCTTCGTGCGGTACATCATCCGGCCGGAACAGGTGATGAAAATACAGGGCGCGCTTTTAGCACAACGCCGATCTTTTTCAGATCGTCATAGGTAAGCGCGGTATCCCGTCTGGCGGCGACGATCCGCTGGGCGGACTTGTATCCGATTCCGGGTACGCGCAGAAGTGTCTGATAACTGGCGCGGTTGATCTCGACTGGAAATGTGTCGAGATGCCGCAATGCCCAGTCACACTTGGGATCCAGATAAATATTAAAATTCGGGCGGTCTTCCGACAGAAGTTCATCCACATGAAAGCGGTAATAGCGCAGCAGCCAGTCTGCCTGGTACAGGCGGTGCTCGCGCAGCAGCGGAGGCCCGCCGGGGAGCACCGGCAGTGACGAATCGCCGTTGACATTGATGAACGCAGAGTAGAAAACGCGCTTCAGATGAAACTTCTCATAGAGTGCCTCGGACACATGCATAATCTGATAGTCGTTCTCCGGGGTGGCACCGATAATCATCTGTGTGCTCTGCCCGGCGGGCACGAACTTCGGCGCTTTGCGGTAGACCATCAGTTCATTCTGGTTCTCCGTGATGCCATTCTGGATCTGGCGCATGGGGGAGAGAATCGTGTGTCTTGATTTGCAGGGAGCAAGCTGCTTCAGCCCGTTTGCCGTGGGAAGCTCAAGATTGATGCTCATGCGGTCTGCAAGAAATCCTGCCTTCTCAATCAGTGCCGGGTCAGCGCCGGGGATCGCTTTTACGTGGATGTAGCCGTTGAAGTGATGGACGGTACGGAGCCGGTAGAGCGTCTGGTAAATCAGATCCATGGTGTAATTCGGACTGATGAGGATGCCGGAACTTAAGAACAGACCCTCGATATAATTGCGCCGGTAGAATTCCATGGTGAGCGTGCAGATCTCATCCGGGGTAAAGGAGGCGCGGGGGAACGTCGGAGTTGCAGTTATTCTGGCAGTAGGCACAGTTAAAAATACACTCGTTGGTGAACAGGATCTTGAGCAGGGAGATGCATCTTCCGTCCGCGGCAAATGCATGGCACACGCCGGGAGCCAGACAATTCCCCATGTGCCGGCTGTCTCCCCTGCGGTCGACGCCGCTTGAGGTACATGCCACGTCGTACTTCGCGGCATCGGTAAGGATGGCAAGCTTCTCCATGAGGGAGAGATTCTGCTGAATGTTCATGTGAAGACACCTCCTGGCAAAACAAATGTTCGATTAAAGCATAGCACATATGTTCGGCAAAAGCAAGACAAAATCGAATATTTGTTCGGGAAAGATTATGGTTCACTTGGACAGTGGGTATATGGTATAATGTACGTAAGCAATGAGCAGTGCCAGACGTGACAGTCACGAGATATGCCTGCTTGCAGGCTATATATCGCGACTGTTGCGGATGATAGGGCGAAGGCCCGTTAGTCCGGGAAATCTATGATTTCCTGGACGAGCACTGAAGACGTGACATTTGCCGGAGCGGGCATCGGAGACTTTAGACGGATGATAGGGCGAATGCCCGTCGTCCGGGAAATCTATGATTTCCTGGACGAGCACTGCGAAGACGTGACTTTTGCCAGAGCGGAGTCGTACAGATAGAAGCCCCCGGACGGGCTTTGAATGGAGAAAGATGGATACAGATATTTTTGAGCAGTTCCCGGATCGGGAAACATTTGACAAATACTGGAACGAGAATTATCAGCCGGTGACATACGAGGATGTGCGCGAGGCGTTCACGGATTTTGTGAAGTCTGCGGACGGTCACATCTACCTCTCGGATTACGAGGAGAAGGGGCTGATCTCACGGGAAGATTTTAAGGAAAATCTCTCGCAGGAGGCACAGTTTACATTTGAGGACGGACTGACGGAAGTTTTTTACGATAAGAATCCGGAGCTTTACGAGACGGCGTTCGCGCTCTACGAGGAGTCAAAGCTTACCGGAAAAGGAGATGCATCGGTGGCGCAGACGTTTCACGAGACGTTTCGCGCGCTCTATGCAGAGTTTCTGGACAGACTGTATGATGAGGTGCTGGAAGCATGGCAACATTAGGAATCCCGCAGAACACGATAGCGGTTCTGCAGAAGTATCATTTTAATTTTCAGAAAAAGTTCGGGCAGAATTTTCTCATTGATACACATGTGCTTGAGCGCATTATTGAGGCGGCGGGCATTACGAAGGATGACTTCGTGCTGGAGATCGGGCCGGGCATCGGCACGATGACCCAGTATCTGTGTGAAAATGCCAGAGAGGTGACGGCGGTGGAGATCGACCAGAACCTGATTCCGATTCTGGCGGACACGCTTAGCGCTTATGACAATGTGACGGTTATCAATGAGGACATTTTTGAAGCTGGATATTGTAAAGCTCGCGGAGGAGAAGAATGCCGGGAAACCGATCAAGGTGGTGGCAAATCTTCCGTATTATATTACCACGCCGATTATCATGGGGCTGTTTGAGAGCCATGTGCCGATTGACAGCATTACGATCATGGTGCAGAAAGAAGTGGCAGACCGGATGCAGGTCGGTCCGGGGACGAAGGATTACGGTGCGCTCTCGCTGGCGGTGCAGTATTATGCAAAGCCGGAGATTATCGCAAACGTGCCGCCGAACTGCTTTATGCCGCGGCCGAATGTCGGCAGCGCGGTGATAAGGCTGACGCGTCATGAGACCGTGCCGGTGCAGGTGGAGGATGAAAAGCTGATGTTCCGTCTGATCCGGGCTTCTTTTAATCAGAGGCGGAAGACGCTGGCGAACGGACTGAAAAATTCGCCGGAGATTCATCTCCAAGGAAGTGATTCAGGAAAGCATTGAGGAGCTTGGCGTTCCGGTGACCATCCGTGGAGAGGCGCTTACATTGGAACAGTTTGCGGCGCTCTCGAATATTATCGGACGCAGAATGAAGCAGCAGGCATAGAGAGAACAGGGGGAAACAGACAATGGATGGACAGCAGAACAATCAGAGTGGATGGAACAGGGAACGAGGCGCCCAAGAACATACGGTGAAGATACGAAAATGTATCAGAACCGGCAGAACGCGTCGCAGCAGCCGAATTACGGAAATAATCAGAATGCATATCAGCAGCCGAATTACGGAAACGGCCAGAATGCATATCAGCAGCCGGATTACGGAAATGCACAGAACATGAATCAACAGCCGAATTACGGAAATAACCAGAATGCATATCAGCAGCCGAATTACGGAAACGGCCAGAACCCGTATCAGCAGCCGAATTACGGAAACTGGCAGGGAAATCCCTACCCGCAGGAGCAGCACGGTCCGGTATCCGATGTTCTGTGCAATATTCTTCTGGTGATCTTTATGGCGCAGATTATCATCAATTTTGTGGTATTTGGCGCGACATGGAATGCGATGGCGGGGAAGGAATAGACGCTTATCTCGACGGATCCGTGAGCCTTGGCAGCCCGGTGCAGATGCTTTCCATGTTTTCCAATCTGCTGTTTGTGGCGATGCTTGTGCTGTTGATTCTGGATATTGTAAAAATCAGCAATCAGAAATACAAGATCACCGGTCTGGTGCTGTTTGCGATTTTCTTAAGACCGGGCTATTACATCTGGAGAGCACATGTGCTTAAGAGAAAAATGACGTTTCCGATCATCTATACCATCGCTTACAGCGGAGTGACCGTGGCATACTTTTTTCTATTCGTTTTATAAAGTTTTTTCACTGACATTTGGGATTATGCAGAGTCTGAACTAGTGCCGCGGCTTTGTAGGAATGGAAGATCTCCTTGGTTCATATAATGATGGACAAGGAGATTTTTTTATGCGGAAAAAATGGAAATACTATATTGATAGAATGCTTACATTCTGCGCTAATTGGCATATTATTGCCGCTTTTTATCACGATAATATGTCAGCGTATGCGGCTGGAGGAAGTGATATACGGCACGTACGACGCGATAACGGAGACGGCAGAAAGAGAGGGCGGGGAGGAACTGGAGGAACAGCTGCCTTTTATTCTGGCGAAGGAGATCCGTGCGGACGCGGAGGATGCGGCGCTTATGGCGCAGTGCGTGATTGCGCGGACAACACTGTATGATGCCGCGGCGAGAGGGGAGGAACAGCCGGCTGCTTTTTCGGAGGAAGAATTAAGGCAGGCGCTGGGGGAAACATATGAAAAGACCATGGAACGGCTTGAGACGTGCGTGGAGGAGACGAGTGGGCAGGTGCTCTCCTGGAACGGTGGCTATGCGTATGCTGCATATCATGCGATCAGTGCAGGAAGTACGAGAGATATGAGCCGGTCGGCGGAAGCGGCGGTGCCATATCTTCCTGCGGTGGAGTGTCCGGCGGATCTGACGGCGGAGGGTACGCTCTCGGTCATTTATTGTGAGGAAACGGACATTTTAAAGCAGTGCGCGGAGCATTTGCGGAGGCAGACGTGTCCGCGGTGTCTGATATCCAGGTTACAGAGCGGGATGCGGCGGGCTATGTACAGCAGGTCATGCTGGGGGAGTATGTCTGCACCGGGGAAGCGTTCCGTGAGGCGATGGGCTGGAATTCCGCGTGTTTTACGATCGCGCAGATGGGGGAAAATGTGCGGATCGTGACAAGGGGACTGGGACACGGGTACGGCCTGAGCCAGAATGAGGCGCGCGCGATGGCGCAGGAAGGAACCTCTTACGAGGAGATTTTACAATATTTTTTCCGGGAACAACGCTTGTGACAGCGGATCAGATAAAATAGGCGACGCTCTGCATAAACCATCCGTGCAGGGGGAACAATAGGAATAAAAATAAATAATATGGATGGTGAAAAAAATGAGAAAAAGCAGATTTTGGGCATTCCTCGGGCGTAAACAATATGTGATTGCGGGGGCGATTGTGATTGCGGCAGCAGTTGCGACCACGGTAATTTACAGCGATCATGAACAACAGCAGCGCGAACAGCTGGAGGAAGAACTGGCACAGGAAAACACACCGGAGGAAGCCGGACTTGTCGCTGCGACGGAAAGTACGGAACAGACAGCACAGGCATCCGCAGTTATTCCGCCGGAGCAGACCGCGGAGACGGAAAAAGCTGGAGCAGAAAGCGGCAGAGACGACAGAGAGTACGGAAGTGGCGCAGGTGGAAAAAAAGAAGCGGAGAATGAGACCGCAGAGACGGGAGCAGGGGTCAATGCCCTTCATTTTGATCCGGAGGACGGCATGCTCTGGCCGATGGAGGGAAATGTGATCTTAAATTACAGCATGGATTCTACCATATACTTTGCGACGCTGGATCAGTACAAATACAATCCGGCGGTGATTATCGCGGAGAGGTCAACAATAAGGTATATTCCGTCGCAAAGGGAAAAGTCATCGGTCTCTCCAACAACGAGGAGACCGGCTGTACGATGACGGTTGACCTGGGAGACGGCTACCGCGCGATCTACGGACAGTTAAAGGAGCCGAACTTTGCGGTGGGTGATTATGTGGAATCCGGCCATGTGCTGGGCTACGTGGCAGAGCCGACGAAATATTATTCGATGGAGGGCAGCAATCTGTATTTTGCGCTGCAAAAAGACGGACAGCCTGTCGATCCGGTAGCATTTTTTCAGAGCTAGTTTGTAAAAAGGAAGACACCGGTTCTTGAATATGTTGGATTTCTTCATTATAATGAAACAAGAGATAAGGGAGGAATCGGTACATGGAATTCAAGGAATACAGTAAAGCTGTGATGGCGTGGGTGGACGGAGTGATGCAGAACCGCGGCGCCGATGCCGAGAAAACATTGAAATACTGTGCAGATATCGAACAATATGCAAAAACAGACGGGGATCCAAAGCTTCTGGGGTTTGCCTACTATTATGCGGGCGAGACCTACTATGTGCTCAATGAGGGCGAGCAGCTTCTTAAGACCATTACCAGAGCCATCACCTATCTGGATCAGGCGGAGCAGTGGGACATGGTTGCCAGGGCTTATAATATCCTTGCGATTGCCTTTTTGAACCGTGGAAATACGCCGATTGCGCTGGATTACTATCTGACCGGACTCGGTTATTGTAAAAAATATAAGCTGGCGAACGAAGAAAACGTCATCAACTTGAATCTCGGAACCCTCTATCTGGGCAACGAACAGTGGAATGAGGCGCAGAGATATTTTGAAAAAAGTCTCCTCCGATATCAATGCATATCCGAAGACACCGAATTATTACGGGCTGATGAGCTGCGTGGCGGTCTGTCTGGGGCGGTGCTTTATGCAGCGGGAACAGAATGAGCGCGTGCAGGCACAGCTGGATTATCTGGATCAGGTCTGCTGGGAGCACATGCAGAAGATCGAGCGGCTCTCCGCGCTGATTTTTAAGGCGGAATATTATCACCACGTGGGAAGAATCACACTCCGTGAGGAATGTATTGAGCAGATCCGCGGACTTGTGGATATGGACATGGCGGTTATGGATATCTTTGATGACGTGTACGGGCGGTGCAGACTGTTGCTGGAGATCGATAAGGAAGACGTCTTCTGGGACATCGTGGCGGTATTGGAAAAATTGACGAAAAATGCCAATATTGCGAATCTGCAGCGGAAAATAGTTTCCTTAAAAATCCTCTGCTACCGCAGGAAACAGGACGAGGCGGCTTATCTCGAGGAGGCGGGCCGGTTCTATGAGCTGACCGAGGCGCTGGATCGGGAGAACCATTATATGATTGCCAACATGCTCTCCGTGCGCAGATCATTAGAACATGCGAATGAGAAGCGGCGGGAGATGGAGAAAGCGAATGAGCGTCTGCTGGAGAAGTCCGAGACGGATCGCTGACGCGGCTGGCGAACCGGTTCCGGCTGAATGATTATCTGGAGCGTGCGTTTGAGCGGACGCGGGATGACCATAGAGCATTTGCGGTAGAGATTCTCGACATCGACTACTTCAAGGAATACAATGATAACTACTACCATCAGGCGGGAGATGCCTGCATCGTGGCGATTGCGGATGAGCTGCGGAAAATGCAGAGCCACGATACCTTCTGTGCGCGGTATGGCGGGGATGAGTTTATCATTATTTACGAGTACAAGACGGAGGACGAGGTTTTTTCCATGGCGGACAGTCTGCGGGAGCGTATTCTTGACAGAAGGATCGGAGCATGTGTGCTCGAAGGCGCTTCCGGTTGTCACAATCTCGCAGGGAATCTGTTTTGACGTGGCTCCGGAGGGAAGCCGGAGGCTGGGATTTCCTGCATGCGGCGGATATGATGCTCTACGAGGTGAAAAAGCGCAGCCGCAACAATATTTCGCTCGGACATCTGGATGCAAAAGAGGCGAGATACGGAGAAGAGAGGAAACTTTTATAGATTCCGGCATAGAATATACTGTAACGGAAAATCCGCAATCGAGCCTTTTACTTTTACCGAAGCGCAGCAGTATGAAAAAGTACAGATCAAGTAAAGTACGCATCTGTCGATTGCTTTTCATAGGAGTATTGCCCAAAGCCGCGAGCGGATTTGGGTTACATAGACAGAAGTTCGGAGATTTGCGCATTTCTTGACAAAAGAGAGATGCCGTGCTATGATTCAAAATACTGCGCAGTCGGCAGAAGTGGGCACTTTCTGCCGGTGCTGGGCATGCGTCAGAGAATTGGCTCTGGCGTGACAGAAAGGAAAAAGATGGAAACAGTTAGATTTGATGAGTTAGATTTATATCCTCAGGTGTTAAGAGCGATTGCGGATATGGGATTTGAGGAGGCAACGCCGATTCAGAGCCAGGCGATTCCGGTTGTGATGTCGGGCGTGGATGGATCGGACAGGCACAGACAGGTACCGGTAAGACGGCATCCTTTGGTATTCCGGTGCTTCACAAGGTAGACCCGAACAGCAGAAAGACGCAGGTAATCATTCTCTCCCGACCAGAGAGCTTGCCATCCAGGTGGCGGACGAGATCCGCAAACTTGCCAAGTATATGCACGGGGTCAAGGTACTTCCGGTATATGGCGGGCAGGAGATCGGACGCCAGATCAAGGCGTTAAAGGGCGGTGCGCAGATTATCGTCGGAACGCCGGGACGCGTGATGGATCATCTGCGCCGCAAGACGATCCGCTGTGATGCGATCCACACGGTGGTACTCGATGAGGCGGACGAGATGCTGAACATGGGCTTCCGCGATGACATCGAGACGATTCTTGAGTATATTCCGGCGGAGGGACGTCAGACGATCCTTTTTCTCCGCGACGATGCCGAAGCCGATTCTCGATATTACCAGGAAATATCAGCACGATGCGGTCAACATCAAGGTGGTAAAAAAAGAGCTGACGGTTCCGAGCATTGAGCAGTATTACTACGATGTCAAGCGCAGCGACAAGGTAGAAGTCTTAACGCGGCTTCTCGATTACTACAATCCGAAGCTCTCGCTGGTATTCTGCAATACCAAGCGGATGGTGGACGAACTTGCGGAAGAATTAAAGGGACGCGGCTATTTTGCAGAGGGACTGCACGGAGATATGAAGCAGGCACAGCGTGACCGCGTGATGAAAGGGATTCCGCAGCGGCAAGACCGAGATCCTCATTGCGACCGATGTGGCGGCGCGCGGAATCGACGTCGATGATGTGGAGGCCGTTTTCAACTACGACATTCCGCAGGATGACGAATACTATGTGCACCGGATCGGCAGAACGGGACGTGCAGGTCGGACCGGACGCGCCTTTACCTTCGTGAAGGGCAAAGAAGTCTACAAGCTGAAGGATATCATGCGCTACTGCAAGACCAAGATCGTGGCAATGCCGATTCCGTCAACGGATGATGTGGCACAGATCAAGGCAGAGAAGATCATGGAGGAGATCGGCAGGATCATCGACGAGGAGAACCTGTCGGACATGATCGACATGATCGAGCGCCAGGTGAATGCTTCGGATTACACCGCAATGGATATTGCAGCGGCATTTTTGAAGCACGCACTCGGCCAGGTCAATCTCGACAACGGCAGCGACGCTGACTACGACTTCGACAATACCGGCGCGGAGGAAGGGATGGTGCGTCTCTTCATCAACATCGGTAAAAAAGACCGCGTCAAACCGGGAGACATTCTCGGGGCGATCGCCGGGGAGTCCGGCATGCCGGGCAAGCTGGTCGGCGCGATCGACATGTATGACAAGTATACCTTTGTGGAGGTGCCGAGAGAGTATGGCAGAGAAGTCCTCGAGGGAATGAAGAACACCAAGATCAAAGGGCGCTCTGTCAATATGGAACCGGCAAATCAAAGGTAGATTTAATAAATGGAACGCTATCAGAATCTGGAATTGCCGCAATAAGCATAGACAGCTTTTGGGTGATAAGTAATATTATAAGAAGACCAGAGACAAAAAAGTTCCAGAATAAACAGACGGCGGCAAAATCTTTGAAGCAAAATTCGTGTATTTCTTCCATACCGTGGCTGGCATCCCATTCCGTGTCTTTACCACGTTTGGACACTCTAGGAGTGTGTCCGACAAACCGCAGACAATGAGCGGACTTTCTGGTGTCCCCAGCTAATGGCAGAATTTGCCCGCATGTTTATCTGGAACTCTTCATCTAACGGTATAAAACCGCGCGAACGGCGCAAACTCGTTGCCATCAAGCCCGTCAACGAGCGCATATTGTACGGCAAGCGGTATGACGGAGAGCGTCAACGAGCGCATATTGTGTAGATGTGGATAAAAATGCACCGTCATAGATCTGTAAGCGGCATTTTTGCGTAAATAATCCGACGAAAATGCCTGCACTGACATCCCACTGGGCAAAAACGAACATGATGGTGCAGAAAAGCAGCGCAGTCTTTAAAAATATGCTTCTCGGCAAGGCGAATGCGGGCGGTGTCACCGGCGCCGTAGTTGTAGCCGAGCACCGACTGTGTCCCGCCGGAGATTCCACTGAGCGGCATCGTGATAATCAGCATGAAGCTCTGCACAATCGTGTTGCAGGTTAAGAGCATGTCGCTGTCGGCGCCGCCGTAATTTTTTCAACATGACATTCTGGACGATGATCAGCACATTGTCGAACAGGATAATCAAAAACGGCGTCAGTCCCAGCGTGAGGACATCGCGGCATACCGGGAGGGAGTAGCCGCGGAACGTGATTTTCACCGGCACGGGACCGCGGAACAGAATGTACAGCGAAAACGCGCAGGAAGCCGCCTGTGAGAGCACGGTGGCGACGGCCGCTCCGCGCACACCCATGTGCAGGACGAAGATAAAGAGCGGGTCGAGTAGAATATTTAAAATGGCGCCGATGATGACGGAGACCATGCCCAGATTGGAAAATCCCTGACAGATGATAAACTGGTTCAGCCCGAGCGAGAGCACGGCGAAGACGGTTCCGATCAGGTAAATGCGCATGTAGGTTTCTGCGTAGGGAAAAATGCGCTCCGTCGCGCCGAACCATACCAGCAGGGCGTCCTTGCACAGATACGCTCCGATGGTCAGGCAGACTGCCATGCCGATCAGAAGCACAAAGCAGTTGGCGAGGATGGCGGAAGCGCCCTCCTTTATTCTGTTCGCCGGATTTGATGGAGAGTAACGGCGCCCACCGTTTCCCGATCCAGGCGGCAAACGCGGAGATCATCGTCACGATCGGTCCGCAGATTCCCACGCCCGCGAGCGCAATGTCCCCGACGTTTGCAATATTTCCGATATACATGCGGTCGATAATGCTGTAGAGCACATTGACAAACTGTGCGAGCATTGCCGGAAGGGCGAGCCGGCGCACCAGCTGTGGGATGGGATCGCTCCCGAGATGATTGACTCTGACCGGATGTTTTCTCCTGATTTTCACATTGGCACCTCTTTTTGTATTCTCTATTTCACACGAAAAATCCCTGAAAAAAACGAGTTTCTTCTATCATATATAATAGCGTGCAGAAAGATATTAGAATCAAATGTCCGAAAAGTCAAGAAAAAGTACGGCGGATGCCGCGATTGACCGGGGAAAAGAGAAATTCCCAATCTATGAGACGGTGAAAAAATAAACTGGTCGAAACGCTCTCGTATGGGCAGAAGCGCATCGTATCGCTGATGTCTGCGGTTGTGACAGGCGCAAAATGTGTGATCATTGACGAGGCGACGGACGGACTGGATATTGATAACCGGAAGCTGGTTGCGGATACCATACGCAGTGTCCGTGATGGCAGAAGCATCATTGTCATTGCACATGATTTCTCGTTTGCGTCGGATGTTGCAGATACGCTTATTTTCTAAAGGACGGGCGCTTTGCAGAAGTCGTAGAGAACGGCAGGGAGGAAAAGATCGAACAGATCTATCAGAAACTGTATCATGGGGAGGAGCGGGCAGATGTTTAGAATGTTCTGGTATGAGATAAAAATGGATTTTCTGCGGTCGATCCGCTACCGGTTTGAGGATAAATTCCGACTTATTGGTTTATTTCGCTTTGTTTACGGTATTTATGGTGACGGATTCCGGAAATTCTTACGCACAAACCTACCATTATGGAAATTACAAGGAACTGGCGCTTTTGGGATATGTTGCCTGGATCTATGCAATCTCAGCAATTTCCAATGTCGCGGGATCGCTGCAGAGTGAGCTGACACACGGAACCTTGTACAAGAAGGTATCCTGAGAATATCCGTTACAGTATCTGTTTGGAGGATTATATGTCTCCTCGGTACTGCTTGAGACGATTACGATTGTGATTGTTGTAATCATTTCAAAGTTCGTGTGGGGGATTGAATTTTCTTTTCATCCGGCGTTTCTGGTGCCGATTCTATTAGAATCCCTCGGAATGTACGGCATAGGTCTGATTGTGGCAGGTATCGCAATTTACTTTAAGCGGACGGGAACGATCGTATTTCTGATACAGACCGCGCTTCTTTTTGTGACGGATACCGTGCCGACCAGTGATGCCATATTAAAGATTACGCATTACATTCCGCTGACCAGATGTAACGAAATATTGCGTCAGATCGCGGTTGGCGGTGAATATACAGGCATGCTGCCGGGATTGTGTATCGTGGCGCTGGTGTGGCTGGTGATAGGAAGCGTGTTCTTTGATGTGATGCTAAAGCAGGCAAAGAAGCGGGGAAATCTGCTGTTCTATTAGTGGACGTTGGTCAGAAAATGGCTTAAATGCAGGATAGAACCTTATAATTAAATGTAGATATAAAAAAGACAGGAGGAAAGACGCCCTCCTGTCTTTTTGCGTTTCTTCATCAAATCTTAATGAATTCACTGCTTTTAACTTCATAAACATTCCGCTACAATAAAATCAGAATCAAAAAGCGTCAAATAGCGGCAGGCGGCATGTGTGGCGCGGCTTGCGGGGAGTTTACGCGGAAAAGGGGAGAAAATGTACAACATACTGGTGTGTGACGATGAAAAGGACATCGTGTCGGCTCTGGAAATCTATCTGACGGCGGACGGCTATCAGGTATTTACGGCATACAACGGAAGGCAAGCCGTAGATATATTAAATAAGGAAGAAATCCATCTCGTGCTCATGGACATCATGATGCCGGAGATGAATGGTATCTCTGCCATGGTGAAAATCCGTGAAAAAAGCAACGTGCCGGTCATCCTTCTGACGGCGAAGAGTGAGGACACCGATAAGATTCTGGGACTGACGGTGGGAGCGGACGACTATGTGACGAAACCTTTAACCCGGTGGAACTGCAGGCGCGGGTAAAATCACAGCTGCGGCGCTATATGCAGCTTGGCGGCAGTACGAAGCAGGAGCGGGATGTGCTTGCGATCGGCGGGATTGAACTGTGCGACCGCACAAAGGAGGTCACGCTCGACGGGGAGCCGGTATCGCTCACGCGCACGGAATACGATATTTTAAAACTTTTGATGGAACACCCGGGAAGTATTTTCGCCGAACCAGATCTATGAGCAGGTGTGGCGGGACAATCCCTACGGCACGGAGAATACGGTCGCGGTACATATAAGGCATTTGCGGGAAAAGGTGGAGTATAACCCGGCGGAGCCGCGCTACTTGAAAGTCGTGTGGGGACGGGGCTATAAAATGGAGGAAACAGTGTGAGAAACAGAAAAGACAGTGTGGGAGCAAAAGCGGCGGCGTGGGTCGGCATCACGCTCGGTGCGGTGGTATTTTTCACAGGGGCTGCCGGCGTGTTGCTTATGGATCAGGCGGGCGTGTATGAGATGTCGCGCGAGCAGTTCCTTACAAAGAGTTATCAGAGTGTTGCAGATCAGTATGCCATCCGGGCGCTGGATTACAGTGTGAACATGGAAAATGGTGCAAAACCGGAAAATAATCGGTGGAATGACACGTATTTCCGCTATGGAATCATTGAAGCGGAAAATATTGATTCCGTAGATCTCAACGAATCGTACACTTATGTGGAGCGCAATTTTGATGAGAAGGTCACAAGGGACAAGCTGTACTGCAAAAGCTATGACATCAACGAGGTGACACGCTACGATTACAGCATGACGCTGTGGGGCGGGTACAGCCTCTACACGGATGGCGGAGATTACGCTGCGCAGGTGGATATTGAGAAGCGGTGTTACAATGCGGATGACGGCATATTTTATTATGAAACGCCGGACGCATACATCCCGGTAAAACATGTGAGCATTCTGATGCTGTCGCCGGATCTGGCGACCGGCTATGATTACACGTATGACGCAGATGTAGGAAAATATCTGGATCTCCATGCGTACAGCGGGACCTATGTGACATTCGACGATGCAGACAGTCTGAGCGAAAACACGGGATTTCAGACGGTCGACTGGACGAACAGTGTGATTCTGGACGGAGTCACCTGCGGTGAGCTTGTGGGAATACCGGTCACTGTAATCGGGAACTCTGATCTGGAGCAAAAAGGGAAGCGATGCCAGACAACGTACCAGCTTACTGACGGCATGCTGCAGATGAACTACACGGCGGAATCACTGCACCGGAAATACTGGGTAGTCACGATTCTTCCGGAAAATGTGCCGCTTGGCTGGAGTGACGATTTGTTTGTGCAGGTGACGACGCTTACGGCGCTGATGTATGGCGTCCGCTATGCCGTTTTCCCGATTCTGGCGGCGGCATTTGTGCTTGCCGTATTCTGCCTGGTGTGGCTGGTGCGGTCGGCGGGGCATCACGCGGGAGAGGACGGGATTACGCTTACCTGGCTGGATGGCATGCCGCTTGATGTATCTCGGATTTACGCTGGTGGCGGAGGGATTTCTGTTTCTGATCCTGATGGAAGCTGTCAACGGCAGAAATGCTGCAGTGCCGATGCTTGTCGGGGTTTTGTTTTGCCTCATAGCGGGAGGGTGGATTGCGCTTCTGTCGCTGCTGACCTTTGCTGCGCGCGTGAAAGCCGGGGCATGGTGGAAAAATACCGTCGTCTACATGGCGCTTGGCGTGGTCGGCAGGCTCTGCGGCGCGGTGACCCGGAATCTGCCTCTTTTCCTAAGGGCGGTGCTTGTTTTTGGCATTGCCATGATGGCGGAAGCGCTTGCCGGCACGCTTCATACAGGAAGCAGCATGGGAGCGGGCTGGCGGTTTGTAAAAGTCGTAGAGTTCGCATGCATCTTCTGGGGAGTTTTACAGATGAAGCGTCTCGCAGAGGGAGGCGAGCGCCTTGCGGAGGGCGATATGGAGCACCCGGTCGATACGGCACACATGTACCGGGATTTAAAGGAACACGGCGAGCACCTCAACAGCATCCAGACGGGTATGGCAAAGGCGGTTGCCCAGAGCGTGAAGAGCGAGCGGCTTTAAGACAGAACTCATCACGAACGTCTCGCACGATATTAAGACGCCGCTTACTTCCATTATCAATTATGTGGATCTTCTGGAAAAAGAGGAGCTTTCAATGAGACGGCAGAGGGGTATCTGGAAGTGTTAGAGCGCCAGTCAAACCGGCTGAAAAAAAGCTGATTGAGGATCTGATCGAGGCGTCGAAAGCTTCCACGGGCAATCTCGCCGTACATCTGAAAAACTCGAGGCGGGCGTTTCTGTGGTGCAGATCGTCGGAGAATTCGAGGACAAACTGAACGCCGCAGATCTGACACTGCTGATCCAGAAGCCGGAGATGCCGGTGTATGTGATGGCGGACGGCAGACATTTCTGGCGCGTGATTGACAACCTGATGAACAATATCTGCAAATATGCGCAGCCGGGCACGCGGGTATACGTGGATCTGCGGGAGAACGGCGGACAGGTGGAGCTCATTTTCCGGAATACATCGCGGTATCCGCTCAACATATCCAGTGAGGAACTTATGGAGCGTTTTTGTCCGCGGGGACGAATCGCGCAATACCGAGGGAAGCGGACTCGGTATCTCCATTGCAAAGAGCCTGATGGAACTGATGGGCGGCAGCTTTATGCTCTATGTGGACGGCGATCTCTTTAAGGTTGTGCTTGGATTTGCACAAATGGAGGAAGAAAAAGAACCACTTGATGAAGATAAAAGCGGAAAATAGATACAAATGCAATTTTTCTGACACTTTCTGAAAACTTTGCTTGTTTTTTTTGATAAAGCCTCTGTTACAATGCAAAAAAGACAGAACCGCAGGAAACGGAAAGAATGCACACAGGAGAGAGACAGAAGGAAGGCGGTCTGTGAGGAAACTGTGGTTACGTTCGGAGGAAAGTTATGAGAGCTGTGAAAAAAGGAATGGTTATTAGGAATGTTGTGTGTGCTGTCTGGCGTGATGCTTATGGTGATGCATCCGGTACAGGCACAGGCAGGGCAGGCGGATCGCGCGGCGTACCGTGCGGTGTTTGACGCATCCTATTACAGCGCGGCGTATCCGGATGTGGCGGCAGCCTATGGAAATAATGCAGATGCGCTTCTGAACCATTTCATCAGCTTTGGCGTGAAGGAAGGCCGCAATGCCAGCGCGGAATTTAATCCGCAGGCATACAGACAGCGTTATGAGGATCTGCAGGCGGCGTTCGGCAGCGACATGGCGGCTTACTGCAGACATTATGTGGCATATGGAAAAGCCGAGGGCAGAAACGGCAGCGCGGACGGACAGCCGGTGGCGGCAGTACAGCAGGCAGACAGCCAGGCGCAGCAGACGGACAGCCAGACTGGGGCACAGAACAATGGGACAGCGCAGAGCAGTGCACCGGCACAGAGTACGCAGCAGGCATCCGGCACGGTGATCGGTACCTGTACGACTTCTTATGTTGACAATATTCCACGCGCAACAAACGTGGCGCTTGCGGCACAGCGCATTAACGGCACGGTGGGTACAGCCGGGCGGCAGCTTTCTTTCAGCAATACCATCTTACCGCGCACATCTGCGAACGGATATGTGACGGCTCCGATCTATGTGAGCGGCAAAAAGGGCACCGGCACCGGCGGCGGTGTGTGCCAGGTATCGTCCACACTGTATGCGGCGATGGTATATGCGGGACTTCCGGCAACGGAGCGCCATGCACATTCCTTCCGGTAGACTATCTTCCGGCGGGACTTGACGCGACGATTGCAGGCAGCTATCTGGATCTGAAGTTTACGAATACATTTTCACAGCCGCTGCTGATTCAGGCATCAGCGAATGGCGGAACACTGACCGTGACACTCGTATTGCAGTGATTGCCATTGCGCAGTGAATTGGCTGATACACAGTGAAACGGTTTTTATACAGCGAATTGGCTGATGCACAGTGAAATTGTTTTTGCACAGTAATGGTATCTGCGGGTAAGCAGGTGCTTGTATTCAAATGAATGGATTCATATATTATTTTGCAGGGATTGCATCTGCGCCTTAAGAATGACTCTGAGGGCAGATCAATACCCTTGTTTTGGTGCCGTCAATGATGAAAATAAGACGAAATCTTTTTATCTCATAAAAATTATCACTAAGGAAAAAACCAAATCATCCGATATATTGACTAGAAAAGTTATTTTTGCGTTACAGAATAGAAAGGAGATGCCATTATGCGAGTAGAAGCGTATAACAGCGTGGCACAGATTTATAAGACAAACAGAGCAGCCGGGGCATCCGCAGCAGCAAAGACTGAGAAGAGCCGGGATCAGGTTGAGATCTCTTCCATAGGATATGATTATCAGATCGCAAAGCAGGCAGTAGCCGAGGCTTCTGACATCAGAGAGGACAAGGTTGCGGAGCTTTCCGCGAAGGTGAAATCCGGCACTTACGATGTGAGCAACGAGGCTTTTGCAGAGAAGCTTCTGGAGAAATATCGTTCCTTTATGCTGTAGGATAAGAGAAGTGAGGGCAGATTGTGGCTAGTTTAATGGAAGAACTTCTGGGAGTTCTGGAAAAAGAAGAAACGGAATATCTGACGCTGATTGATCTCTGCGGATGTGAAGAGCCAGGCGATTATCAAAGCGGACATTGCGAAGCTTGGCGAGGTGACGGAGAAGGAGCAGGAGGCGGCGAGCACCCTGTTAAACCTGTCGAACAAGCGCACGCAGGTGCTCAATGACATGGCGACGGTTCTCGGGAAAAAGCCGGAGCAGATGACGATCAACCGTATGATCGGTTATCTGAGAACCAGCCGAAGGAGCAGCAGATGCTTGCGGAGCGCCGGGACAGACTTTTAGAAGTGGGAACGAAGATGCAGACATTGAACCATCAGAACGAAGCCCTTTTAAAGCAGGCGATGGAGATGGTGGAATTTGACCTTACGCTGCTAAAGAGCATGCGGCAGGCGCCGGAGACCGCTAATACAATAAAAACGCCTATAATACAGGAGACCTGCTTGGCGGCAGTGGATTTGACGCGAAGCAGTAGATAGAGCAGCACGGAGGAAGATACCATGGCAAATGGTTTTGGAACATTGTTTATCGGCGTGTCCGGCTTGCAGAGCAGCCAGAACGCATTAAATACAACGGCAAACAACCTTGCAAACGTAGATACCACGGGATATGTACGTCAGCAGGTGCTGTTTACCGACCGCAACTATGTAACCTTTAATGAGACGACGGCAGTCAAAGCAGCAGCAGTCGGGACTCGGCGTTTACATCGGGGATGTGATTCATTCCAGAGACGTATTTCTGGATCGCTCTTACCGCACGGAGTCGGGACGGCAGGCATTCTATGCGGCAACTTATGAGGCGACCAACGAGGTCGAGACGTATTTTCAGGAGATGGAGGGACAGGCTTTCCAGGATGCACTGGAAGATTTCTGACCTCTTTCAGGAATTATACAAGACGCCGGATGACAGCGTGAGCCAGAATCTGGTCGTCCAGAAGGCACAGCTGTTCGTGAGCCGCGCGAATGCGGTTTATTCGGGATTACAGAGTTACCAGTACAACATCAATACGCAGATCAGCGACAATATCGATCAGGTCAACAAGCTCGGCGATACCATTCAGGATCTCAACCTTCAGATCATGAAAGTAGAGGCGGGCGGCATCGAGACAGCCATGACCCTGCGCGATGCGAGAGACCAGGCGCTGGATGAGCTGTCCTCCTCGTGGATATTTCCTACAACGAGACAGCCGATGGCATCGTGAAAGTCAGCATTGAGGGCACGGAGTTTATCGATGAGAGCCGCTGCTACCACCACATCGAGAAGAAAAAAACAGACAAGCTGACCGGTTTTATCACGCCGTACTGGGGTTACCTCTCGGATGTGAATAAGGGAAAATACGTCAATGTATTTGACTTTGGCAGCCGGGATATCTCCACAGAGAATAAGAACGATATGGGTGAGCTGAAAGCGCTGGTACTGGCGCGCGGCGACCATATCGCGAACTATACAGACATCGTGGGGCTGGATCAGGATACTTTACAACGATTCGACCGGAATGTCCGTCATGCTGCGGGCAGAGGCACAGCTGGATCAGATGATCCACGGCATTGTGACCGCGTTAAACGATGTGCTTTGTCCGAATGTGACTGCGGAAGATACGATCAAGAATCTTACGAACGGTGCTGCTACAACGCTGGATGTGACGCTGGCGGACGGCTCGACCGTAACGTTAAATGCGAACACCAAAATTCTGGATGCAGACAACTGTGCAACCGGATCCGACAAGCAGCTTCCGCCGCAGGAGCTGTTCTCCAGAATCGGAACAGAGCGGTACACAAAGGCGACTTACACCTATCAGCCGGTAGATGAGAACGGCAACCCGAAAGTGGACGCCAACGGCAACCCGGTGACGGAGACCAAGGAGATCTACATTTACAATGAAGAGGACCCGAACGATACCACGAAGCAGTACACACTGCAGAGCTTGAGTGTCAACGAGGCGCTTGTGATCGATGAGACGCTGCTGCCGCATCTGTGCCAGAACGGTGATGTCGACTACGCGCTGGCAGCGAAGCTGGCCGGTGTGTGGGATGAGGAGCGGCTTACGCTGAACCCGAACGACACCAAAGCTTGCAGCTTTAAGGATTACTACAAAGATATGATCGGTGAGATGGCAACCTATGGAAATGTCTACAATTCCACGGCGACCAGCCTCACGGGAACGGTGGCTTCTGTGGACAATCAGAGACAGCAGGTCATCGGCGTATCTTCCGATGAGGAGCTGACCTACATGATCAAGTATCAGAATGCTTACAATGCAGCCAGCCGTTTCATCAATGTGGTCAATGAGATGATCGAACATCTGCTGACCCAGCTTGGATAATTGAGCGCGTAAAAAAAGAAAGAGAGGGTGTTACATGCCATCTACATTTTTTGGTTTAAATATTGCATCATCGGCTTAAGTGCCTATCAGGTCGCACTGAATACAACGGCTAACAATATTGCAAACGTGCAGACGACCGGCTACTCCAGACAGCAGTCGAACCGTGTGGCATCGGATGCGCTTTTGGTGCACCAGCAGTACGGAGCTGTGGGAACCGGTGTTACAACCGTGTCCGTCAAGCAGATCCGAAATCAGTATTACGATACAAAATACTGGTACAATCAGTCATCGGTCGGACTGTATGAGACAAAAATTGAGCTACTTACAGCAGATCGAGAACTATTTTATCGATGACAGCTCCTCCAAAGGCTTTACGACGATCCTGAACACGATGTTCAATTCACTGGATACATTGAAGAACAATGCATCGGATGTCAACACCCGTCAGCAGTTTATTGGAAGCGCACAGAATCTGGCAACCTACTTCAACAGCGTGTCGGAGGGACTGACTGATATCCAGAAAGGGACGAACGATGAGATCAAATCCACGGTTCAGAATATCAACGCGATCGCGGAGAAGATAGCGGTATTGAACAAGCAGATCAACGTCATTGAGATTCAGGGCGGCTACGCTAACGAGCTGCGCGACCAGCGCGCGCTGTTGATTGATGAGCTGTCCGAGATTGTGCCGACTGAGGTTTCCGAGGTGCCGATCACGGATACAAACCATCCGGACGAGCCGACAGGTGCCAATTACTACACTGTAAAAATTGGCGGTCAGGTGCTTGTAGATACCTACAATTACGAGACACTCGAGTGCAAGGCGAGAGATTACAAGGTCAACCAGACGGATGCAGCCGGACTTTATGATATTAAATGGTCGAAGACAGGCAATACCTTCAATGCGGGAGGAAGCTCGATGTCCGGCACGTTAAAAGCGCTGTTTGACATCCGCGACGGAAATAACGGCGAGAATTTCTCAGGACTGGCAAAGGTGTTAAACAGCACCGAGGTTCAGATTACCAATCCTTCCATCACGAGTATTGTGGGAGTCAGCATGCCGGAGGAAGGCATATTGACGATCAACGGTAGAGAGTACGCATATGAGGGATTTACCTTTGAGCAGGATGCGGACGGCAACATCACTTCCTATACCTTTAATATGAAGAGAGCGCTCACGGCGGAAGAGCAGGCACGTGTAGACGGACGCACGGCATCGGTCGGAACGTCGATTGACGCGATGGGTATTCCGTATTATATGAGTCAGATGAACCAGTTCCTGCGCAGCTTTGCGACGGAATTCAACAATATTTTGAAAAAAGGTGTCGATCTGGACGGCAATTCCACCAGCGGATATGCATTTTTCACCGGTACAGACACCGTGACCGGCGAAGAGTTTTTCCTTCGACGGCAAGGATGCGAACGGGAATGCAGTCAACGGATCTGGCTCAGACACGTATTACAAGCTGACAGCAGCAAATATCTGTGTGAACAGTATGATTGTCAAGGATCCGACCAAGCTGGCGACAACCGTTGACATCAACGGAAAGGGTGGCGTGGATGCGTACGATCTCGTGGAGGAACTTGCGACGTTAAAGAGCGGCAAGGTGCTTTACCGCGGAGGTACGGCGGACGGATTCTTAAAATGCATGATTGCAGATATTTCCGTGGACACCCAGCAGTCAGAAATTTTCAGCAAGAATTACCAGAATGTGGCGAGCGCGATTGACACGCAGCGTATGTCGATTTCAGGTGTGGATGAAGATGAGGAGGCAATGGATCTGATCAAATTCCAGAATGCCTACAATCTTTCTTCAAAGATGGTATCTGTCATGGCAGAGATTTATGACAGACTGATCCTTGAGACCGGTGTATAGACAAGGACATGAGGAGGAATCATAAATGCGTATTACGAATAACATTATACTTCACAATACGACGGGCAATATCAATGGAAATAAAGTGAATGTCAACAATCTAAACAATCAGATGACATCCCAGAAAAAGATTCAGAGACCTTCCGAGAATCCGGTCATTGCGGTGCGCTTCACTCAGACTCCGCACAACACTCAGCGAGATTGACCAGTATTACGAGAACAATATTCCGGATGCAGAATCCTGGATGAAAGTGACAGAGACGGCACTTGCCAATATGAAGAGGATTCTGACGGACATCCGTACACAGTGTACTTATGGAGCGTCTGATCAGATTACCGCAGACGACCGCAAGACGATCTTGACCCAGTTAGAGAAGCTGCGGTGATCAGGTCTATGCGGAGGGAAATGCAGATTATGCGGGACGTACCGTCTTTTACCGGTTACCGCACGAATCAGAAGCTGACCTTTATGACAGACGACAATACGACATCTTACAATATCACACAGGGACTTTCCTATAAGAATCTGGAAGAGCACCGCTACTACAGCGATGAGGTGACACTCCCGACCACAGCGGCGGAGGTGACAGGCAACACCATCTCGAATCCGAAGCAGGCGACATTCGACCGTATCCGTTTAAGCTACGGCGAGATCGACAGCATCACGGACAAGGACGGCAATGCGCTGTCGGCAAACGGTGCGACCGGAACGCTCAGCTATTCCTACACAGATGCAGCCGGTGTGACACAGACGGACGGCGAACTGAAGGTAACCGTATACGATACGTTTGAGGACTGGGCAAAAGCATCCCAGACTGCGGACAACACCTACAATATCACAGACGGTGAAGCGGTATTTATTAAGGAGAGCGGTGAGGCTGATCTTAAAGCTCTGATGCGTCATCGACGATCAAGAGCGGCAGGGGCAAGCCTGGATGTCAACTACACCAAGACCGGATTTAACAAGGGTGAGGTACGTCCGGAGTATTACTATAACTGCACCAACATCACGGATGCGGCAAAACCGGTGGAATATATAAAGTTTGAAAACGGCAAGGAAATCTATCAGGATATCAATTACGTCGTAGCGGCAAACCAGACCCGACGGTCAATACACAGGCATCCGCCGTATTTGATGCATCGATCGGAAGAGATGTTGACGCCATGATCGAGGCGGTAAAGTTCGCGCAGGACGCAAACAATAAAGTCGAGGAACTGGAGAAAATGCAGAAAATGCAGGAGTATTCTTCCGATGACTGCCAGGCGGCACTTGAGGACTGGATCGCAGCGGCGAAGAAAGAACGCGATTATGCGGACGATAATCTGCAGAAGCTTTATAACAGCTACATCGGGAATTTTGACGATTATCTGCAGAAGGTTAATCTGGCGAACACGGACCTCGGAAGCAAGGGACAGAGCCTGGATCTGACCAAGAACCGTATGGCAAATCAGCAGACCACGATGGAGGAATTAAAGTCCACCAACGAAGACCGCGACCTGTCTGAGATCATTATTGACTATACGTCGGCGTACACGGCATATCAGGCATCCTTACAGGCTGCGGCGAAGATCAATCAGACAACATTACTGAATTACATTTAACAGACACGAACTGGGGAAGCTGGAGGAGAACCGATGAAAGCAAACACAAGACTTTTTGGGGATCGATATTGCGGATGATAAGATCATTACATTGGAGGATGGAATGATCGGACTTCCGAATACCGGAATTTTGCATTGATATTTGATGAGGAAAAGGAAAAAAGACAAGAGTTCCGTGATGTGGTTCCAGTCCATGGACGATCCACAGACAGCATTTCCGGTCATGCAGCCAAACCATCGTGTGCCCGGATTACAACCCGATGGTGAGCGATGAGATGCTTCGTCCGCTCGGCGGGATGACAGAGGACAATACTTACGTGCTCGTCACACTTACGGCAGCGCCGGATCCGAAGGATACCTCGGTGAACCTCAAGGCGCCGATTGTCATGCTACAGACACCCGTAGGGGAGCACAGATCATTGTGGAAGATGACTATCCTGTCAAATATAAGATCTATGATGTAGTAAAAGGAAAGAAGAAAGCGGAGGAATAAGGCATGCTGGCATTGACACGCAAAAAGGGGAGTCGCTGGTCATCAACAATAATATTGAGATCACGGTGTTAGAGATCCGCGGAGATCAGGTCAAGATCGGAATCAGTGCACCGAAGGAAGTGCCGGTATACCGTAAGGAGGTTTACCTCCAGATTCAGAATGAGAACAAGGCGGCATTGAACGCAACAGATGCAATGGAGGCGCTGAAGAATCTTTTCTGATGTGGTTAATAAAAAGCCATAGTTTCTCCGATATAAGACATAGAAAACCGGGAACATAGAGGAGCCATGTATCACACGGAGGTGGTAAGAGATGGAAATAGAGAGTGCATGAAGAGCGGAGCGGCAGCGTCGTATCAGGGAAGTGCGGCGGCGACATCTACAAAAACGCTGGATGCAGCGGTACAGCCGGAAGCATCCACACAGGCAGGGCTGTCGCAGACAGCAGATAAGAAGCCCACAGTGCAGAACTTTTTTACAGAGAAGGATCAGGAGGATAAGGATCCGTCCGAGGAAAAAAGATGCAAAGCAGGGAACACAGTTAAAAAAGCGGTCAATGATCTGAACAAACAGATGAAGAACTCGGAGGCGATCTTCGGAATTCACGACAAGACGAACCGTGTTACAATCAAGATCATCGATAAGACCACAAAGGAGAAGTCATCAAGGAGTATCCGCCGGAGGAGACACTGGACATGATCGCCAAGGTATGGGAGATTGCGGGAATCCTTGTGGATGAGAAGTTATAGAAAGGAACGGTGAGCATATGCCAATTCGTATTACCGGATTAAATTCAGGACTGGACACAGAGGCGATTATCTCGGCTCTGGTATCTTCTTATAACTATAAGACCAATAAGTACAAGAAAAGCACAGACCAAGCTTTCCTGGAAGCAGGATGCGTGGAAGACGCTCAATACCAAGATTTACAGCTTGTATTCCAGCGTGGGTAATCTCAAGCTTTCCAGCGCCTACAATCTGAAATCTACCACGGTGTCTGATACCACCAAAGCTACAGTGACAGCAAGCAATACTGCGCCGAGCGGTACACAGACCCTGAATGTTATCAGTGTGGCGCAGGCGGGATATCTGACCGGCGGTCAGCTGGATAGCAGCGTGTCCAACCAGGCACCACACTGGCGGAACTCGGCTATACCGGTGGGGACGGTAAGATAAATTTGACAAAAGGCGACGGAACAACGACCTCCATTGAAGGTGACACAGGGAACAACAGTCGGCAGTGCTTCATTGCGTCCTTAAAAGATGCGGGTGTCAGCGCGAACTTCGATGCAACAAATCATCGTTTTTTGTGAGCTCCAAAGAGCACAGGAAAAGACAACGATTTTTACACTTACGGGCGGCAATGCTGACGGTATCAGTGCATTGACAAACTGGGCTGAATGTAAAGTCTGATGCAACCGATGCAACCTATACGTCTTATACACAGTATTATGATGCAGATGGCAATAAACTTAACCAGAATATCACCGATGCGATCGCAGCTTACAAGGCAGCACAGGAGGACTACAAAAGACGAAGACGGCACAGAATGCCAATCTGACCGCATCCTATGGTTATGCCAGCGCTTATTCGGCAATGATGGATGCCTTAAAGAGCAGCGGACTTTCCGATGCAGATCAGAAGAAGTTGCAGACACTGCTTGGAATGACGGCATCCCAGCGTGTGGATTCCCGATGGATGCAAACGGAAATGTTTATACGAAGTCGGATACGGACAGTCTCGGTAATACATTTACAGCTATAAGGATGAGAATGGCGATACCACTTATATCCGCAAGAATGGTTACCTATGAAGATGGCAGCAACGTTTACACAAAGAATGACGATGGTACTTACACAGACGGTGATGGTCATGTATGGACAAGCGACCGGTGGGAAAGATGCCGATGGAATGCAACATATTCATATACGGCGGATGACGGTACGGTGAACACTGCCACGATCAAGAGAACACCAATTACTATGAGGTAACCGCAGAATCGCGTGGAACCGGTTATTACAAGTATACGGATGGGAAATGGTGTGACCTACACACAGAATGATAACAGTACGCTTGGCGGGTTCGGACGGAAATACATACAAATTAAGCGATGGCAATCTGGTGCAGATCGACAGTGACGGCAACGAGGCTACAGGTGGCAAGACAGGTGGCTGTTTCTGACTGTACACAGAAGGAAATTGAGAAAATGGTGTACCATCAGAAAGCGCAGTGGCAACGGGTGTCGGACGTTCTGCAGATGCACTTACGGCATTAAAAAGAAGCAAACAAGGACACCCTGACAGATGATTTTGTCAACAGCTCACTTCAAATGTTGAAAAGTCAATGCGTTTGAAAATGCGGAGGATACGTTAGACAGTGCTGACAGTGCTTCCAGAGCGAGCATTGCAGCAGCGGTAAAGAATGCTTATGCGGCGAACGGATCTGCGGGAGTGACGACGCTTACTAATACCTACGCATCACAGATTACTGCCAATAAGACAGCCATGGAGGCAGACCAGGAGGTACTTTGATAAACATGCGGTACTGTCGAAGCTCGCGGCGATGGATGAGACTTCTGCAGAGTATGCAACCGCATTTGCAGACTTTGTGAGCCGGGTGCAGAGTGCTTATGAGATTCAGAACGGCACGAACGTAACGTACAATTCGGATGCAAAGAAGATTGACGGTACAGATTCCGAGATTCTTCTGAATGGAATCAAATATACCAGTTCGCATGAATACTTACCATCAACGGTCTGTCGATCACTGCATTGCAGGCAACCGGTGCGGGAGATACGAATGCGATCAGCATTACCACATCGACAGATACACAGGGATTTACGATAAGAGTAAAGGATTTCCTGACACAGTACAATGCACTGATCAATGAGATGACATCACTCTACAATGCGGATTCTGCAAAGGGTTATGAGCCGTTGACTGATGATGAGAAAGATGCTCTCTCGGATTCCGAGGTGGAAAAATGGGAGCAGAAGATCAAGGATTCCCTGCTGCGCCGTGATGAGAGTCTGAAAAGATCATGAATGCCATGACATCCTCAATGAGCAAGGGGTTATGAAGTAAAATGGAAAGACTTATTATCTGTCCAACTTTGGCATTAAGACTCTCGGCTACTTCAATGCGCCGGAGAATCAGAATATGCATACCATATTGACGGGGACGAGGATGACACCGCTACGTCCGGAAATGCCGACAAGCTGATGGCGATGATCACTTCAGATCCGGATACGGTAATTTCCTTTATGCAGCAGCTGACAACGGACTCTATGTACGCAATCGGCGATAAGATGAAGTCGTCTACCTTAAGTAGCAGCTACAAGGTATATAATGACAAGGAGATGGCGTCGGAATACAGCGATTATACCGATCTTATCAAGAAATGGGAAGAAAAAAACTGCAGGACAAAGAGGATTATTATTACAATAAGTTTTCCGCGATGGAAACAGCATTATCCAAGCTGAACAGTCCAGACATCCTCACTGTCGAGTCTGTTTGGAAATTAGACGGCATAATGCCGTGAAAGCGTCTCTGCTGAATGTGTAAAAAGCATCGGCAGAGACGAATACATGTATGGAGGATAGTCATTATGTTGGCGAATCAGGGATATGCAGCGTATGCCAATAACAAGATTATGACCGCTTCCCGGCAGAACTTACTTTGATGCTTTATGAGGGGCGATCAAATTTGCGAATCTTGCGATCGAGGCGATTGATGCGAATGATATTCAGAAAGCACACAATAATATTATGAAGGTGCAGCGCATTATTGAGGAGTTTCAAAGTACACTTGACCATAAATATCCGGTGGCAAAGGATTTTGATGAGGTCTACAACTATCTGTTGATGCGCCTTCGCGAGGCAAATATCAAAAAAAGATAAAGACATCATGGAAGAGGTGCTAAAGCATCTTCGTACCATGCGTGATACATGGAAGGAAGTTATGAGAACGGCACATGCATCAAGATAGAAGCAACGGTGTGTCGGTTACAGCAGATTGACAGGAGCAGCGAATGGAGAAGAATCCATATCTTACAATCATGATCCAGAGCCTGAAGAAAAAAAGTGCGGTTCTGGATGCGATTATTGAACTGAATATACGACAGAAGGAAGAACTGGAGAATCCGGGTCTTGATCCGGATGACTTTGACGCCTGCGTGGAGGAAAAAGCAAAGCAGATCGAACAGTTGGAGCTTCTTGACGCCGGATTCCAGGAGGTTTACGATAAGATAAAAAGCAGATCTGCAGACCAATCAGCAGGAATACCGCGAAGAGATTGCGGAAATGCAGGAATACATCCGCAGGCTGACTGATAAGAGCGCAACGATTCAGGCGCAGGAGGCGCGCAACAAAGATCTGATGACGCAGAAGTTTGCCTCTGTGCGCAAACAGGTCAAGGAAGTGCGCAAGAGCCAGAAGGTCGTCAATCAGTATTACAAGAGCATGATGAAGTCCGGCTATATGGAGCCGCAGTTTACGGACAACAAAAAATAATTGCGGATAGTAAAAAGATTTTTCTTTTTTTCTATAAAGTATCGTGACTTTCGTCCGATATATATTACAAGTAAACAAGATAACAATTGTTACTTGAGGTGGAAGCTTAAGGGAGCGTACGGCCGGGAGAGGCAGAAACCACATTACTAAAGCACATGCAGCATGGATGCTGCATCATATTCAAGGAGGAAACAATTATGGTAGTACAGCACAATCTTACAGCAATGAACGCTAACAGACAGTTAGGTGTCACAACAGGCGCACAGGCTAAGTCTTCTGAGAAGTTATCTTCTGGTTACAAGATCAACCGTGCAGCCGATGACGCAGCAGGTCTTACAATTTCGAGAAGATGAGAAGCCAGGTTAGAGGCTTAAACAAAGCTTCTGACAACGCACAGGATGGTAGTCTCTCTTTATCCAGGTAGCTGAAGGGTGCATTAAATGAGACACACTCTATCTTACAGCGTATGAATGAGTTAGCTACTCAGGCAGCAAACGATACGAATACGACTGCAGATCGTACAGCTATCCAGCAGGAGATCAACACAGTTAGCATCTGAGATCACCAAATTTCTTCTTGCAACAACAACCCAGTTCAACACCATGAACCTCATCGATGGTCATTCACATCTGGAAAGAGCCTTCAGGTTGGTGCATTAAACGGACAGGTTAATCAAGATCAGCGATTTCCAACATGTCTGCATCTGGTATCGGTGTTAAACTGTTAGTATCTATTTCTCTTCAGCAGGTAAGGCTATGAGCTCTGTTCAGAAGGCAATCAGCTCTGTATCTGCTATAGCGTTCTAAGTTAGGTGCATTACAGAACAGACTTGAGCACACAATCGCTAACCTTGGACAACATCTCTGAGAATACACAGTCTGCTGAGTCTCGTATCCGTGATACAGATATGGCTGAAGAAATGGTTGAATACAGCAAGAACAACATCCTTGCTCAGGCAGGACAGTCTATGCTTGCTCCATACCAAAATCGTGAACACGAAGCACTGCAGCACGTGGCAGAATTATTGCAGGAATATCAGATGTTATTACAGAATCTGGCGGATCAGGGCGCAGACAGAGAAACTTCTTGCGCTGCTTCCTGTTGTAAAGATTTTAGTTGAAAATTATCAGATGCAGGATCTGCTTGGTATAGCAGATATATTATACGGAGGAATCCTGCCGGCGTTAGACGGTGAAAGCAGATAAGAGACAAAAAGTGGGAGAAGTGTACATGGAGATTTTGGAAAATAATAAAAGGGCATTGAAACATGTTATGCCGAAATTCCTTGAGCAGAGGTTGGCTGCTGCCGGAGTGAAGAATGTGTTTTTGGAGATGGCGGCGGATGGCGAACGGATTTTTGGAATAGAAAGAGAAAACCGGAAATGGTATTTGAACAGTCGATATGATACTGCATTCGCAGCAGCGGTTTATGCCGGACGGTATCAGATTCGCACATATGGAACCTATTTTGTATTTGGATTTTCCGACGGAAGACATGTGAGAGAATTTTTAAAAAAATGTGATGATACAAATCATATTGTGATATGTGAGCCTAGTGTGGAGATTTTTGAGGAATGCTGTGAGCAATTTGATGTATCGGATATTCTGGAAGATAAGAGAGTGCAATTTTATATTCCGGATGCAACAGACAGTATTGAAGATATTATGAAAAAAAACCTGCAATATTCAGATTTCACATTTACAGAATTCTGTATTTTGCCAGGATACGATATATTATTTCACGAGGAATGTGAAGAGTTTCAGAATTTGATCATTGAGCGGATGCGGGATGAGGCAGTAAAGAAGGGGACGAGTTTAAGTTTCCAACGCGTGATACCGCGTAATACGCTTTATAATATGAAGCATACGATTCGGACGAGAAACATTGGACAGATCAGAGAGGCACTGGAAGGATATCCCTTAGAGGACATTCCGGCAGTTGTTGTGTGCCGGACCGTCTCTGGACAAGAATATTCAGGAACTGAAAAGATTCAGGGCAGGGCGCTGATTATCGTTGTAGATGCGGCACTTCGCGCTGTTCTGCGTGCTGAATCCCCGGATCTGGTGTGTACGGTAGATCCTAACCCACCGGAGCGTTTCTTCACAGACCTGGATTTGCGTGGGCTGACATGGTGTTGTGAAACGCCTCCAAACCCGAAATTATCCAGAAGTACGGAGAGCGGGTATACTATTTCGGTTATTTTGAAAAAGGCTGGAATCAGACGATTTCTGAGATGCTGGGGTATGGTTTTCCGGTTCTGCCGACTGGCGGATCGGTGAGTTCGATTGCATTTGCAATGGCACTTTTATTTCGGATTTCGCAAAATTGTATTTATGGGACAGGATTTGGCTTTTACCGGTGGAAAATCACATACTTCCGGAATTGAGGGAGCACTTGGCGATAATGATAAATACATTAAGAGCCGTTGCCTGATGGAAGTGGAAGGAATCGACGGAACAATGCTTCAGACGGATTTCCAGATGTGGTATTACAAGCAGTGGTTTGAAAAGGCAATTCGTGACGGTGGAGATCGAATGCGTGTCATTGATGCAACAGAGGGCGGAGCTAAGATTGAAGGCGCGGAGAATATGAAAATGTCGGAGGTTGTGGCGGGAGAGTGCCCGGCAGAGTTCGACTTCCGAAGATTGAACAGGCGATACCGCCGGCATTTTCTGTGGAGGAACAGCAAAAACTGGAAAAAGCTTACAGAAAATTGAAAAACTTCAGGCAGGGATTTGCAGAAATTTATCGAAAAACAGATTCAAGCGTTAGACAGTCTATGCCGAAAATCTGGCGGCGATACAGGGGGTAACGGATAATGATGTCAGAGTGTTGCGGGATATGCTCGAGGAGAATGATATCCTGGAACATATGCCCTTGTTTGGTATGATGACCGTATATGCGCAAAAGGCAGAATATGAACTCGGTGATACGATTTACACGAAAGAAAAACATGGGAATCAGAGATCTGGCAGAGCTGAATTTAAATTTGTTTTTGGGATACCAGAAGGCAGTGCAGATGCTGTTGGAGGATATAGAGGATAATTTGAGTGAAGAAAGTATTAGTGATAAAGGGGCGCTCGGCATATAATGTACTAAGAAAGGCAGCCGATGAAATCGCGGAGGATTCCTGCATATGGCTGCGAGACGGAAGTGCTTGATACGCAGGCAGAGGATTTCCTTGTGCGGTTGAGCGGCTGCCTGGAACAGAGAGAGCAATATGCATTTTGTTTTTTCTCTGCAGGCAATCGGATGGGAACAGGAATGTACGGCTTTGCCGCAGCTGCGTGATATGCGGAGAGTGGGATGGCTGGTGGATGATCCCTTTTTTCATGAGGCGAGGCTGATTGGCAGCGTTGGAACGGGAGCGTATGTCCTGACGGTACAGGATGCGTTTACACAGCGGATCAGAGAGATGTATCCCAAGTTTGAAATGATAGAGACGCTTTACCATGGCGGTTTTGCAAGCGAACAGGTTCCCCGGTGGGAAGACCGGGAGATTGATGTATTTTTCCCGGGGAGTTATACGTCGCGCGAAGCTGTGTGGGAAAAAATTAAAAAAGATCGACGGGATTATGGGAAGTATTGCACAGAAAGTGGCGGCGCGCCTGATTCAGAATGGACACATCAGAACATGGGATGAGGGAGCTTCGCTGTTATCTGGAGGAAATACAGTTCGAGATGAGCGAGGTTGAATTTCAGACACTTCTGAGAGCGTTCTATCCGTTAGATGAGTTTCAGCGGGTCTGCATCCGGGAGCGGATGCTGGAGGAGCTGCTAAAGGCCGGGAGACGTGTGAGTGTTGTTGGCAGAGGGTGAATACCTATCGGGAGGAGGCTCTGAAAATCTGGATATTTTTGTCGGAGGAGGGCGTTGACATCACGGAAGTTATCCGCTATATGCAGAATTCACGAATTGTGCTGCACAATATCAATTTTGAGACGGGCATGCACGAACGCATGTTTACCGCGATGCTGGCGGGAGCTGTCTGTGTTACCAGTAAGTATCAATTACTGAAAAATTTTTGAAGACGGAAAAAGAGATTGTCACGTATCCGGCAGATGCGCCGGAGCAGCTGCCGGTTGTGATTGATGAGTTGCTCTCGGCTGAATCCCGGACGTGCTGCCAAAATTGCCGCGGCAGGAAGGAAGAAGGCGCTACAAAAACACATACATGGAAGCGGCGCGGAGAACAGATTGCAAAATGGATGGATGACGGGCTGAATTTTACATATTAAGCGGGAGATTACGACAGAATCTCTAGTATGCGGGCGATGCGATGCTGCCAGGTATGTGCCGCCTGCATTTTCCCGGAACAGTTTGCGATAATCTGACGGCGCTCATTGTCGTGCGCAAGGTAATAGTCTATTTTGTGTACAAAATCATCTTCGCTCTCATAAAGACAAAGTCTTCACCGGGAACAAAATCATTAAGAAAATCTTCCCTGGTAATTGCTCAGAAGAAAACCGCCGCTTCCCATGATATCCATACAGCGAAGCGGTATGCCGGAGTGAATGCTACGCAGCGTGATATTTAAATTGATGGAACTGTGCCGGAATACAAGCGGCATAACTTGATAATAATCGATCGGTCCGACAAATTCTGCTTTGGGGAAGCAGAGGTGACGGATGGTGTGTATAAAGCTTCAGGCAAACTGCTCGGAAGCTTTTTTTAGTAATGCAAGACGTTCCGTGGAAGTAATCTTGCGACACAGAAAATAGTTGGCGTATACATAAGAAAGGGTCTCTGTGCCGTCGGACATGGGCCGGTAAGGGCATACACGTGAAAGTTCATCCAATATATCCTGCGTCAGCAGATCTTCCAGGAAGAAATCGCCGTATACCTGGCGCTGGGCATTCATGATGGATTCCAGATAACCGCGCGCGTATAATCGGAGATGCCGTTTAAACGATCGAACAGATTGTGATCTTCGTTGTAAAGGGGAGCCGACAAATGATACCTCCGCCGATACCGCAGAACGTGCAGATGCCGGGCAGGTCATTTGCGACAGCCGTGATACATTGCAGCCAAAAGGAAGATAATAGACGGTGGAAATCCCGGCATTTTTAAAGGTCAGATACGTCGCCTTATCAAAAGAAAGACATACCGCAGGGATTGATCAGCGTGCAGGAATATAAAGCTACCAGTGGGCTGTTGTCATAGACGTAGGAAACATAACGGATTCCATGACGCTGACAGCAGGAGGAAGGATAGGGTAATAATTAAAGGAAAAAGACAAAAGTCATACGATGCCTCCTGAGCGCAACATCAAATGCGGCAGAAAAAAGTAGTGCTCTGTCTGTCGTTGTACTCCTCATGAAAAAAGGTCGCAGGCAATATTCATATCTTCAAACGCATCAATCATATCCTGCTTGGCAAATGCAGGCGAGTCAAAAAAAAGTATTTTCATGAAGTATACCTCTTAGGATAGTCCATAGGCGAGAGAAATCATTGTTAACAAACGCTCCGGATAGTAG
>VOFC01000105.1_pt1 | contig 44000 bp, 79 predicted proteins | sample 5384161 | NCBI WGS metagenome assembly VOFC01 (sample SAMN12384722, study PRJNA508395) | human gut metagenome | isolation source: healthy gut B | host: Homo sapiens | reverse complement strand
TCACTGCTGTACTGTGTTGCACACGCGCCAAGACCGTTAAGACCCAAACTGTACTCATACATTCCGCCTTTATTGTTGTCATACTTACCGCCCGCGTACAATTCACAATATACAAGCTCCCAGTTAAATCTGCCCTCGCCCTCGTTATAGTCAAGAGGTATTCCGCGGCCGTGGTCCTTTACTTCTATGGATCTATCCATAAAACGCGTAACTTCTATTAAACTTCCGTAGCCCTCACGAGCTTCATCTATTGAATTTGATAATATTTCAAAAAAAAAAGAATGTTCACAGCCTTCAAGACCGTCTGAACCGAATATTAGAGCAGGACGCTTTCTTACTCTGTCCGCACCCTTTAGACTTGTTATGCTGTCATTTCCGTATTCCTGTTTCTTTTCGGCATAAACTAACCGTCCTTTCGTGTATTTTCGCTTTCAGCTATAAAAATACTATTATATCTTATTAATTATACTACTATATAGGTTGTTTTGTCAAACGCCGTAAGGCAACATTTAGATTAAATGAATGTTACACACTTCTTTATTATTTGTTCAACATTGATAAAACAACCAAATGATTACAGAGAAAATGATACATTGCGTAAAAAATTATTTTCCTATTGTTTTACGACATTTTTTATGCTAAAATTATACTGTATATACAATGTATATACAGTTTATTAATACATTAATTTTAACGATTTGAGGTTTTAACTATGAATACCGCATATATATATCTTCAGCTGTATAAACTTTTGACGACATAACGCCTGTTCCGGTTGACTGCGGTCAGCTTTGTGACAAGGCTTGCTGTAAAGGTGACGACAGCGGAATGTTTTTCCGGGCGAAAAAAAGAAGTTTTTTAATCTGTTAAATCCCGATTGGGTACGAATTGAAAAAGACAGACTTCACATATGATTATAACGGAAAAACATATACCACACCTATAGCTATGTGTCAAGGTTATTGTGACAGATATCAACGTCCGTTAGCCTGTCGGATTTTTCCGCTTACACCGTATCTTGACAAAAACGGTCATATGGATATTATCGTTGACCCACGTGCAAAAAGGTGTCTGTCCTATGGCTAAAGGTTTTTTTATCTTGAAGATTTTGACGCGGTTTTCATTAAAAATATTAAAAAGGCATTTTCTTTACTTATGAAAACAAGCAATTTAAAGCCTTTATGGTTGAATATTCAAAATACTTAGATGAATTTAAGCGTTTTTATAAATAATTAAACAGTATTCAGAAAGGATATAATTGTAATGCAGGAAAATAACAACGAGAATAAGAAAACTCTAAACGAAAAATGACGTAAACGATATAATGCAAAATTCCGAAAATACAGAAACAAATGATACAGAAGAAACATATGTTACTCCTGTCAGTGAAGAAAACGTTTCCGAAAGCGAATTGACGGAAAATAACGAGTCTGATGTTTCCAATACAATCAGTGAAGAAGAAACAGCCGATAATTACAGTTTTGACGATGAGGAAGACGATTTTGCAATTTCTCCCGAAGAAAATGACGAAACAGCTCCGTCTGAGCAAGACGACAATGCAGACGACGATACAGAAACAGATATTGAAAAAGAACAGAGAAAAAGCTGAACTTACAAAAAAATCAAAGCAGGATTAAAAAAGCGGCTGTTCCCGCTTTAATCGCAGTTATCGTACTGATTTGTACTTTCATTGCATTTTTCATATATTCCCTTTCTACTATAGAAGAAGATAAGGTTATGAAAAATGTGTACATAGAGCAGTTGGACGTTGGCGGTCTTACATATGACGAGGCACTTGATTCAATAAACGCAACATATCTTTTACAGAATACTGCAATCACAGTGACTTCAAACGGTCAGACATACGAAATAAACGGCTCAGACATCGGACTTACAGCAGTTGCGGAAGATACCGCAAAAAAGGCTTTCGATTACTGCAAATCGGACAGCACATTTAAAAATGCACTTGCCGCTATTGAACTTATGTTCAAACCACACATAATCGTTCCTGCCGTACAAGTCGATACCGAACAGCTTGACGCAAAGCTTAACGAATTCGGTAACATTGCACTCGGCGAAAGAAAACAGCATTACGTTGAATTTAACGACGACGGTACACTCACAATATATTCCGGTCAGACAGGTTATAATTTGGACCCGTCAACCGCCGAGCAGGAAAGTTATTACCGCTCTTGACAATGAAATTTTTAATAACATCGCGGTAACATTCGCTTCTGCCCCACCGGACGAAATGACTGTCGAATCACTTGACGCACTTGTATACAAAAGACCCGACAGACGCAAGATACGAAGTCAACGGAAATGATGTAAACATAGTTGCAGGCGATACGGGACGTTACATAAATAAAGACGAGGCTGCAGCAATTATAGGAAATGTATATGAAGGCTGTGAACCTGTCAAATTGCCGTTCTACGTTTCATATCCGACCGTTGACGAAAACACATTAAGAGAAAAATTATTTTCGGCAACATTGAGCAGTTATTCAACATCATACGGCGGTTCAACCGCAAACAGATGCGCCAATGTTGCAAGAGCGGCAAGCCTTATAAACGGCAAAGTAATTGCACCGGGTGATGTATTCTCATTCAACGACACAGTCGGTCACCGCACAATCGAAAACGGTTTCTCTACCGCAAAAGAATACGTTGACGGCAAGAGCGTTGACGGTATCGGCGGAGGTACTTGTCAAGTCAGCAGTACTCTTTATTCGGCGGTATTGTATGCCGACCTTTCGATTGTTGAACGTCTTAACCATATGATGACCGTAGGTTATATTCCGCTCGGTCAGGACGCAACCGTTTCGGACGGCGGAGTTGATTTCAAATTTAAAAACAACACCGACTATCCGATTAAAGTTTCGGCTTACACAAGCGGTGCGACAATCACTGTAAGCATTATCGGTACTGATTGGGAACCTCACAGAGAAGTTAAAATTTCAAGCACTTCTTCAACTTCCGGCAAAAATACCGTTGTTCATTCAACAAGATATGTATATGCCAACGGTGAGCTTATCTCAACCGATACGCTTAACACAAGTACATATATGCCACACGAGCCATAATGCAAATTGCATAAATGAAAATAATATAAAACTTAATATTTTTTCATTTTACCCCTTGCAAACATTTTTAAATTATGGTATTATAATATTAATCTTACAGCAAAGACGTTGTATAACAGAGCGAAAACTCTGTTATATTACGTCTTTTTTGTATAATAAAACGTTATACAAAAACAAAATATTTAAAGAACGGAGAATTGATATGTTTAACTCAGATTTGACAAAGCACCTCGCAGAGCTTTCAAAGCTTGAATTTACAGATGAAGAGCTTGAACAAATGACGGCTGATATGACAAATATCATAGCTATCATGGATAAAGTATGTGAATTTGATACATCAAAGCCTGCCTATGCACTTGATGCGGTTGACTATAAAGATTTAAGGGCGGACGAACATCGAAATTCGTACCCTACCGAAGAAATTGTTAAGAATGCGAAAAATGTTAAAAATAACAGTTTCGTAGTTCCTAAAGTAGTTTAACAGTCAAGAGAAAGGATTTGATTAACGTGGCTTTAAAAAAACTGAGAGAAATGCTTGACAGTAAGGAGATCAGTGCGGTTGAACTTACCGAGCAATATCTTGACAGAATAGAAAAATCAGATAAAGAAATAAACAGTTATATAACAGTGTGCAAAGGAAAACGCACTTGCGGACGCAAAGAAAGCACAAGAAGTTATCGACAGTGGCAACAGCGGTGCATTTACGGGATTGCCTATTTCGGTTAAAGATAACATATGTACACTCGGTGTCAAGACAACCTGTGCATCACATATGCTTGATGACTTCATTCCTCCGTATAACGCAACGGTAATGGAAAAATTAAAGAAAGACAACATCGTTATGCTCGGCAAAACAAATATGGACGAATTTGCAATGGGCGGTTCATCTCAAACATCATATTTCGGCGGTGTTAAAAACCCTTACGACTTAACTCGTGTTACGGGCGGTTCTTCCGGCGGTGCCGCAGAAAGCGTAAGTGCCGATCTTTGTGCCGCCGCACTCGGTTCGGATACAGGCGGTTCTGTTCGTCAGCCTGCCTCATTCTGCGGTGTTACAGGTCTTAAACCGACATACGGCACTGTTTCAAGATGGGGACTTATCGCATTTGCATCTTCACTTGACCAAATCGGTGTTATCGCAAAGTCTGCCGAAGACACAGGCTATATGCTTGAGGGCATTTACGGCTATGATGAAAATGACGCCACATCAAGCAAAAAAAATCAGAGGGCAACTATAATTCACTTATCGGAAGTGATGTAAGCAAATTAAAAATCGGTGTACCGAAAGAATTTTTCGGTGACGGTCTAAATGACGAAGTTAAAACGGCTGTTTTAAACGCTGTTGAATATTACAAAAACTTGGCTGTGAAATAGTTGATGTTTCACTTCCGAGTCTTGAATATGCTGTTTCGGCTTACTACCTAATTTCATCAGCCGAGGCGGCAAGCAACCTTTCACGTTTTGACGGTATCAAATACGGTCTTAGAAGCGGTCTTGGTGAAGACTTTAACGACCTTATTAAAAATTCACGCCGTGAGGGATTCGGTCAAGAGGTTAAAAGAAGAATTATGCTTGGCAACTACGCACTATGTTCGGGTTACTATGACGCATATTATAAAAACGCAACGCGTATAAGAACACAAATAAGAAACGAATATGCCGATATATTCAGCAAGTGCGACGTTATGTTTACACCGACCGCACCGACTACGGCTTATAAAATCGGTGAACAGGAAAACGATCCCGTTAAAATGTATCTTGCCGATATTTATACAGTAACCGTAAACATTGCAGGACTTCCCGCAATTTCTACAACCTGCGGTTACGATTCAAAAGGTTTGCCTATCGGTATGAGCCTTATCGGAAAAGCATTTGACGAAAAGACAATAATAGCAGTATGCGACAGATTTGAAAAAAGACTTTGAAAGAAAGGAGATTGTACTATGAGATACCAACCCGTAATAGGACTTGAAATTCACGCGGAATTGTTGACAAATTCAAAAGTATTCTGTACTTGTCAGAATGAATTCGGCGGCAGCGAAAACACTCGTGTATGTCCAAGATGTTCAGGACTTCCGGGTACACTTCCCTTTTAAATCAAGGCGCGGTAAGGCTTGCCGCCGCAAAGGCAGGTTTTGCACTTGACTGTACCGTAAATAATTACAGTGCATTCGACAGAAAGAATTATTTCTATCCCGACTTGCCTAAAGCATATCAGATAACACAATTTGACCACCCGATCTGTACAGGCGGTTATATAACCGTCACAGGCGGTAAGGACATCAGAATTAACCACATTCACATTGAGGAGGACGCGGGTAAGCTTGTGCATGACGATTATGAAGGCATTTCAATGGCTGACTATAACCGTTGCGGTGTACCGCTTATCGAAATCGTAACAGAGCCGGACTTCCGTTCAATCGAGGAAGTTCAAGACTTTGTTGAAAAACTTGCTTTGCGTTTAAAGTATGCAGGCGTGTGTGACGCAAAAATGGAGCAAGGCTCAATGCGTGTTGATGTTAATATTTCAATTATGCCTGTCGGCTCAACCGAATTTGGTACCCGTGCCGAACTTAAAAATCTGAACTCATTAAAAGCAATCGGTCGTGCGATTGAATATGAAATAAACCGTCAAGCGGAAATTCTTGATAACGGCGGTACTGTTATTCAGGAAACAAGACGTTACAACGACAACCACGGCGATACAAAAGCATTACGTTCAAAAGAGGACGCACACGATTATCGTTACTTCCCTGAACCGGATATTCCTCCGGTATTCCTATCGGACGAAGAAATTGAGGACATAAGAAAGTCAATGCCGGAAATGCCTCAAGACCGTTTTGTACGTTATACGGAAAAGTACGGACTTCCGACAGATGACGCTAATCTTATTATATCAAGCAAGGAATTTTCGGATTTTTACGATGAGTCTGTAAAAATAAATCCGGACTACAAACAAATTTCTAATCTGATGCTTGTTGAACTTAACAGAAACCTTAACGATTCCGAAAAGACTATTTCAGATGTAACATTCTCCCCTGCCGATTTGGCAGAGCTTGTTAAAATGTCAACAGACGGCGTTGTTTCAAAAAATGCCGCTAAGGATATTTTGAAGATTATGTTCAATAACGGCGGTAAGCCTATTGATATTGCCAAAGAAAACGGCTTTATTATGGACAATGACACATCGGGTCTTGAAGAAATTATTGATAAAATTATAGCCGAAAACGCAGACAGTGTTGAAAGCTACAAAAACGGTAATCAAAAGATTTTCGGTTTCCTTATGGGTCAAGTGGTACGCACAGCGGGTAAAGGTGCAAACCCTAAACTTGCTAAGGACTTATTGACTGAAAAATTAAAATAAAGGTGGAATTAATATGCAGAAAATAGATGGTTCACAGCTTATAAGCGAAATCACTCTTGATGATTTGCAAAAAGCTGTCGGCGGTTCAATAAGCTTTTGTGCTTGTGTGCATAAGCTTAGAAAAATGAGCGGTTTCTCATTTGTAATACTTCGTACGGGAAGATATATTCTTCAATCCGTTTATTCAAAGGATAAATGTACAGGCAATTTTGACTCACTTTGTGAGGGTGCTTATATCAAAATCACAGGTGACGTAAAAGAAGAAAAAAACGTGCTAATCACGGCTATGAAATAACTCTTTCTTCGTTTGAAATACTTTCAAAACCTGTAGAGGAATACCCTCTTCACGTTTCAAGCAAAAAGCTTGGCTGTTCAATCGAAACTTCAATGGCACACAGAAGTGTCGCACTTCGTCACCCTGAACAGAGAGCGGTATTTAAAATTGCAGAGGGCGTTGTGTCGGCATTTCGTGAATTTATGTTAAACAATAACTTTACCGAAATACATTCACCAAAAATCGTTGCGGCAGGTGCTGAGGGCGGTGCTAATATATTTAAATTGAAATACTTTGATAAAGACGCATATCTTGCACAAAGTCCGCAGTTCTACAAACAGACTTGTGTAGCATTCTTTGACAGAGTGTTTGAAATTGCTCCTGTTTACAGAGCCGAAAAACACAACTCTACACGTCATTTGAACGAATATATCGGACTTGATTTTGAAATGGGATTTATCAACGATATGCATGATGTTATGGCTATGGAAACGGCTATGCTTAAATATGTTGTTGAGTATTTGCCGAAACATTACAGTGACGAGTTGGAGCTTTTAGGTGCAACATTGCCTGTTATCAATGAAATCCCTTCAGTAACATTCTTTGAGGCACTTGATATTCTCGGCAAGTCACATAATCAATTTGACCTTGATCCTACAGATGAAGTTAAATTGTGCGAATACGCAAAAGAATTATGACAGTGAATTTATATTCGTTGAAAAGTTCCCGGGATTAAAACGTCCGTTCTATGCAATGGATTCGGCAGACGACCCTAAACTTGCCGAAAGTTTTGACTTGCTTTTCAGAGGTCTTGAAATCACAACAGGCGGTCAGAGAATTCACGATTATAACGAACTTCTTGAAAAAAATGAAACGTTATCATATGGAGGAGGGCGACCTCGGTGCATATACCGATATATTTAAGTACGGTATGCCACCGCACGGCGGACTAGGTATCGGTCTTGAACGTGTCGTTATGAAAATGCTTGGTCTTGCAAATATCCGTGAGGCAAGCTTGTTCCCAAGAGATATTCACCACCTCGATCCGTGATGATATGATTATTTAATGTACTTTCGTATGGGCGACCAATGGTCGCCCTTTTTATTTTGCTCATTTGCCACCCCTCTGCCGTTTCACGACTGCTCCCCTCAAGTGGCATACAGCAGTGGCAATATTACACATTAATTTTAAAACTCCAAAATTTTTGTTTTTTTTATCAATTATGGATAAATCAAAAAAACAATGCAAATAATATTTAACACAAATATAAATTTATTTTGGAGGAAAAGCGATGAAAGCAACAGGAATCGTACGAAGAATTGATGACCTCGGCCGGGTTGTTATTCCAAAGGAAATACGACGCACTATGCGAATCAGAGAGGGAGATCCTCTTGAAATTTATACAGAAAAAAAGACGGTGAGGTTATTTTCAAAAAAATACTCCCCAATCGGCGAGCTTGGTGACTTTGCCGCAAATTATGTTGAAACACTTGCCAAAGCAAGCGGACACGGTGCTTGTATAACCGACCGCGACAATGTCATTGCAGTATCGGGATTACCGAAGAAAGAGCTTATCGAAAAGCCTGTAAGCAGTGAGCTTGAAAATGTAATGAACGAAAAAATCGTAGTAAGCTACAAAGACGGCAAACCCGTTTCAGTCGCTGATGGTGTTGAAAAATACAATGCGGGCGTTGTTGTTCCGATAGTATCGGAGGGTGACACAATCGGCTCTGTTTTTGTTTATTTTAAAAAGAGGGCGAAACTGCGTCTGAAGTCGAAGAAAAATTAGCAGAATCCGCCGCCGGTTTTTAGGCAAGCATATGGAAGGCTGAAAAGGTTGTCTGCAATGTAAAAGGTGACTGCATTTTTGCAGTCACCTTTTATTTATCTTCTTCGTTTATCAAATTTACGTCGTTTTTTAAACTTTTCACGTTCTTCATAACGTCTGTGTTGTTCTGTCCTTCTATGCTGTTTTGCCTTATATATTTCGTTCTTCTTTTTCTTTTTCGGTGCAAGATACTTAAATATACCTTTACCCTCAAATTTCTTTGTTTTACCGAGATACAATACAACCGCTATTGCCGCCAAGCAAAGTACCGCTACTATGCTTACAATCGCAACCGCCGCGCCGCCGCTCTTTCTGTCGTGATGTCCCTCTTCCTGCGGAAGTGCTTCATTCGGTTCAAATGACGGCATTGGTCCAGGCATCTCAACCGGTCCTACAAGTGCCGGCTTTTTGTCGGTCTTGGTGTCAGGGACGGCTTTGGTGATGATGATTCCATAGGCGAAGCCGTTTTTGTCGGTTTCATTGTTCCCGTAACCTTAGTCGTTGTCTTTGGTTTTGTTGTCGTTTTAGGCTTTGTTGTTGTTTTCGGTTTCGTTGTTGTCTTTGTCTTTGTTGTCGTATTTGATTTTGATGTACTTGATGATTTCTTATTTGACGTATTGTTTGAAGATTGTGCTTTCGTCGGTGCAGGTGTTTCAAACACAACCGAATCATTCGCATCAAAATTAAAGAATGTCGCTTTATTCTGCAGCTTTCTCAAATGGCTTGTAAGTGCGCACACTGCCAAAGACGTTGCCTCACTGTTACTCTTTCCCTTACCGGTCGAAAATCCACCGTCTTTTTGCTGATACTGCATTAAGCCGTCTACCGCACTGCCGTTTTTAGCAACAAATCTGCCGTCACTGTCAGCATTAACACCCAAAGTATCAAGTGCGATAACAGTCATTGCCGTTGATTCAAGGTCACCCCAATCACCGTCTTTGTCCTGTTCTGCCGACAAATAATTAAGTGCATCCTCAACCGCGTCTTTAGGGCTTAAATCAATCACATAACCCGTCTGATTTTGCGTTATCGTATACGCACCGCTTGTTTCGTAATAAGGTGCAAGCGCCGTAATTGCAACTGCGGTACTGTACACGCTGTCATCAAAACTGCCGTTCGTATTTTGATGTGACAATATCCCTGCAAGGATATCGTTTCTGTTTGACAATGCCCATTCAGGAGTTTCAAAACTCTTTGAATCAAGAGCAATAAGTCCCCACGAATATCCGTCTGCACCCTCTTTTCCGAGTGGTGAAACATTATCTCTGTAATAAATACCGTCCGCAACCAAGTCACGTCCGCCGACATTTCTCGGATCACCGCCTGACGCTATCGTTGCAAGTACTGTTCTTTGCATAGACGAGGCATTATGTTCTTCGCCGTAACCTGCCGCAACTCCGTCAAGACCAGCCAAATATCTGCTGTAATCATAGTTTTTACCCATTCGGTTCAAAGCCATAATATAAAAAATCAGAACTGTATGATCCGATTCCGTAAAACGGACTATCCTTATCAGCTTTCCATTCTATTGCTTTTTCTATAGCACTTTTTATGTCGCTTTCACTTGTTTCCGCATTGACGCACACTGTCGGAATCAGCATCGAAGTGCATAAAACAGCCGCCATGATTTTTTTTCTTCATATTAAAAAATCCCTTCTGACTTTAAATACTCTATATCAGTTTATCATTATACCATACATTACTAACAGTTTTCAACCATTATTCTTTACAAAATTCATTATATTTTCGTTACAAATTTTATCGTCATATTAAACTAAATTCACTGTTATTTAATTATCAATTTTAACCAATTTATGATATGATAAAATTTAAGGGAGAATTGGAGGTATTTTTATGAAAAAAAAAACTTTTATGCATGGTACTTTCGACAGTACTTGCTATATCATCGGCAGCAGCTTTAAATATGTCTGCGTATGCTGACAGTGCAAACACGCAACAGGTAAGCTACAACTATTGGTATAATTCTTCTACAGGATATACCGATGAAAATGTGCACACACGTCAAATGGAAAAACTTGACCGCGGTCTTATCGCAATAAAAACAGACGGCGGTGTATATTTAAGTTGGCGATTATTTGACAGTGAGGACAACATTTTCGGCAGTGCCGATAAAAATGTGTCATTTAATGTATATCGTGACGGCAAAAAAATAAGCGAAGTCGCAACCAAAACAAATTATGTTGATTCAACCGTTGGCACAAATTACAGTGTCGCACCCGTTATAAACGGCGTTGAGGGCGAGAAATGCGATGCCGTAACGGTATACAACAACAGCTATTTTGACATACCGCTTTCAAAACCTGATGATGAAACAATTTATGACCCATCAGGCAATGAGCTTGCTACATATTCATTCTTCCCTGCCGACTGTTCAACGGGCGACGTTGACGGCGACGGAGAGTACGAAATAATCGTAAAGTGGACATCTTCCGAACGTGACGTCGGTTCACCTGCATATTCCGGTACGGTACATCTTGCAGCATACAAATTAGACGGCACAAAGCTTTGGAAGAACGATATTGAACTCGGCAAAAACGTATATTCAAGTGCGCACACAGTTCAGTTCCTTATATATGACTTTGACGGCGACGGCAAATCGGAAGTAATGTGTCAAACTTCACTCGGTTCAAAGGACGGACAGGGCAAATATGTTTCAAATGCCGCACAAACCGATGAAGAAATTAAAAGCAATAACAGATAAAGAAAAAATTCAACTGCCGATTACAGAAGTAGTTCCGGTGTAATTACCGAAGGTGAAAGAATTTTTGACAGTATTCAACGGTGAAACAGGTGTCGCAATGGACACTATTAATCTTCCGACAACTCGCGGAAGTGAAAACGGCGTAGATTACGGCGACGATTTCGGTAACCGTTCAAATCGTTTTGTATCCGACATTGCCTATCTTGACGGCGAAAAGCCGTATGCAATATATTTAAGGGGCTACTATTTCGGCAGAAACGGCAAACAGCGTACAAGCATTGCCGGTATAAGCTGGGACGGTACAGCTTTATCCCCTACTTATCGTTTTGATACGCAAAAAGGTCAAGAGGGATATTACGACGGTGCTTATCAATATGTCGGAAACGGCAACCACAACTGTACCGTTGCCGATGTGGATAATGACGGCAAAGACGAATTTATCACAGGCGCATTGTGTATGGAAGTCAATGACGACAACGAATTCCGTCCTAAATGGTGTACATATTTACAGCACGGTGACGCACTTCATATAGGAAACTACGACCCTACACATACCGGTTTTGAATTTTTTTTGACAGTCCACGAGGACAGCGGAACAAACAGCCTTAGCGGTAATGACATAACTCTGGATTTCGGTATGTCTGTTATTGACGCCGAAACAGGCAATATTATGTTCCACGAAGGTGCGTCCGCCGACACAGGTCGCGGTGTTATGGCGAATGTCGGTGCCGGCGGATACTATCAAATTTGGAGTGCAAAAAACTCTGCAAGACAGTCAAACGGCGGTACTGATTTCACAACTGCCACTTCACTTACAGGCAGAAATACACCTTCAATGAATTTCCGTATTTTCTGGGACGGCGATTTATATGACAACTTGCTTGACGGTGCAAATATCACCGATTGGAACGGCCGTAATATGAGCAATATATTCAGTGCCGGAAATTATGATTGTGTTTCAATCAACGGCACAAAAAGCAAATCCGTCACTTCAAGCCGACCTTTTCGGTGACTGGAGAGAAGAAGTTGTCTACCCTACCAGTGACGGAACGGCTCTTAGAGTATTCTCAACAACCGATACGACAGATTATAAAATCAAAACACTTATGCAAGACCCTGTATACCGCAGCGGTGTTGCGGCAGAACAAACTGCGTACAACCAACCTCCGCACGTCGGTTTCTATATGGGTAAAGAAGTGTTTGAAACAAGAAAAATTACAAGCATAACCATAACAACACAACCTACAAAAACATCATACATTCCGGGTGAATCGTTCGACAAAACAGGTATGGTTGTAAAGGCTAATTATTCGGACGGCACTTCAGAGGAAATTAGTGACTTACACAGTTTCCGAAATCGATAAAGATAAAATCGGCGAACAGACGCTTACTGTTTCATATTTGGGTAAAACCGATACAATCACAATATATGTTGTTGAACCGGGTATTACTTCTCTTAACAATATATATAAAATACAAACAGCACATCATCAAAACTGTTTACTGCAAACCAATCGGCAGTTATGCGGGTGACTTCACGCTCGAACATACAGTGAAAATCAACTCAATCCCTGCAAACGGTAACACAGACAAAAACAGTGCGGCAGGATTTTTCGTAAATTTATGGCTGATAAGCAAACAGGAGGCGGTTGGTATCTTACAAAAAAAATCTGATACTGAATTGAATGTTGCATGGAAAAACACAAGAGCGTCTTCCGTAAGATTTAACAATCAAGCTTGGCGAAACATATACTTTCCGCTACAACTTTACAAATGTCGGCAACGGAAACGGTGCGACTGTTACGCTAACTATCCTTATATTCATCGGGTAACACAGTTATATCAGCAAGTGGACTTAATCTAAGAAATTTCTCTGATACGGATTTCGGTAAAAATCGCCTATCACATACGTTCAGATTTATAATCAAGCCAACGCAAACTCAACATCAAGTGTTGAATTTGCAAATGCAAGATATTACACTACAAGCGAAATAACCGTAAACGGTCAGAATGTTGCTTTAAACATCGGTTGCCTGACAGATATGAAAAAGGATATGCCGCAAAATATTCAAACGGTATTTTGACAGACTTAGCCGATATTACGCCTACAACAACCGGACAATCTACTGTTTTACTTCAATTTGAACCTGATAAAGTGTTTATTTGGAACGATATGACTCCTGTTGATTTTTGGCAAAAACAGAATAATTAAATCAAAAGGTGTTGCAATATGCAACACCTTTTTGATTTATAAATACATATTAATTATCAATAACTTCCTTAGCCATATTAATAAGTCCCTGCTTATCAAGCGGTGAATCTATTGCCGTAATATTGTAATAAATTCCGTCCTGTTCCCACTCAACGCCTTGCACTTGTGAAATTTCAACCTTCTCCGCGCCGTAGCTGAATACATATTTACCGCTTTCTTCGTCTTTCATATCCTGTTCAGTCTGCTGATAATCAGCCGGAACAACCTTATTTACATACGATATATATGCTATTGCTATGCCGTTATAATCGCTTATTTCGCTGTTTCCTTGGTCTTTATGGCTGTCCGCGTAAGTGTCGGCACGTAACATAACTTTGTCACCGTCTTTTTTCATAATCAGCCATAAACGATTTATACTTTTCTTCTGTTCCGTTTTCTTCGTCAACATACTTATTTTTTCCGTTATGTCCGCCTTTAAATGTATAGCCGTTTGAAAATTGTTCAACAATCTTCGGTGAAAAGCCCACATTTTTTTAAGTGTTTCCGTAACGGGAATGGTTTGTATAATCAGGCTTTGTTGATGTACTTCCCATAACATAATTGACTGCACCTTTTTGACGCAAATGCCACTGTGCCGACAGCCAATACTGCCGCCGCAATAATGATACTCTTTTTAAAAGATACTTTTTCATTTTTACATTCTCCTTTTCAAAACTATCCAACGTCATACAAAGTTTATTATGAAAATTTTCACTTGGTTTCGGAAAGGCATTTTTCCAATCATATTTATTCATCTTCAAGTTCCTCCTTTAAATTTTTACGACCGATATGCAAACGGCTTTTAACCGTTCCGACAGGAATTTTTAATATATTCCCTACTTCTTCGACAGAATAACCTTCTATATAGTGTAGCATTATTACTATTCTGATTTTGTGTTTCAGCTTTTTAACCGCATTATAAAGCTCGGTGTAGTTTGAATTGTCCTTATATTCAAAACTGTTGTTACAGTCCTCTATCGAAACAACTCTTTTATATTCACGCAACTTTTTATAACATTCGTTTATTAAAATTCTTATAAGCCACGTTTTGAAATACTTTTCTTCTTTAAGAGTGTGAATTTTCGTATATGCCTTTAAAACAGCCTCCGAAACAACATCTTCACAGTCACTTTCACTTTTAAGCATACCCTTTGCAATATGGTACATTGTATTTTCAGATTTCAGAACTTCTTGTGTAAATTTTTCTCTGTCCATTGAATTTTACCTTTCTGTATAAACATCAGCGCTTTTTGTTTGTACATCAGTTAGATAATCATTGGGCGACATTTGGTTCATTTTTATATAAAAAAAAACCGACGAAAAATTTTCGTCGGTTTAAAAAACGTATTTAAGCTGTCATCACGGTTGTTTACCGATGTAAGCAAGGATACCGCCGTCAACATATAGAATGTGACCGTTTACAGCATTTGATGCTTCTGAAGCAAGGAATACAGCTGGACCTGTAAGTTCTTCAGCTTGTAGCCATCTGCCTGCAGGAGTTCTGCCGCAGATAAACTGGTCGAACGGATGTCTTGATCCGTCAGCTTGCTTTTTCTCTTAGCGGAGCTGTTTGAGGTGTAGCTATGTAACCAGGGCCGATACCGTTACATTGAATGTTGTTAGCACCGTATTCTGAACAGATGTTTCTTGTAAGCATCTTAAGACCACCCTTTAGCAGCAGCGTAAGCTGATACTGTCTCACGGCCTAATTCTGACATCATTGAGCAGATGTTTATGATTTTGCCGTGACCCTTCTTAATCATTGAAGGAATTACGGCCTTGCTTACGATAAACGGAGCGTTTAAGTCAACGTCAATAACCTGTCTGAACTCGTCAGCAGTCATATCGCACATAGGAATTCTCTTAATGATACCTGCATTGTTTACAAGAATATCGATAACGCCTACTTCAGCCTCGATTTTCTTAACCATTTCCTTACCATTTCTTCGTTAGTTACGTCGCAAACATAACCCCTTAGCGTCGATACCGTCAGCTGTATATGCAGCCATACCCTTATCAACAAATTCCTGCTTAATATCGCAGAAAACAATCTTAGCACCTGACTTTGCATATGCTGACGCAATAGCGTAGCCGATACCGTATGATGCACCTGTTACAAGTGCAACTTTACCTTCAAGACTAAAGTTTAAATACTCACTCATCTTAAATTTTTCCTCCTTGTATTTTTATATTTAATATAAATATTAACTAATTTAATAATTCTTAAAAAGAATTACATTAACGGTTCGGGACGATAGATAAGGTGTGAGAAATTGCCTTCAATATCTCTGTACCAATATGTCTTTAATCCCTTTGCATTTTCAGATACATCGTGTACTTCTTCAACTCTTTCATCAGCCTTTAGCTTTGCAACGATTTCGTCAAAAGCCGCCGGAGTTACAGAAAAAAAGCAAGGTGTCTGATACCTGCCTGTTTTTCAACGTCAGCGGTTTTATCGTCTGTTGCCGTAACAAACTCAATCATACTGCCGTCGGCAAACTGAAGAAAATATGTACCCTTACATTGTCATAAACAACTCTGCCGCCGTACATTTCCATATACCAATCTTTAAGTGCGGCTGTGTCCTTTGAAACAACAGCAACGTGTTCAATACCGTTTACCATTATAACCACTCCTATTTAACATTAATAACTATATCTATTATAGCATATTTTCTGTATTATTTCAACTGATTTATATAATATTTTTACAAAATCTCTTTATCTCCGATTGTCATTGAATTTCTGTGTACATTCATAAAACCGCCTTTGAAATTATTGCAATATTTTTTCCATTGCGTCAATAACACTCTGCGGTTTAAGATTATACACACTGCCTACAGAAATACACATTTTAAGCACAAAGTATGCCATTATCTTCGCTTATTTTTTCAATGCGATATATATACGGACGTATATCCGACTCTTTTTACACCGCTCTTTGATTTTTTCATTACTTTGAGTTCGTTTTTGTGCAAGAAGTTTTTCAATATCCGCACTGCCCTCATATTCAAGTTCAACCGTATACACCGCTCTGTCAAGTTTTGTAAGGTCAATTTCCTTGCCCTCAACTTTTTTTGCGGCAAGAATTTTATATCCCGGCGGAAAAGCATTATTGATTGTATCGACAAGTTCTTGTTCGCTGTAATCGCCGTCAAATCCTACTTTCATATACTCGCAGTCAGAAGTCACACCTACCGACAACGGCTGTGCAACCATCATAATCGGGTGAGGATTAAATCCGTTTGAAAACATAAAATTCATACCTGTACGACGTACTGTTCTGTGGAACAGACGCACAAAGTCAAGGTGAGAAATATATTTTACTCTTTCATCTCGCGAATATTTCAATATATAATTACTCATAACAGACCCCCGTACCGAATGATTTAACACCGCAGCCTGCACATTTTTGACGGCAGTTCGGTGTTGTTACAGATTGTTTTGCTTTTTCATTTTCACGCATCAAGAAATTCTTTGTAACGCCTATGTCGATATGGTCCCAAGGAAGAACTTCTTCATAACTGCGTTCACGCGCCGTATAGAAATTAGGGTCAATTCCAAGTTCGTCAAAAGTCTGCATCCATACATCAAACTTAAAATGCTCTCCCCAACCGTCAAACTTACAGCCATTTTCAACAGCCTTAATTATAACCTCGCTAAGACGTCTGTCGCCTCTTGCAAAAACACCTTCAAGATAACTTGTCTTATTATCGTGCCAATTATAACGTATTCTTTTTGACTTGATAGCCGATTTTAATGTATTCTGCTTTTCGATAAGCATATCACGTGTATCCTGTTTTGCCCACTGGAACGCAGTAAAAGGCTTTGGCACAAAACTCGATGTACTTACGGTTATATTTATCTGCTTTGCTCTTTCCTCTTTCGGGATTGCAAAGTAAACTTCAAGCACCTTTTTGCGCAAGGTCGGCTATGCCGCAAACATCGTCCATAGTTTCGGTAGGAAGTCCAATCATAAAGTACAATTTTACGTTTGTCCAACCGCCTCTGAAAAGCATATTTGTTGAATTTATAATATCTTCTTCATTTATATTTTTATTGATAACATCACGAAGTCTTTGAGTTCCTGCCTCCGGTGCAAAAAAAGTAATACCTGTTTTCTGACTTTCTGCACTTTTTCCATAAGTTCAAGCGAGAAATTATCAATTCTAAGTGACGGAAGCGACAAACCGATTTTCTTTTCTTCGGTTATTTTAAGCAGTCCGTCCGTAAGGTCACGAAGTCCGCTGAAATCACTTGTTGAAAGCGATGACAGTGATATTTCGTCACATCCGCTGCACGCAAGCAAGTTTTCCGCAATACCCAAAAGTCTTTCCGGCTTTCTTTCTCTTAACGGTCTGTATATATAGCCTGCCTGGCAGAAACGGCAGCCTCTCAAGCAACCGCGCATAACTTCAAGCATAACTCTGTCGTGTACAACCTCACCGAACGGTACAATAATCGTTTCCGGTGCGTATGTAGCATTAAAATCTTTCATTATACGCTTTCTTACTTTCGGTTTAGCATGAGGATTGTTCGGTGTAACACTCTTTACCGTATTATCATCATTGTATTCCACATCATAGAATGACGGCACATAAATACCTTCAATTTCAGCTATTGCTTCAAGATAATCACGTTTATTTTTCTTACCGCTCTTTTTTCCACTTAACATACTCTTCAACAACCTCATGTATCGAATCTTCACCCTCGCCGAGCATAAAGAAATCAAATATATCCGCTACAGGTTCTGCGTTATACGCACAAGGACCGCCGCCGCAAACAATAGGATAGCTCTCATCTCTGTCCTTTGCTCTTACCGGAATATCCGCAAGCATAAGCATATTCACTATATTTGAATAACTGAGTTCATACTGCAATGTAAAATCCAAGCATATCAAAATGCGTGATTTCATCACCGCTTTCAAAGTGCAAACAGCTTCATTCCGTGCTTTTTTTCATTTCTTCTTCCATATCCGTCCAAGGTGCAAAAACACGCTCACAATATGTGTCCTCACGGTCGTTTAAAGTATGGTAAAGAATTTTAAGCCCCAAGTTGCGACATTGCTATTTCGTAAGTATCGGCAAAACAAAAACCAAATCTCACGTCAACATCGGCAGGATTTTTATGACGGAGTTAAGCTCTCCGCCCGTATATCTTGTCGGTTTCATTACTGCCGACAGTATCTTATCTCTTGTTGTTATCATTTTATTCTCCCTGATTAATTATTTCGTCTGCACATTCATTTTCTTCAGCTTTTTCTGTGCTTTTCTTTCGCGTCTTTCCGCAAAAATCCGTTAACCTTGTCCACAACTTCGGGTACAAGGTCGATTAGTTTGTCAACAGGTGAAGAACCGCCCTCCATAGGAATCAAACGCACGTTACCGTTATTTATAACAAGAAACGCCATTGCGTCAACCGACGCACCGCCGCCCATACCGCCGCCGAAGTTTTTTTATCGTCAAGGCTTTGAGTATCGTTTTCTTTCTGTCAAATTCACAGCCGCCGCCGCCGAAACCAAACGACACCTTTGATATAGGCACAATCATCGTTCCGTCATTGACTATTATCGGCTCACCTACGACCGAATTTGCATCAATCATACCTTTGAAATTATTTGTTAATCCCTCAAACATTTCACTAACTTTATTAGCCATTTTCTTTTATCCTCCTATTGATTTTCTGTATTTTCAAAACAACTTTTTACCGTTTTAAATCCTATTGTCAAAACATATAAACAGTTTGTCCTAAGTTTGCAATATACGTCCATATCCAAGCACGCATTATTAAAATCAGCGTCAAGCGACACATCCCACTTTTCAAGTTTCATTCGTCTGTCAATCCAGCCTACTGCATTATATACTCCCGCATTGACCGCACCCGTCGCAATTCCCGTATACATTGGGTTTCCCGTACCGAATTTTGACGATACATTCAGTTCCTTTATCTTAATTGCGTGACAAATTATATAGTCAAGTAAATTTAATATATCTTTTTTTTAACTGTTTATATACTTCTTTTATAAGCGTTATTATCCCTAAAATATCCGATTTTTCTTTTCTTTTCTTCTTTGTCGGTCGTTTCTTCTTCGTTTTCAACTTCTTCTTCAACCTTGTCATTCGGAAAAATCTTAAATTTCAAAAAACGCATACTTTATAATTACAGATCCGTTATTTTCCTTATTATTATACGAAAACTCAAGAATACAGTCTGCCGGTATAAGCAAAAGTAACATTATAACAGCCACGACGGCTAATATTATATATAAAGCTGTCATATGCCGTCCTCCTTTTGTTATTGTTCAGTGTTTTCTTCGTTTTCCGCAGCAATATTTTCACCGTTCTCATCGATTTCAAGCTGCAGTCCCTGTGATGTTTCAAGGTTAAGACTTCTCAAATCAAGCGGCGGTAAATCGGTAGGCTTTGTAAGTCCGAAACACCTTAAAAACGTGTCTGTCGTAACATATAAAATCGGTCTGCCCGGTGCGTCCAGTCTGCCCTTTTCTTCAATCAGTCCGCGTTCGTAAAGTCTGTTTACGCAGCCGTCCGAATTTACTCCTCTTATATGTTCAATCTGACCTTTCGTTATAGGCTGTTTGTAGGCAATTATCGCAAGTGCCTCCATTGCCGCATTTGAAAGCGGCTGCCTTCTCTGTTCTCCTAATATTTCCTGTATGTAGGTATAATATTCAGGTCTTGAACAAATTTGATAACCCTCAAGAATATCAATTATATTAAATCCTCTGTGATTTTCGCTGTATTCTTTTTTTCAGTTCATCGACCGCCTTATTGACTTCGTCAATGCTCGTATCAAGCACAACAGCCAATTTTGCCGCCTTAACAGGCTCACCTGCCGCAAAAAGTATTCCCTCTATTGCATATTTAATATTATCCATTCTTTTTCTCCGTTGTAAGAATAAAGTCATCTGACTTTTCGTCATAGTCCGCATACAGCTTGTTCAGCTTTATCATTTCAAGTACTGCCAAAAACGTCGCAATCATTTCAGGCCGTGAATCGTCCGCTTTAAAAAGTGATTCAAACTGTACACGTTTATTATGCTTTAACACTTTACATATCTTTTCAACCATATCGTCAACCGAAACTTTTTCTCTGCCGACAATTTTTTGAAAACGCACGTTTTTCGGGTTTTGCCTTTGCGAAGTCTGCGTTGAAATATGTTGTTAAACGCATCAATCAGTTCTTTTGTATCGTGCATTATATCGTATTCGGGCATAGGAAATTTAATTTTTTCAGGCTCACGAAACACCATTTCTTTTGTTGTAAACTCACTTTTCCTAAGCTCCTTTGACGCCTCTTTAAACTGCTGATATTCAGCCAACCTACGCGCAAGTTCTTCTCTCGGATCTTCCTCGTCCTCTTCTTCCTCATTTTTAGGAAGTAACATTTTCGATTTTATATACAAAAGATTTGACGCCATAACAAGAAATTCGCTTGTATTATCAAGATTAGCCTCTTCAATTCCGTCAATCGCCTCAAGATACTGCGCCGTTATCTCAACAATCGGTATGTCGTATATACTGACCTTGTTTTCTGTATAAGCGTCAAAAAGCAAATCAAGCGGACCTTCAAACGTATCAAGCTTATATAATATCTTATCCATTTTTCACCCTATAATATCAAGTTAATCGCACTGTTTAACAGGTTGATAATTCCGTTAAAGAAGAAATTCACACCTGATCCGATTATGCCCTTCAGAACGCCAATAAACGAAAGCACCATAATTAAAAGCATAGAATCTCTTTCGTATCTCAGCATAGTGTAATATGCTTTGTTCGGAAGAAACATTCCAAATACTTTTGCACCGTCAAGCGGTGGTATCGGAATTATGTTAAACACCATAAAGCATAGATTTCTTATCGCAAAAAAGCTGTGCAAAAGTTGCAACACCGTTTAGAACGCTTGTACCGAAACCGAGCTTTATACATAAAACGTGAAGTATCGCATATATAAGCAATGCCGCAAAAGCCATAATCAAATTGGCAAGCGGTCCTGCCGCCGCGGTAAGTGCCATACCCTTTTTGTATCTTTATAATATGACGGATTTACCCCGACAGGTTTTGCCCAACCGAAGCCTGTCAAAATCATCAACAACGTACCGACAGGGTCAAGGTGTGCAAGCGGATTTAAAGTCAATCTTCCCTCACGTTCGGGTGTCGGGTCACCAAGTTTTGTCGATACCCAACCGTGTGCAAATTCGTGTCCCGTCAACGCTATAAGCGTTATAGGCACATTGATTATTATGTTTATTAAATTAAAACCAACCATATATTTTTTCTCCTTAAATACAGATAATTATATTATATAATTATTTTCAGAAAAAAAGTAAAGTAAAATCGCACAAAAATAACCTCTGAACAAGTATGATTTGTCAGAGGTTATTTTATTTATTCTTCTCGTCTTTTTAAATTTTTAGTTTTGTAATACAAACGCTTGTTTTCATACATCATTGCGTCGGCACGTTCCATTGTCATAGAGAAGTTTCTGTCTTTTTCCGCGTCGAACCTGGCATAACCGATTGACATAGAAGTCTTAATTCCTCCGCGATTAATACTGTCTGCCATTCTTGCGATTCTGTCCGCAAAATTCTTAACCATATCAATATCGCAGTTTTTTAATACAACAGAAAATTCATCGCCGCCGACTCTGTAACCGATAAAATCAGTACCTTCCATCGCTTTTCGTATCGCGTCGGCACCGTTTTGAATATAAATATCACCCATTTGATGTCCGCGGCTGTCGTTTATATTCTTTAATCCGTTTAAGTCTACCGTAACAATAGCATACCGCGATTGGTTTCCGCTTTCTATGTTGTGCATATCAACCGTAAATGAGTTCTTGTTTTTCAAACCTGTAAGCGTATCCGTATTCGACATATCCTGATACAGCGGATTTGAAATCCTCTTGAATATCGCCATTGAAAAACGTACTGAAATCAAGCAACACAAAAGTATAAGTATTATTACTATAACGCGAAGTATAATCTTGAAAATATATACCCTGTTCGCATCAATTCCTATACAAGCAACGCCCTTCAATGTTCCGCCGTCCATTATCGGATAAAAATTCAAATATCTAAAGCCGTCCAACGATGCATAAAAAGCGCCTGTATTGGCATAATGTATTGTATACATGTCGTTTATTTCTTTTTCAATCTTTCCTGTTATCTTTTCGTCATTTATAACAGTGTTTATCTTGTCATTTTTCGTATCAGTATATATTGGAAATCGCCGTTTTTCTCTTTTCTCACAACAAATATTTCTGAAATCGCCATATTGTCCTTTACCGCGGATAAATAGCTCAGTGCCGCACCGTATACGCCGTCAGGCACATCTTCAGTAAAAAGTCTGCTGTCAAAATGAGATTCTATGGTTGTAAAAGTAAGATTTGCACGTTCATTGTATGCGTCGGCAAGCATCGAAATCATAACGCCCGATGTAACGAGATATATAACCAGGCAAGAAAATATGATAAGTCCGCAAGTCAGCATTGAAACTTGCACGTTAACTTTTTCTATTTTGTTCATAATAAACTTTTTTAATTTTCCCATAATTATCGCGCCATCTCCTTTTTATACATATTTTACATTTTTATTATACCTAATTTTTTATAATTTATCAATATTTTCGTCGAAAAAAATCGGATTTTTGTTGATTGTTCACTATTTTAATAGTATAATGTTAATAAAATCGTAATACAGAATGGAGATTAATAATGCAAACAGCGATACTTATTCTTTTTAATTATACTTATTATATGTGTACTTATAACTCTGATTTTACATTAAAAAACAGTTCAAAGCCGTCTGATTCGGGACTTGAACAACGTATAAACGGTTCTGTCAAAATGTTTTCCGACATAATATCGGAAAATCAACAGGTAATCGGCAATATGCAGACAAACCGTTTTGCACAAATGGACAACGAAATCAAAAGTATGCGTCAAAGTATGGAAAAACACCTTGCCGATATGTACAAAGGTTTCGCCGATATATCCGCACTTTCATCAGGTGTAAGTGATTTAAAAAAGTCCTTTCAAATGTTAAAACACGCGGTATACTCGGTGAAATACAACTCGGTGCAATCCTCGACGAAATACTTGCACCGGAGCAATTCGACACCAATGTTGCAACCATACCGAACAGTTCCGCAGTTGTTGAATTTGCGGTTAAACTTCCGCACGACGACGAAGGATTTATATATCTTCCGATTGATTCAAAATTCCCGCTTGACGCCTACAACGATTTACTGAGCGCATATGATACCGGTGACAGCGAAATTATAAACCGTTCTTCAAAAGCACTCGTCCAGCGAATAAAGCAATTCGCAAAAGATATTCACACAAAAATACGTTGAACCGCCGTACACAACCGATTTTGCAATAATGTTCCTCCCAACAGAAGGACTTTATGCCGAGGCAGTTAATCTCGGTCTTGTCGAAGTTTTGCAACGTGAATATAAAATAAATATAGCAGGTCCAAGCACAATGGCGGCTATGCTTAATTCTTTGCAAATGGGTTTCCGTACACTTGCACTTGAAAAACGTTCAAGCGAAGTTTGGCAAGTCTTAGGCGAAGTCAAGGGTGAATTTGAAAAATTCTATTCAGTTCTTGAAACGGCACAAAAAAGAATTACCCAAACAGGTGACGAACTTGATAAACTTATCGGTGTCAGAATGCGTGCAATGGAGCGAAAACTCCGCAGTGTTGAAAAATCCGAAAGCAACAGTTTTGACGATATGTTATAATATATTTGATAAAAACCATTATTTATTCCTTAAGCACACAAAAAAGCCACGAGCAAACTCGTGGCTTTTATATTACTTAATTTTTAAATTATCTGCCTGGCTTAAAGAAATCGGGAACATCTATACTACCCATTCCCGGCTTTAACTTTCTCTTGAAAATTGCATTATCATCATAATCAGAAACTGATGAAGAATAAGACGGAGTCTTTCTGTCGCTTGATGTTGAAGAACCTGCAAACTTAGGTGTAATATTCTTTACATCATTAGCCTTATCCTTACCGCGTCTTAATGAACCGTCAAGACCTGTTGCAATAAGAGTAACCTTAATTTCATCTTTAAGATTATCGTCCATAGCAGTACCGACAATAATATTTGCCTCTTCACTTACAAGGTCACGAACAATGCTTGATACTTCGCCCATATCAACAAGTGAGAATTCACTTCCGCCTGTGATATTAAGAAGTACGTTTTCAGCACCCTCAATGCTTGTTTCAAGAAGCGGACTTTCAATAGCCGCACGAACTGCGTCCTGAGCGGCATTTTCACCCTTGCCGACACCGATACCCATATGTGCGACACCGCTGTCTTTCATAATTGTTCTTACATCGGCAAAGTCACAGTTCATAATACCTCTTTGAGTAATTACTTCAATGATACCTTGAACACCTTGACGAAGAACATCATCTGCAAGTTTGAATGAATCTTTAATTGTAACCTTTTTTGTCTGCAATCTTCAATAGAAGATCGTTTGGTATAGTAACAATAGCGTCAACCTTTTCTGCAAGGTTCTTAATACCTTCTTCAGCGTTTCTCATTCTCTGAGGGCCTTCAAAGAAGAACGGCTTTGTTACTACCGCAACTGTAAGTACACCAAGAGATTTCGCAGCCTCTGCGATAATAGGTGCGGCACCCGTTCCTGTTCCGCCGCCCATACCTGCTGTTACAAATACCATTTCTGTATCTTTTACAAGATTCTTTATTTCATCTTTTTTGATTCTTCAGCCGCTTGTCTGCCGATTTCAGGCTTTGCACCTGCTCCCAAACCGCTTGTAAGCTTTCTGCCGATATTAAGTACAGTCGGTGCTTTTACATTTGCAAGCTGCTGTGCATCTGTATTGACGCAAATAAATTCTGCCTTTGTAACGCCGGCCTCGATCATACGGTCCACAGCATTGTTACCGCCGCCGCCGACACCTATAACCTTTATTCTTGCGCCGTCTATTGTAGTGTTTTCTTCCAAACCGATAGGCATATCACTCATCTAAATATCCTCCTTCGTAGTTTATCCCCAACAAATCCAACAGGGAAATCTCCGCATATATATTATTTTTTACTATGTTTTTTCAACTTATTCAATAGTTTTTTTTCCCACAAATTTTCAAAACGCCGAAAATTTTTACACAATATTATAGTCGTTTTGTTTTCGATTTTTTGTGCAATTTTATTTTTACGGTGTATATATCGCCTTTCCAGACTCGCTTAAATCCATTGTTCCGCGGGCATTTTCAGTCAAACTGTTACTCATAACGGTTTCTCTGAACAGTCTTATTTTACGTTCAAGATCCAACTGCGTACCGCATTGTACGGTTATTCGGTTATCGTAGTTCATTGTTATGTCAGTCACATCGGTAACATTTATTTCGATAACCTTATCAAGAATACCCGTTGCCTCAAGCGTTGACAGCAAAATTTTTTGTAATATCGAATTTTTTCGTTTTCGTCGGTTTTTAAAATTTCACCTAATTTATAGTCTGTAACCGCCAAGCCTGTTACTGTCGGTAATGTTTCACCGTTGTTGCCGGTATCGGTTAAAACTCTCAATTCAGAATTTACAAGCAATGTCTTACCGTCAATTTTTATATACGCAGACGGTGTATATTCCGTCACCGTAACTTTTACCGACGGTGGGAATAACCTTTTCTGCACATCAACGGTATCTATATATGGTATTGTTTTTAACGTATTCCTTATTTTCGTCTGCCACTGCGGAAAAGATTTTGACCGACAAGCGGTTTTAGCTTTTCTTGGAACTGTTCGGCTGTTACGAGAACATTTCCCTCAACCGATACGGAACGAATGTTAAATATCGGTGTCATAAATAAGAGCACGCTTACAAGAACCACCGCCAAAACAAATCCCAGCAATGCACGTCTACGCTGTATTTTTAAGACGCTGTTGCTTTTGTTTTTTTTGGTAGCGAATTTTTCGTTCAAGCTGTGTAGGTTCACGCCGAACACTTCTTTCGGGAACATCTTTATGTTCTTTCAAGGTTCTTTTCTCTAACCTGCTCCAATCATATTCAGTTGTAGTTTTTGTAACCTTACGACCGCCTGTTTTGACGACTCGTATATTACGATTATTTTCATCCATACTATCACCCCTGAATTATTCTCGTCTGATTTTCGCTCCGCATTCAAGCAGATACTTTTCCATATTTTCATAACCTCTGTCTATAAATTCTGTGCCGCCAATCGTCGTTGTACCGTTTGCGGCAAGTGCCGCAACAACAAGCGCCGCGCCTCCGCGCAGTTCTCTTTGCAACAACATTTGCACCCTGCAAAGCGTTTACGCCTCTTACAACGGCACTTCTGCCTTCTACTTTTATGTCGGCACCCATTCGTGTAAGTTCATCAACATGCTGAAATCTGTTTTCAAATATATTTTCTATAAATATACTTGTTCCTCTTGCAACAGTTGCAAGCGCCATAAACGGCGACTGTATATCCGTCGGGAAACCCGGATACGGCATTGTTCTTACTATATGTATACTTTCAAGTTTCTTGGGAGCTTTCTGAATAATTTTATCTTTTTCTATTCTGAGCTGTACTCCCCATATCCAAAAGCACATGGAGCATTGCTCCCATATCGCGTGGATTGACATTTTTAAGACATATCTCTCCGCCCGTAATCGCAGATGCGGCAAGATATGTTGCGGCAACAATACGGTCGGGCATTATCGTATACTCCGCACCGTGAAGCTTGCTTACTCCCTCTATTTTTATTACACTGCCGCCCATACCGCGGACTTTTGCACCCATACAATTCAGGAAGTTACCCAAATCAACAATCTCCGGTTCACGCGCCGCATTTGTAATAGTGGTAAAGCCCTCCGCACAAACTGCGGCAAGCATAGCATTTTCTGTTGCTCCGACGCTCCGGAAAATCAAGATGTATGTTTCCGCCGACAATCTTATCAGCACTGCATTTTATATAGCCGTGTTCTTCCTGAATATCGACACCGAGTTCACGCAAAAGCCTTTAAATGCAAATCAATCGGTCTTAAACCAATCGGACAACCGCCGGGCATACTTACAACCGCTTTTTTGCACCTTGAAATTATCGCTCCCAAAAATATAATTGAAGAACGCATCTCGCGCATTAAATCTTCACATATTTTACAGTCACACATACCTCTTGTATCAACCGTTACGGTATTGCCTGCCCTATGTACTCTGCAGCCCAATCTTTCAAGCACCAAATCTGTTTTATCTACATCACGAAGATATGGACAGTTTTTCAAAGTACATACTCCGTCAGCCATAACCGTGGCTGCAAGTATCGGCAGTACGGCATTTTTCGCACCTTTGTACACCGATTTCACCGCTTATCTTATTTCCGCCGTCTATAACAAGTTTGCCCACTTTAAACACCTCGCATTATAATATAATTCTCATATGATTATAATACGAAATATCTATAATTCTGTTACAGTCTTATCATTATAGCACATTTCAAAAAAATTTTTAAAGGGTTAATTTATAAAAATAATATACCTTTAATATCAATGTAACAATGCAAAATTTGTCGGTTAAAAATTTCATACTATATGATAGATAAATCAAATTTTTTTCTTTTTTACAAAAAGTTCTTGACAATACCCACACCTTTATGGTAATATATTATGCGTAGCTTAAACAGATATGCGTCCGTAGCTCAGTTGGATAGAGTGAACGGCTACGAACCGTTAGGTCGTGGGTTCGAATCCCTCCGGGCGTACCAACTCATCATAAACCGTATAAATGCTTGAAATCAAGCGTTTATGCGGTTTTTTAGTGCTTGTGAGAATAAAATCAACGTGATAAAAAGTGATAAAAAACGATAAAATGTTATACTTTTTTTTTGTTAGTCAGTTAGTCAAAAAGTTAGTCAAAAAACAGAGCATGATACAATAAAAATAAGCTACCGACGCAATGTCGATAGCTTATTTTTCTTATTCATCTTTCTTAAATTTTAACGCGTTCCTATTTTTGTATTTTTCTTTGGTATCTTTCAAAACGTCTTTACTTAATTGTTTTAACATTTCAGTTTTTTTCAATATCCGAAGCTCTTTTGTACGCACTTGTATTCAGAAGTTTTTTACGTTGTTTTTCAACTTCTTTCCGATAATCGTCGTAATATTTTTTGTATTCCGAATATGTCATTTCCCAAGTGTATGATTGCTTATTTTTTGTTTTGGTTATAGTTGACTTTGGCAAGCTGTCTACATAACCATTATCAGAGGTTAATAAGCCATTACTAAAAGAATTAACAATCCCCTTATCTGTATCGGTAATTGCTGAACCTGTTGCTTTTATATCTGTTATAAGTTCTTTACGTGCGGTTCTTTTGCTCATCCTCCGACAGTCTTTTTATCGCTTTGTTTGCTTGTGTAATATACGCCGCCTTTGTAGCATACTTTTTTCATATAAGCAAGCGTTTTTGAGGTGTCGGCTCATTTTGATACTTCTTTTGCATTTTTATCTCTTTGTTCGTACACGATTAAATACATCTGTTGAATATGCACTATCCGCGCTGAAAGATGCTCCGTATAGGTTAGATGGATTGAAACCGTCAGCAGTAATCGACCTATTGAGCTTACCGATAATACCGGTATAATTATCAATTAAGTGGTCTATTTTCATCGGCGACCAGTTAAATGTCTGACCTATTGACTTTGCCAATAAAGAAGTTTTTGGTTGTATTGCTCCTTGTTTGGCTCGTCCTCAAGTGCCGAACTTACTATCGGCGTACCTTTAAAGTCTTTATTAACCATATTATCAACAATTCCGCCTAATATTGTACCTCCTGCAGCTTGATGTACACCTTCTTCAATTCCTCCTTCTGCAATACCGGTAACAGGCAACCACGCAGGTAATGTTGTATCACCGATGTATTGCCCAAATTGATAAAATGCTTCTTTGTCACCAAAAGCGTAATCGGCGGCTCTTTCTGCTGTTGTGTTTAGTATTGCCGCTTCTCTTGCTTTAGGTATTTTTATAAATTTTCCGTTACCTATAGATATGCAGTAAAAATTATTTTTGATACTGAGATAATTCTTCCCAACCATCTTCATCTGACGTCCTATTCCAAAATTCCAATAGTGCAGTAGTTAAAATTGCACTGATTAGGTACCTAAGCATATGCTTTGCAATCTCTTTTTTTACCACCGCTTGTGAATATGCGAGCTTGTTTATCCATACCTTGAACAGTCGCATTTGAAAATCTAAATATTTTATTTAGTTTTCTGCCGACATCACCGCTTCTATTGAAGTTGACGGTTATATCAGACGCGGCATAAATAGCTTGTTGATTATCGGCTCCCTTTTTTCTTCATACCTTTAAATTCAGCCAGTCGCGGAATAGCTTCGGTAATTTCGTTGATTTTTGTAACGCATTCTATTGGGTGTAAGAATATTGCTTGTGCCAAACGCCTTGCAAGTCCTGCGTCTTTTGAGTTCACCTCGCGCAAAGTCTTTTTCAGTACATCAATATTATCACTGAACATTGACATATGTCCGCCACCTGCAGCTTTATATTGTTTATAGTTGTCACTGTTTTCTTATAACGTCCCATAAAAGCTGACATATATGCCCCCTGTAAAAAGTAATAGGATTATTATATGCTTTTGAATTTTTTCATTGCAGTATCATAATCTCGTATTGCGTTCGTGGTAGCAAAAACCGGATTTAGTTGCGTTATCAGTGCGTTTGTTATGCCTAAAGTTCTTCCTGCAAAATTCATTATTTTTCCTGTTTGGATCGGTGTTAAATTTGTTATAGCATTAAACAGTGCCTTATCGTGTACCTGATAATATTTGTGCTTGCCTTTATTCAAATATGTAACTATTTGCTTTCCAGGTATAACTACAGGTGTATAACTTTCAACTTGTGTGCCGAATACGTCTTCAAAAAGCCTCTGTTAAGTTAAACAAATCGTTTTCGTCAAGACTTTCTGACATTCTGCCTAAGAATTCATCAGACAACTTTTCAATGTTGATTATATTCTTTACTTGGTCTGGTGGCACAGGTTCTATAAAATTAGCAAACCCCGGTACATTGTCCGCATACATGCCCAATACCGCCATAACTCTGTTTCTTGTTCCGAACTTCACTTGCTTTTCTACATTTTTTATAATACTTTCAAGTGGGGATATGATTGTAGCACCACTACCTTTCGCAGTTTTTACAGGACTTTGCTGATTTGCAAAACCACTTTTAAATCCTGTTCTGTTCCTACCGGTGTCACGCATAAACGGCACGTAATGTGGTACATTTTTTGTAGTTTGTTGTATGTAATAGCATCCATACCGCCCATAGACACTACCCAATATTTTAACATATCTTGTTGGAACTTGTACAGATTTTCCGACGCTTCTTTGAATTCAGGATAATTGTTTTCAAGATTTGCTATTTCTCTTTTTATTCGTTTGCCGTCTTGCAAAGTATCATCACTGAATACACGCTTTAACTTTGCACCTTCTTGTGGTTCAATCCATTCCAAAGAGTGCTTTAATACTAAATATTTATCGAATAAATCTATATCTTTGTGTGATATATCTTTAATGCAATCTATCAACCCTTTTCCGCCTGTCAAATTGCCGTTCGGGTCAACCATTCCTTCTTTAAATATAGTAGACATAGTGGCGTCTACATTTTTAGAATTTATAGCTAAAATATATGCGTCCTTTTTTCCGCTGAGAGTTCCTTTTACCTCTTTAACATAATCAGTAGCTTCTTTGATAGGTGCAAAGCTATCAACCAACTTGGTGTATATTTCTTTCGATATTTCACTTGCCGTTGATTTACTTCTCTTTTTTATCTCTTTGTTGTTGGTCATTGCCGCGTCTACTTTGTCCATAAAGTCCGAATTATAGTATTGTTGTGAATATTCTGATAGAGTTTTTAAGGCTTGAGCGTCTTTCGGAGAAAAGAGTTTCGATAAATTCTTTTGAAAATCTCGGTACTTCCTTTATTGTACTTTGCGGATCTTTAATAAACTCTCTCACAAATTCAGCTACCGACTCACCCGGTACTTCACTTTTTATATTGCTTCATTAATGTTGGACTTTTCGTTGTGCAAAGTCGATTATCTCATCAATATTAGCTGATGAAGTGAAATCATATTTATCATCAAGCAAATGTCCTAATTCGTGAGTAGCTGTCGGCAAGTCATTTGCTATACGAAGTCTTACAGCTTTCGGAAGTTTCTTAAACTCGCCTTTAGCTCGTGTCAGTGACAAGTTGCCTTTTGAAATAGGTATATTGAATTCTTTTGAAATATACGAAACAATATCGCCCAACTTCTTATTTTTTGCATTCTTGCTGTTTTGCGTCACATCAGATGTCCAACTGTCAAGGCTATTAGCTTGTTTTGAATAACGTATGTCTGCACTGCTTTTTATCTGATGTTTTTTGCTGTCATCTTCAACACTTTCAATCTGTTTTTCTTGTTCTGGTTTCTTTACTTCCCAACCATTACCGTCGTCACCTTTGTTATACTGCATTTCCGTTTCTGTTCTGCTATAAGGCGAGTATTGCATAAAGCTCTTTTATAATATTTTCAGTATTAGTCTTTGTCGGTATGAAGAAACGTGTTTGATACGAAATACGTTCGGAAAATACGCCTAATTTTTTATGAACTCATAATTTTCAAAACGAGGACCTATAAGTTCAATACGCTGTTCGTTTGCTACTTTTTCTTTGTTTTTAGGCTCAACCGTTTTCAAGATAAACAACATCACCGTTTTTAATGCTATTCATAACACTTGATACATCTACTTTTGCCTTTTTGTTCTGTTAGCCCCTAAACGTCTAAGAATTGAGTCTATAGCATTTTCAGGTATAACACGACCTATAAGCACATCGCCATTATCAGTAAGTATTCGATACACTTTAATATTTGTTTCAGGTAATTTATCCCATACCGGAAGCACAGCACCACTTATAAGATGTACATTTTCTTGACGATATTCAGGCATTTCTTCAAGCCTCTTATTCCATAAAGCTTTAGCTGTTTCATTATCTATCTTATTCCAACGTTGGCTTACTTGTTGTTCGCTTAAATATACTGTCTTACCATATTCTTGTCCTTCTGCCTTAAAACGACTTACAACATTACCGTTGCTATCTGTTTTGTTTGCGATTTGAGTTATCGCTCTTACTCCCTCCGTTTGCTTTGTTCTGATAAAAGCCTTTAAATCTTGGACTATCGCTTTGTATATCGCTAAATTCGTTCTTTTTTATTTTCTTATCTGCAACAAGAGAATAATACAAAGTTTCAGCACCGCTTAACTTATCTGTATGTACGGTTTTGGTTTCTTTGACCGATACTTTATCGGCTTTGTAGTTTTCCATACCTTTATCAAGTGTGCCGTTTTGTTCAGCCTCTGCCATTGCCATTTTCAACTGGCTGTCAAACTCATCAAAAACTTCGTTTTGCTCATCATATTCTAATGATAATATACGGTTAAGGAACTTGTTTATACTTGTCAAATCGTCAGAATTTTGATTAATCGAACCGTCCGAACTGTATACGTTAAGTCCTAATTTTGAAATAATTTCTTTTCCGTTGGTAATATCATTTATACCGCCCTTAGCCAATGCGGTAATATAACTTTTAACACTGTTGCAGAAAAAAAGCATTTTCAAGGTTATCATCTTCCGAAAACATACCTTGACTGCCTGCTTGCCTTTGACCTTTCGTAAGCGAACCTAATTGAGCAAGTCTTTTTTGCTATGGTTGAGATAAAACGGCTTTGTCCTTTCAAATCGGTTGTTACAAGTTTGAATATAGGAGCCGATACTTGGTTACTTCTGTGTGAACGTCCAAAACCTTGTACCGCCGTCGACGCTTTCCAACCTGCCTCAAGCAAATAATGTACACGTTGCTGTTGATTTTTTGACTGCTTTACTTGCGTGGTAGCTCTTTCCTGTACCTCCTGCTTCTGAAAATATCATTATACGCTTTTTTGCCGTTTTGAAACGCTTCTACGTCGGCGCTTCTTGTGTTATTACTAAGTCTTTGCTGAACATTTTTCCGTCAACATTAATTACTCGTGAACTTCTGCCGGTGTTTTCTGCAACTAAATCTGTTCCAAACGCATTGATAATCATATCTATAGGCGATGACGGTGCTTTCATACTGCCTAATTGGTCTAACAATGTGTCACGCTTTCGGACTGCTTCTCTGTTTAATACAGGTTCGCCTTTACTATTGTACACCGGTTTGCTTTTCACATTGCCTTTTTCATCTTTATATTCCTCGTATTGTTGAACAGGGAATGATTTTTCAACGTATTCCATAAGCATCTGTTTAGGTGAAACATCATAATCATCAAGCGTCAATCCTTCTTCGTAAAGTCTTGCAAGTTCACGCTTACCTTGTGCTTCGTTTGTACTTGTAAGTTGTATGATACACGATTTACCTTTAGCAAGCTGTTTTTCTATATCTTTAATAACGCTCGGTGTTTGCATTGATACAAGAATTTGATTGAAAAATCTTTGATTTGACGACCAAAACTTTCCATAGACTTGTCCTCTCGCAGTGCCGTCTGACGATTGGTGTGTTTCTTTCAGTGCTTCATTCAAATTCTGAAATACTATTTGCCATGCTTTTGCTACAGTATTGTACATTTTCCTTTTTGTTCTTTTGTTAATTTGTGGGTCAGTTTATCATATGTAACGTCTTCATAAGAAATGTTTCGTGACAGATAAACACCTTCCATTTTTAAATCCTGTGCAAGCATTTCCATTGCAGAATACCGCCGCCTTTTATTTGAGATATAAACTCTTTTTCATTTGGGAAAGCGGTACCTTCGCCCAAAGTCCCAATCTTGTAGCATATTGCAAATTCTCAACTTCTGTTGCTCCTGTGGCTGACATATAGATAACCTTGGCTTTTTAACAATTTTTTGAAGTTCTATACCGGCTAAAGCTGTCTCACTTGGTTTAGCTTTTACCTCTGTTTGTGACCTTTCCGCCGGCATTAGACATCATATGTGCCTCATCAAAAGCAATCACACCGTCAAAGTCTTGTCCTAACCAACTAACGATTTTTTCAAAGTTTGAGTTTTTCTTTATTCCACCCTTTTGCGACAGTTTATTGTATGTAAGATACAATATGGTATCATCTGACTTTAAACTGCTGTCGGCTTTTTTACCGCCGTTGAATTCAACTACCATATCATTTCTGCCAAATACATCTTTGGTATAATCAAAGAGTATCTTTTAACAAGTCGTGTCCTTTTGAAATCAAACAGCCTTTTTCTGCCTTGATTGAAGTTATCAAGAATAATGCCTGCTACTGTACGCCCTTTTCCAACACCCGTACCGTCGCCGCAGAAAAATCCTCTTGTTTCGCCGTTCGGCAATGTTTGAGAGTGACATTGTCCTGCTCTTGAAACAACTTCAAGTTGTGCACTCGACAAAAATACCTTCATCAATAAGTTTTTGGTCTATATGTGGTTTATATGTTATGTCAGGTGCTTTTACTGCACTCATCGCCGCACTTTCGCTTAATTTTGCAGGGTGTGGCTTTGCGTTTTTTCACTTTTAAAGGTGCTACTTTGTATTCTTCAAAAAACATTATCAGTCAGTTCTTTTTTCTTTAATCGTTGTACCCCGACACCGTTCTGTCTAAGTCCGCCATTCTTTTTCGTTTCCGCCATATCCAGATTGAACACTATGTTCCACGCTATCAGACTTATCAGTTCTTCAACGTCTTGCAGTTCATCATTTCCTCTTGGTTTTCTTCGTCCGTCAAGTCGTCGTTCATCATCCAATTCATTTGGCTTATCGGCTCTTTGATTAACAGTGTTTCCACCACTTCCATCATTTCGTAAAACTTTTGTCTCCGCATCTCTGTGCTTTGGTACTCTTCCCTTATTTGAGGATTGTTCAGTATCAATTCCACTACTTGTGTCAGATACAGTGCCGCCTCCGACACTACCTTTTGTTCTTGTTGTAGCAATTTCTTTGCGTGTTGTTGTAGTGGCTCTTTGTTCATTTGCTGAATAGTCAAGTATTGGTCGCTCATTTCTTATACCTCCTAAAATGCTTTTGTAAATCGTGCAAATCTTCGACATAATCGGTTATAGTATTCTTGGTTGCACCGTTGTTGTCAATAACCATCATCTGAATGCCGAAATTTGTACCGTACTTAAAAAGTTCTTACCCGAAATACCTATATTTTGCAACAACATTGTATTTCTTTTTTATGTCATTCCACCAATCTCTAAACGCAGGCGCATCATCAGCCATTGTTTTACCTGTTATAGCTACAAGTCTACCATTAGTCTTTAACATTTTAAGTGCTTCTTCTATGTGCTTTGCACCTATTTTAGCACCTTTCATATTTCTTGTGGTTGACGACGAAAACGGAGGGTTCATAACAACAACAGAAGGTTCAATATCTCCGCCTAATATATTGTTTATCTGTTCCGCGTCCTCGCTGTAGAAATCATCAAACGGCATATTTTAAGTATTGCCATTCTTCTTGGGTCAAGTTCGTTTACAATTACCTTTGCACCGCTCTTTTTTTGCAAATGTAGCAATACCTCCGATACCTGCCGACGGTTCAAGCATTATATCATTTGAATTGATATTAGCTGCATAGTTTGCTAAATATGCAAGCGTCGGAGGCGTAGAAATTGCTGATAATTGTCCATTCCCTCTGTGCGTTTTGTTTGAGTTGGTATTTTATCAATTATTTCAAACATTTTATCAAGTGTAGGTTCTTCTTTCATATTTAAAATATATTGATTTATACCCAACTCCATTGCGTCATATGCGTCTTTGACTGTGAATGTATTATCGGCTAATGAGCCGTCATATATTTCACCGGTTTTTCTTGAATAACATATTGCTTGTGAATTTTTTTCGCCTTTTTTGCAATTTTTCTTCTAAAAATTTGCGACTTGTTGCGATTTTTCGTTTGCACCCTCTCTTACTTTAATTATATCATTTTTAACTGCTTTTTCCATATTATTTTTATTGCTTGTTGCGTCTTTTTTCGCTTACTTTCCCCAAAGTTCCTGTAGTCTTTGCATCGTCTGACATATCAACGTCTTTGATAACCTTATAATCGTGTGTTTGCTTAAAGTTTTCTATACCGCCGATATGTGAGAATGTCTGTTTGTTGTCACTCTTATCAAGATTTTCAAAACTCATATTTAAGCCTGTTTGTGTAACTTTCCATTGCTTGCCGTCATACTCTCGATTACATCGCCGATTTCTAAGTCTGGTTTTTCTTTAATTATATCACTTCCTGATTTCTTTTTCAATACTGTTTTGCTTATCTGTCACTTCTTTTTCAGTATTTGCAATGTCGCTTTCAAACGGAGCGTTCATTGCCGAATTTTCATTCAACCACATTCCGTAGTCGTACATAGTTTTACTTATGTCAAGGCTGGTGTTTTTGCTTGTTCTTATTGCATAATAATCATTAAAGCATTTGTTAGGTAATACAGTTTCATCGCCAGTAAGATAATAGTATAATTCGCTGTCTATCGCTTTAATATTTTCTCCACCTTGCTTGTCTTGCTTTAAGTCACGTGCTTCTTTTACTAAAGTAAAAGAGTTAATTCCCTTTTGTTGTACTCAGCTTTGTTGAGTTTGTAAGATTGTTCAACTAAGTCTTGAAAACGCACATAAGACGTTTTAGTTATATTGTTGCTCGCATATTTTTTCTTAACTTCTCTACTCTTTTCAAGTTCTCTGCCGTCAGCAACGCTTTTTTTCTATAAGTTCTGCATTAGTTGTCGAACCGTATTCTTCAGTAACTGTACGCTTTGTAAGTTCTTTTATGGCATTACTTTTTCTTTTAACGGCGTCATATTTTCAGTATATTTTTCAAGATTATCGACTTCGTCAACGTGGCTCACATTATTGCTTTCCGAAACCTTTTTTATATGCTCATTTTGTTCATCAATCACTTGAGTGTTTTCGTTTTATGCTCATTTTGTTCATCAAATGTTTTATCGTTTTCGACTTTTACCTCTGTCGTTTCTTTTAAATCGCCTGTTGTTCCGAAGAAATTGTTAAACACATCAAAAAACTTGTTCTGTCGGTTCAGCTTTGAAAATAAAACCAGGTATCGATTTACCATCGGGTGTTTTTGCGTATCTTGAATAATAGCCGCCTACTGCTTTTACTTTTTTGCATTTAGCTTTTTATATTCATCTGCTGAAATTCTCTTTTTAAGCCTATAATCCATAAATCCTCGCCTGTTTTGGTATGCTTTGTTTGTGTGAGGTTACATTTATCTTTCAAATTTAATGTATCATTTTCTGTATCTCGGCGTATACTACTATTGACAACATCACTATCTTGTGATATAATATTGTTAGTAGAGGATTTATCGTTAATAATTGCCAACCACTTATACAGTTGGGGATTCACTTGCGATAAATCCTCTTTTTGTATTTTATGTTTACACCTTCACCGGAAATCAAGTTTTTAGTATGTTATCATTGAACTGAACATTGTTACAACAACATTGTAATCTTTTGTATTTGCCACCAATATCTTTCGTACTGTTAAGCTCAACGGATATTATGCCATTATTTCACTTTTTTGTTTTGACTGTTGTGAACAAGTTTAGTTTACCATTTGCAAGCTGTATAATTGCGTCGGGATTTTGTAGAAAATCAGGTAATTTTTTGCGATTTCCGCACCCAAATTGTGATAATGTCCCTCAAAAACACCGTTTTTTCTAACTGCAAGATATAACTTGGTATAATTGATTATCACTTTCAGATCTCTTTGCACCTTTAACATTGTCAAGAATGACGTTAAGGGGTATTTTTTAATATCTCGACCGCAACTCTATTATCTGCGAGTTCTTTTGCTGTTTCATCAGATACAGAAAGAATATTATCCACAGTATCATTGTAATCTTCAAGTAATTGACCTACAGGAAGTGTTTCATTTGTTTTGATATCGGATTTAGGCATTTCTATTGTGGAATTGTCTTTTGAGTTGCATTTTCCACCGGCGCTGCAAGGGGATTGGCACTGACCATTTCTTTAGCAGAATTTTCTTTAACTTGCAAATTACTTTTTATTGTATTTAATGCGTTTATAAATTGTGATATTTCGCCCCCTGTCTTTGTTATCCCATCATTGTCGTTATGCAAATAAATCGAATATCCACTTGTTTCATTTTCGACTTGCTTCATAAATTCAATAGCAGTGTCTTGATTAGGGAATATTATTGTTGCGTTGCCCGTCGGCAAATACGATACAATATAACTACCGTTTGAACTTTGGTGCGCCAAAATGACCGTATGTAATTCCTTGTTTTGTTTCGTATTCTCCATTTTTCTGTTTTACTGCAAACGACGTTTCGCTTAGCTCGGTTCAGAATAGTCAATGCCTTGTTCTATAACATAACCTATATTTTGTCCATTTTCACTTACCGGAGCAAATGTTTATATTGTTATTTGCATTTTCACTTATATTAAGTGAAGAATAATCGCCGTTTTCCACGTCTTGCACTTGTGCATTTAAAACTTCGTTTGCGCCATATACATTGTTATGTAGATTGGCGTTTTTCTTTTATCCCTCTTAAAACATCTTTAAAATTTCTGACTACGGTTTGAAATTCTCTGTTTCCGTCAAGTACGCTGTTTCCGGTAAGAATTTTATTTTACAAGTTCGTCGGCAAGGTTATTTGTTTCTTGCGATAAAACTAGTATAACTACGTCCGTTTTTCTCTGACATAGCTTGTACAAAGTCATTCGCATAGTTACTTACATAATTTTTGTCGAAAAGATTGTCATTGCTTGACATAAATCTTGTATTTGCCTCTTGTATACCTGTTGCATTTTCAGATACATTTAAGCCGACTTTATTCATTGCATTATGTACTTCATCTGTAACTCGATTTACAGACGGCTGTACACCGTTTTCTTTTGTGTGTCGTTAAATGCAGTGTCAGTTGTAGTTGGTGTATCTGCGCTATTAACGCTGTCTGCTGTATCATTAATAATTGAATTATCGGTGTTAATTTCGGAAGCTGATACATCATTCTGTTGTTTTTGATTTTCATTAAACTGTTGTACTTGATTAAGCTTGCTTTCGTCGGCTTGGTTTAGTATAAATTTGAATTGTTTACTGCATAATCAAAAGCACTGTTACCGTCAAGTTTACTTTCCCTGTAAGTATCTTTTGAGTTAATTCATCAGCAATATTGTTGTCAAGAAAATCACGATTCGGATAATTGTCACTCTTTTTGAGCAACCTCAACAAAACTATTCGCGTATCGTCTGACAAAATCCTTATTATACCCTTTTGCGGATTGTTTTCTGCGACAACATCAGCTTTGCTTACACTGTCTTGAACTTCTTTCGGTAACTTATCTGTTTTTTGTGCTTCAACATCATTTGTCTTGACGCTTATAGGTGTTTGTTCTTGAACGGTTTGTATCGGTTCTACTTCTGATGTTTTCGGTACATTTTGTATCGAATTTTTGTTTTGTGGCGTTGAATTTGTATTATTTATGTTTGTAAGCTCTTTTGTGATATTGTCCACATTCCCTACATTTGATGTTTTTGATATTTTTTCTACATCATAAGGAATTGAATCAGCTCTGTCGTAAAATTCTTTTGCTCTGCTTTTTGATAGTCCTTAAGTCCTCTTGCATACTTCTTACACGAGTGTCCTCACCAACAAAACGAGCTTTTTCTAATACAGTATCTTTAACTGGCGCATTTCCTTTGCCGGTTAAGTATTCTGTAACAGTATCTGACGGAGCATTATTTTTTTTAGTTTAAAGCCTTCTCCGTCAAGATACTTAATCATTGAATCGGAGTAATCCATAACATTTTTTAGCAAATTGTTTAACACTTTCTACGTCGTTTGTACTTGCTGAATTCATCATACCTTCGTAATCTTTCATCATCTTATCGTTTACAACGTCTAAAGCCTCTTTACTTGATTGCTTGATTTTACCCATATTTATAGCTGATGTAATTGTTGCAAAAGCAAAGGTCACAGCTATATTCTTAGCGACGTCTTTAGCTGTAGGTCTTTTCTTCTTTAGGGTGCAAAAATATGTAGCCGCACTGTCTGCACCAGCGAATGACGCACCTGCAACCCCATTTCTTATCATTTCAGGTATAAATTTATGTTGCAATTTCGTTTTAAACAAGATATTTTCAGCAAAAATCTTCAACAGTGGAACTTGTCGCACCGCCTACGGCTCCTCCTACAACACCTATAGCAGTTTTTTTGCTATATCTTTTGCTTTTTTCCGTCAGTGGTTGCTTCTGTTCCTTGTTGTAGTCCAAAAACAATGCCGTTTTTTATTGCGCCTTGAACCCAAGTAGGTGTTTTTTCGCCAACCACTTTACACCTTTCAAAGCACCTCCAACAGCTTCACCTAATCCTATTAGTGAAACTGTAGAACCTGCTAAATCTCCGACGGTACTTGCTATTGGGTGTTCTTCTGATGATTTTGCATTTGCTTGTTTTTCACTTACGTAATCGTTGACATTAAGCCCTGCTTCTTTATATTTTTTTGTGACTTTAAATTATCAATCGCACTTCTTCCGCCCAAAGTCGCACCGTCCATTAAACTTGTTATAAATGTATCCGGTGCATTTCCACCTTCTTTGCTGTGTTTTTTCTTTGATTATTTAATGCAAGTTGCTCTAATGTTTCTTTTTATCTTTTTTTACTTCTTTGCTAACGCCTTTTTTCATTAGGAAGCCAGTCATAACCTGCTTCTAAAGGGTCGTTATGTGGAATACGGTTAAAATTATGTTCTTCTGCCCATTTTGAAAAATCATCATAAGAAAAATTATTTGGATCAATGCCATATTTATCATACATAGCATTAAGTTTATCTTCTTTTTCTTTTTTGGTGTTTTTGTTTTGCCTCTTGGTATTTCGGGCATTGTTTCAAAAAGTAGATTTACTTGTTTCTTCGAAAAAGATTATTGTCCTTTTCTTTGTGCCGTGTTTTTGCTTTTTGTTCAGAGGGTACACTTTTTGGTGTGTACCCTCTTTTTAACTAAAATATCCTGCAATGATTTCAAATTACTTTTTAAATCGGTATTTTCTCTTGCTGTTGATGCAGATTTATTATATCCTCTTTGTGACATAATATTTTGTAATGATTTTAATTTCTCTTGCATATTACTCATATTTTAAGCTCCTCTTTGGTTGTAATTATTTTATTAAAGAACCTGCATTATAAATATCATCATCGGTTAGACCTACTGAATGGAGTAAATCTATACGTTGTTCATCTGTAAGACCGTCCGTATTAGCTGTATTCATCGTCAAAACTTTCTTATAATTGTCCGGAATTGCAGGATTGATTTTGTATGTACCATCAGCATTGACTATAAACATATCTTTTTTTCCCATTTCTTGTGCTGCGTTGTTGTTTCTCTGTATCCAACTGTTAAAGAATTCTTTTGTTATTCCATCCACTTGACTACCGTTTTTTGACGATTTAGAAGAATTAGACGAAGAGGCTGTATTTCCACCTAACGCACCATCCGTCTGTTTGTATGCGTTTACAGTGTTATTCATTTCTGACGTTTTTTCAGCTATCGTATTCTTCGATGCATTGTTTGCAACAGCCATTTCATTCTTGGCACTTGCGTCATTAACACGAATTGTATTATCGGCTTGATTATTGTTAATACGGATTGTATTGTCAGCCTCAATACCTGGCATTCTTTCTTCGTGGTCGTAACCCATTTTGTGCAATATCCTTGCTGTTTTTAAGTTCTGCGTCAAACTGTCTTGCGTCCTCTGTTTGCGTATTCGGAACACCGTAATCACCGTCATCATATTGACCGTATTTACTGTAGTTGTTCCAAATTTTACGCCCCTTGCAACTCTCGCCGCCTGTGCTGTCTGTGTATCGCCTCTTGCGATAGCTTGTTCGATTACCTTTTTATAGTCAATATCTTCTATCGGATTGCCGTTATCATCAAAGAATGGATTTTAAGCATATAGCATACCCTTAGGAATTTGACCTGTAAGTTGTGCTGTTGTTGCGTCACGTGATACTTTACCGTTAAGTACAGTTTCATTTCTTTGTACTTCGTTATTCTTTGCTGTTTCGTCTCTATTGAACGCATTATCGATTTGAACACCCATATCGGATAGGATTTTTTTCGTGCCTGTTCAATTTTTTTGCGTTGAATTATAAGCGTTTTGCACCTTTGCATTATACGCGTCTAATACATTCTGTTGCGCCTGTGAGTATAGCGCCGCTTGCTGTCGCATTGCGTTTGCGGCACTGTAACTGTCAACATTACCGCCGTTTGAGGCTGTACCTAAAGACAAGCTGATTATTTCTTCCCTGTATAGCTGATAGATTATATTTACCAAGTATTGCTTTTGCCTCATCGGTAGAAAAAAAGGATTAGCTTTAACCAAGTTCATATAGTCGTTATAATCTTGTGTATTTGTTTTCATCAAGTCGTTATAATGGTCGAATAGATTACTTTGCTGTTGACCTACAAGGCTTGATGTGGTTTGACTTTTGCCTGTGTCTTGAACATAGTTTTTAAAAAGCATTATCAAGCGTACTGTTATCCCAATAAGATACCCCATTTGAACCTACTGCCGACGGCTTGCCTATGTTTTTACCGCCTAAGCTAACCTCACCTGTCGTATCGTTATATTGAAGTGCATTGTCTATATCGCTTTGACTTAAACCGTACTTTTTGAGCCTAAGCCGTAAAAAATACGGTCTAATCGCACTTTTACCACTCTGTGCAAAGTAGTCATTAACATACTTCTTTGACGCGTCATATCCACTGTTATAAAGCGTGTCAGCAAGCTTTGTGTCGCCATTTTCACGCATTTGTCCGTAATAGTTTTGTGCCTCGTTTGCTATTTGTGCCGTTTTCTTTGTATCGCCCTCTGCATTTGCATTAAGCCAATTACCTTTTAGCCGTAATATTGTATTTACGGCGTCTTGCGTATTATATGCCATTCGTTTTACCTCCTTATGCTATTCTTCTTGCACCGACATAGTCGCTACGTCCTGATAAATTGCTGATTTTAACGACATCACCTGTCTTTGGTGCCTGTATGTACTGTCCGTTACCTATATAAATTCCGACGTGTCCCGGAGCTGACGTACTACCGCCCGAACCTCTGAAAAAATACAAGGTCGCCCTCTTGCAAGTTATTCTTGCTTACGGCTTGCCCTACATTTATTTGGTCGTATGTTGTTCGTGGTATATCAATACCGCTTGCTTTCGCCGCGAGTTGTACAAGACCGCTACAATCAACGCCACTTGACGAAGTACCGCCGTATACATACGGTGTTCCCAAATACTGCTTTGCCGCCGCAACAATCTGTCGTCCTTTGGAAGAACCACCTGACGAAGTGTTTGAATTGTTCGCATAACTCAATCTGTTTAGATAACTTCTTGATGAATTACTTGATGAATTACTTGTATTTGAACCGCTTACACCCTTAGCTG
>VOFC01001769.1_pt1 | contig 44001 bp, 63 predicted proteins | sample 5384161 | NCBI WGS metagenome assembly VOFC01 (sample SAMN12384722, study PRJNA508395) | human gut metagenome | isolation source: healthy gut B | host: Homo sapiens | reverse complement strand
CCACCAGGAAGTCCCTGCTGGTCAGGTGGTCCTTCACCTCGCCGTTGGCATCGACCCAATCGACGTCATCGCGCAGGTGGAACGTCCAGACGGTGGAGTCTTCGTTGTGCTCCCAGCTGGAAGAATGGCGGGTGCCACCTTGCCGTAGCAGTCAAAGCTCAGCAGGCCGTCCCACAGATTGGTGATGACATTGGCGTCGGAAGCCTGCTGGGTGTAGAGCATGTTCCAGCTCTCCAGCTCGCGCATTGCAAAGCGGTCAAGATGCCCCCACAGGTTTTTTATTGCGCCTTGGGTTGAGTAGCCTTTGCCGCACCCGTCTATACAATCCTGCATCTGGTAAGACTTGATCTGATTGTATTTCAGCCCGCCCAATTTGGCGCAATGGTTATAGGCTGATTTGAGGGATGCCCGGTTAGCTTCGCCCAATTTGCAAGCCCGCTTATCAAGCCATAGCTTATAAAGTTCATCCAGTGTGATCTTGTCCGCTTCAATGTCCCACGGGGTAGCGTTGAACTTTGCAAGCAAGATTAGACCATCTTCCCGCGTGGCCGTGTAGCCTATGGGTTTCTGCTGTCCAGATTTACCCTCACGCACAACCCACGGTTTCCGCCTGTTCCCGGAAAGCCTAGTAACTGACCCGTACCGATTCGGATTTTTCACAGAAATCACCGCCTGTTCCTTGCATTTTGCACAGTTCGGCGGTATAATCAATATGACCGCCGAAATCACTTCATCCTTGATTTTTGGTCGTTTCCCCTGCTGGTGTTACCGCACTGGCAGGGGATTTTTTGTTTTTACCACCAAAGACCCGTTAAAGATTCCTCTTTCTGCTTTGGCTCTTCTACAATGTCAAGATCAGCAAGCGCAAACCGATCATACGGCTTAGAATCGGGGTTCACATCGTGAAAGTAAACGACTTCTGGATTAAGCATAACCCACGCCGCACTTGGGGTTGTCCACCACTGACTGTTATAGTATACGATGTTTCCTTTGGCAGAATCTTTTAGAAGTTCTTCATATCCTGCACTGGTAGGAATCCACCCCGCTTGTTCGGACGGGGTTGTATTTTCCGTGAAATTAGAACAAACACCCGTCTTTTTATCAATCTTAAAGGTGAATACATCCGTTTTTAGGTCTGTATAGCGGCGTTCCCCGGTTGGTTCACAGTAATACCAATTATCACCATCTTTCACCCATCCAGTGGCCATTTCACCGGTAGTATAGAAATAATACTGTTTTCCGTCAATATCCATCCATTCAGCTGTGGCGTATTCGCCGTTTGGCTTCAGGTATTTTATAACGGAAGTATCTTCGTTCACTTCCCATTCGGCAAAAGCGGGAACACACAGTAGACAGACCAAAAGCATGGCTGAAACAAGTGTAAACAATTTTTTCATGTTGATACGTCCTTTCTTTCTAAACTGCCCGTTACGAATAACAGTTACACAGGCTATCTTTACTATTATATATTATTTCTTATATGTTGCGTTACCGTATAATGATGCAACACCACAAGCCTAATATATAGAACGCAAACCACAATGTAACAAACGTGACAATATAAAATAATTAACGATTCCTAAATAAATTTTTGCTGTACGCTTTGAAATCTTAAAAAATGTACGGCGTGTAACAAGTGTAACTAGAACTTGACAAAGAACAAGTTGTCCTCTATCCGCACGATTCTTTGACAGAATATTTTTCGTTTTCAAGCAACATATCGGTACGTTCAATGATTTTTCCTTGATCTACACTGTCAAGCCTTGAGAACTTTTTCAGCATTTCACAAGCTGGATCACCAAATACTTCTTTTACATCATCATATATAGCGGACTGCTTGGAAAATGTAGTGGAATCCTCATTCCAACACATTAGATCGGCGGGAGATACGCCCAAAATTTTTGCGAGTTGTTCAATAGTGGATCGCTTGATGTTTTCCACTCTGCCGCACTCCCACTTATTCACAGCCGCCCGGTTGACACCCACCATTCTTCCTAATTCTTCTTGGGAAAATCCGTGAGATGTTCTAAGTTGCTTTATGTATTCGCCCATTGTCATTTTTTATTCACCTCCTAACTGTATCTTGATTGTAGCACATTTTTACAATTTAATCAATTATTTTGGAATTTGTAACTAACAAACATTCACATTCTATTGACAAGATACAAAGCGTGTGCTATACTCAATGTATCCCCACAAGATACATGAAAGGATGAAGCGAGAATGAGCGCAACGAGCCTAAAGCCTGTCATTGAGAAACTTGAAAGTTTATTTTCAAGTTTCAATCAGAAGTTCTACAACGGCGAACTTCAAACCCCGGTTATCACGGTAAGCCCGGACACGACAAAGGGCGCGTATGGGTGGTGTACTTCGTGGAAAGCATGGAGCAACCTTGACCCGGACAGCAAGACCACGGATATTTCCCAAATGAGCAAAGCGGATTTGGACGCGATGCAGAATGAGGGCTTTTACGAAATCAATATCTGTGCTGAACACCTTGCAAGACCCTTTGAACAGGTTGCGGAAACCCTGCTTCACGAAATGGTTCATTTGTACAATCTTCAGATCGGGGTACAGGACACAAGCCGGAACGGTACATATCACAACAAGAAGTTCAAGGAAGCGGCTGAACAGCACGGTTTGGACGTTGGTAAAGACCCTAAATATGGATGGACGATTACCACGCTGGATGAGGACGCAAGGGCTTTCGTGGACAGCTTGCAGGATAAGAAGTTTGAACTTCACAGAAAGCACTTGCCGAAAATTCCCGGTCTGTCAAAAGCCAAACAGTCCAGCCGAAAATATGTTTGTCCGATGTGCGGCTTGATTATCCGGGCAACAAAGGAAGTCAACGTGATTTGCGGTGATTGTGGGTGTGCTTTTGAAGAGGATGAATAACATGAACGACAGAGCGAAAGAAATTATCATTAGAGAACTTAAACAACTGGTTTGGATGTGTCACAAGAACGACTTTGACGCGGAACAGACACAGCATGAATTTTTCCGTTTTCGTGGAATGACCTTTGCACTGTATCAAGCCGGGCTGATCTCTAAAGAGTATCGAAAGATGATGAATGAGAACAGCAAACGGGTTTACTGGAAAGCACGAAAAAGTCATTCGGGGGAGTGATCCCCCTACCTAATGTAGCCGTGGACGGTCACAAGCCCGTGTAAATACAGAGTGGGTAGTACCTTGAAAATTGAATCTGTCCGGCAACAGTATACAAAACTGATAAGGGGTTACAATGTGAATCCCCTGCATAAGTGCCGTACATAATTTTGAAAGAAAGGATTGATTGTATGAATAAAAAGTTGCTTAGAAGCGAAATGATTCTTCACGATGATACCAATTCTACGCTTGCAAATGCGTTGGGTATCTCCCCGCAGTCCCTTTCCTCTAAGATGAACGAAACCAACGGGGCGGAGTTCACCCAAAAGGAAATTTCTAAGATTCGCGCAAGGTACAACTTGACGGATGAAAAGGTAATTGCTATTTTTTTCACCGCAAGTGTATCTTAAATAGATACAGATGAAAGGATGGAGTGATACATAGTGTCGTTTGCAAACAAGCTGAAAGGCTTGATGGAAGAACTTGATCTTACACAGGCTAAGGTTTCGGACTTAACCGGGATCGGGCGTTCTTCTATCAGTCAGTACGTTTCCGGCAAAAATGAGCCGTCTAAGGAACGCCGGAAAGAGATTGCCCGTTCATTGGGCGTACAGGATAACTTCTTTGAAGAGTATGACCCGGTTGCAACTGTTCAATATAATTCAACCGTCAATCTCCCTGTTGAACTTGTGGCAAAGCTTATGAAGAAATCCCCCGGTTTGTTCGCCGGGGCTTACAGGACGGGGTTTTCCCGTGGGGTTACGCCGTGAAGCTGGAACATTGGAGTTACTTCATTTCCTCTGTCAAGTTCACCGAATGCACCGGGATTCAGATTCCCGCTGTTGAGGTATCGGCATGAACGGCAAGTATTACGGACGCTTAGAAGTCCGTTACCACAAGAAAGAAGCCGCAAGGCTTGAGCATATCAAAAACAAAAGAAAGAGGTCTAAAACGATGGTTAAAGGCTATAAGGTGTTCAACCCCGATTGGACGTGCAAAGGTAAACAGTATACTTGCCCCGGCACGTTTGAAGAGGACGTAAACCCGTCTGTCTGCAATGTGGGTATGCACTTCTGTAAGAATGCCGCCGACTGTTTCCGTTACTATGATTTTGACCCGAATAACCACGTTGCTGAAGTGATCGCCCACGGTACGGTTGCAGAGGGCGAGGATAAGTGTGCAACGAACAAGCTGGAAATCGTGCGGGAGATCCCTTGGGCTGAAGTCCTTGAAATCGTGAACACGGGAAAGGCTTGCACTGGACGTTGCAACAGCGGCGACTGGAACAGCGGCGACTGGAACAGCGGCGACTGGAACAGCGGCGACTGGAACAGCGGCGACTGCAACAGCGGCGACTGGAACAGCGGCAACCGCAACAGCGGCGACTGGAACAGCGGCAACTGGAACAGCGGCGACTGGAACAGCGGCAACCGCAACAGCGGCAACCGCAACAGCGGCGACTGGAACAGCGGCAACCGCAACAGCGGCGACTGGAACAGCAGCAACCGCAACAGCGGCAACCGCAACAGCGGCGACTGGAACAGCGGCGACTGGAACAGCGGCGACTGCAACAGCGGCGACTGGAACAGCGGCAACCGCAACAGCGGCGACTGGAACAGCGGCGACGCAACAGCGGCGACTGGAACAGCGGCAACCGCAACAGCGGCGACTGGAACAAAACATCCTTTTCCAATGGCTGTTTCAATACGGTATCGCCAAAAATCTATATGTTCAACAAGCCCACCGACTGGACGCTTGAGCACTGGCTTAACTGCCGCGCCCGCTATCTGCTGAATCAGATTGACGATTGCCCGCTTGAATACGTCTGGTTCGACAGTATGACCGATGAAGAAAAGGCGGCACACCCGGAAGCAAAGACCACTGGCGGTTATTTGAAAGAGCGTACCACGGCGGATAACGCCCGGAAATGGTGGGCGGGGCTTAGTGCCGATGATCGCAACATCATTTTCAGCTTGCCGAACTTCGATGCGGCGATTTTCAAGGAAATCACCGGGATTGACGTTGATGCGGAATAAGGGGGTATCTGCTATGAAAGAGTACATGATCGTTAAAGTGCAGTTTAACGTGAGTTCTAAGACTTGCACGGGCAAACTGTACACGTTCCTTGCCTATGAGGAATACACGCCCGGTGACGTGGTGGTTGTCGATACGCAGAACGGTTTCCAGCTTGCCACGGTTGAGGGTACAGCGTCTAAGATTCCCGATGGAATTCCCACGGGTGGTTTGAAAGAGATCGTTTGCAAGGTAGATTTCACCGCATGGAACGAACGCCGGGAGCGGGCAAAGCGCATGAACGAACTTCAGTGCATGATGAACAACAGGGTTAGGGATTTGCAGGAAACGGCACTCTTTGAAATTCTGGCAAGCAAAGACCCGGAACTGAAAGCCATGCTTGACGAATACAAGACCTTGCGGGGGTGCTAATGTGGAACTTTACCCCCATCAACAGACCGCCTTTTAGAAGAAACCCGGCAATATAGCCGCGTTGCCTACTATCTGGATATGGGTTTAGGGAAAACCTTTGTCGGATCAGAAAAAATGCGGGAACTGAACAGTCCCGTGAATCTGATCGTGTGCCAAAAGTCCAAAGTTGAGGACTGGGAAAAACACATGATAGAAAATTATGCAATGGATCACTGTTGGATAATTTATAACCTGACTGACAAAAAGGATTTTGAACGCTTCTTCAAAGAAGTAAAAACCCGGAAATCTGGTGATCCTACCGTTTGCGGCATTATCAACTATGATCTACTGTTCAGACGGGCAGAAATAGCCCATTTAACAGGCTTTACGCTCATGCTTGATGAATCATCCATCATTCAGAATGAGGGCGCAAAACGCTCCACATTCGTCTTAGGGTTGCACCCGGACAATGTGATTTTGCTTTCTGGTACACCAACAGCCGGAAAGTATGAAAAACTTTGGTCACAACTGCACCTTTTGGGATGGGGAATCAGCAAAGACCTATTCTATAAGCAGTATGTAACGACAGAATGGATGGAAGATTCACAAAGCGGCTTTCGGATAAAGGTTGTAACGGGCTATAAAAATGTGGACAGGCTGAAAGCGAAACTTGCCCAACATGGGGCGGTTTTTATGAAGTCTGAAGATGTTTTTACCCTGCCAGAACAGTCCTTTATCTCTGTAACGTCCAAAATACCCGGATGTTACAAGAAGTTCATGCGGGATGATGTGATAACCATTGACGGGCGGGAATATGTGGGAGATACCACTTTATCAAAACGCATATACGCCCGGATGATGTGCAGTTTCTTAAACCGCGAGCGCGTGGCGGCGTTCGTGGATTTGGTACATTCAACGGAAGATCGTTTGATCGTGTTCTACAACTTCAATGAAGAATTGAACACGATGTTAGAAGCCCTCACCACCTACACGGGGGATGGAGCGGCCGTGTTCCATCATCAACGGCGAGAAAAACGATTTGACCGCTTACGATCAGTACGAAAATTCAATCACGTTCATTCAGTATCAAGCCGGGTCTATGGGCGTGAATCTGCAAAAAAGCCAATAAGATTATCTATTTTTCACTGACCGATAGAAGCGAACTTTTGAACAGTCTAAAAAGCGGATTCACCGCATTGGACAAACTCAACCTTGCTTCTACTATCAAATGATATGCCCCGGAACGGTGGAAGAAGATATTTTAGAAGCTTTGAAGATGCGAAAGGATTATACAGATGAATTGTTCAAAGCCTATCAAGCGGCGCACCATTGCTAACCGCATTATCACTTCTTGGGTCATTATCGCCCTGATCTTTTCGGTTGTTGGGTTTGCAATCGGTGCGGTTTCCCATTCCAGCAAGCCCAAAACCGAAACCCTGATCTATGGCCGCGCGGCGGACGGTAAGATTTTTGATGGCAATATGTCCGTGAGTTATGAGAGTGAAGATACCCTCTTTGTTCCTCTGGGCGTTCCCCTTGATTCGGACGTGCAAGAGTTCATTTATTACCTGTCCAAAGGCTACAACATGGATTTCACCTTTGTTATGGCTATCATTCAGCAGGAAAGCGGCTATCAGCCGGACGCGGTGAGTAATACCGATGATTACGGTTTGATGCAGATCAACAAGGTAAACCACGGCTATATCACGGACGAAATCGGCGTGACAAACTACCTTGATCCCTACGAGAACGTAAGAGCCGGGATGTTCATTCTTCGTAAATTGTTTGAGAAGTACGAAACCCCGGAAAAAGTCTTGATGGCCTACAACTTAGGCGAGAGCGGGGCTAAAGCCCTTTGGGACAAGGGCATTTTTGAAACCAACTATTCAAAATCTGTTCAACAGATTCAAAGTGAATTGAACAGCATGAAAGGATGAAGCAACAATGAAACTCTGTAAAGAAGCTATGGATAACGCCACGGCTTGCGGTAAGAACTGCTGTTGTCTGGAATGTGATCGGCGGGAATCATGCTCTGAGGTGTGCGGCGAACTTTCGGAAAATTGCGAATTTGCGTTTGAAAGCGACACGTCACTTGTTGAAATGCAGAGGAACGCGGCGGTTATCATTTCCAGCATTGCCGCCCTTGCAGTCCAGAAGAAGCAGATTGAAGAACAGGAAAAGGCGATGCGCGACAAGTTGCGTGAAACCATGGAGAGTTACGGCGTGAAGTCTTTTGAAACGCCTGAAGTTAAGTTCCTGTACATCCCGGCCACTACCCGCACCACCATTGATACGGCGCGGCTGAAAAAAGCAATGCCGGACGTGGTGGAGAAGTACAGCAAGATCACTAATGTTTCCGCGTCCGTAAAGATCACAGTGAAATGAGTGAGAGAACGCCGCGTTTCCTTTGGATGGAAGTTTCAAAGGATGAATACGAATTGCCGTTAGCTGTGGCGGATTCGGCTTTAGAACTTTCAAAGGTTTTGGGGCTGAAAGATGAAAATTCGGTCATATCCTCTGTAAGCAGAGCGAAACGCGGCGGCTACTGGTGCAAATACAAACGTGTTCCTTATCTGAAAGAGTAGGTGATCTAATGGAAGATGAGGTTATTTTAATGTCTCCGCCCGGTGCTACTGGGAGTAAGCGGCACAGATTTTGCAAGGTTGAACACAACGGTAAAAGCTACTGGGTAGACCTGACGGCAACCCGTAGATTACGGGGCATTGATAGCGCAAGGCTGTACACGCTGAAAGATGGTAGGCTGATTGTTGCAAGGCTGGTTCGTGTGTCTGTCTTTCGCTCACAGGGGGTGATCTGATGACAAGGACTGACAGAGAATCCGATCCGGGTGAATCCTTTGACGGGGGCTATCACCTTTATGCAAAGGAAAAGCATAAGGAACGAGTTGCAAAAAATTCTGAACGGATTGACTACGCAATCAAGCAATTTGAGTTGAACAACATTGAATTCACCTTGAAAAATGAGCAAAGCGGGCATTTCCATTGTAGAAGAAAGTCAGATGATAAGCTGTTTCAGTTTTGGGCTGGAACGGGGAAAAAATCCTTGGATATGACCGTTTGCGGGGAATTCATTCACTTATCAAATTATTGTTGGGGTGATGCAATGGCAGAAGAAAAACTTTTTGAAAAACGCCTTGAGCGTTATTTGGAAAAGCAAGGCATTTATCCTTTTGGCCGTGCCGCTGATCGGATGCCCGTTCCGCCCATTGGATACTATGAAAAGCGTTGGGGCGGCGGGTTTTCTAAGTCCGGCTTGCCTGATCTGCACCTTGTCGCCAATGCAATCAGCCTTGATGTGGAGTTGAAAGCCCCCACGGGCAGACCATCCCCGCTTCAAAAGTTCATGGTATCCCAAATCAACAACGCCGGGTCTATTGGTGTGATCCTTTACCCCGATGGATTCGAGGACTTCAAAAAAACTGTTAGAGGGGGTGATCCAGTGCAATACTCACATTCCCGTATTGAATGCTTTGAAAAATGCCCATTCAAGTACAAAATGCGCTATCTTCAGCGGCTAAACACCCTGCCCCCGGATGAAGCGGACAGCCCGTTGATTTTAGGAACGGCGTTGCACACAGGCATTGAAGAAAACCTTGAAGCGGCGGTGAAAAAAAATACTGTTCCAGCTATCCGATCATCACGGATGAACACATTAACGAGGTTATCAAGCTGGAACACGTTATCCCGCTGGCAAGGGCAGGAATCCCGCCCGGTGGTGCGTTTGAAGTCCCTATTATGGACAAGGACTTTGTGGGTTACATTGATTACCTTGTGCCGATCAACAAAGTTGATGGTACTGAATATTTTGATCTCTACGACTTCAAATATTCAAACAATGTTCAAAGTTACAAGAAATCTAATCAGTTGCACCTTTACAAATACTTCTTTGAGCGGAACAACCCCGGCAAGAAGATTAGAAACCTGTATCTGTTCTTTGTTCCAAAAGTCCAGATTCGGCAAAAGAAAGGTGAAACGCTTCTTGATTTTAGGGAGCGGCTGAAAGACGAACTTGCCGGGGTTGATGTTCAAACGGTTCAAGTGGAGTTCGATTATTCAAAAGTGATTGAATTTCTGCTTGCGATAAAGACAGTGAACGAAACAACAGAGTTCACAAAAACAGAATCGTACTTGTGCCGATTCTGTGAGTATCAAGATTTTTGCGAGAAAGGATGGGATTTTATGATTCTCCCCGAAAACAAACGCCGCAACATCGAACAGGTTCACAAGCGTAAGCTGTGGATTTATGGCGCACCGTTCAGCGGCAAGACCACTTTTGCCAACTCTTTTCCCGATCCGCTCATGCTTAACACGGACGGCAATGTTGAGAACGTGGACGCGCCTTATATCCCTATCCGCGATAACGTCAAGGTTGAGGGGCGCATGACAAAACGCACCCTTGCATGGGAAGTGTTCAAGGATACCATTTCCGAACTGGAAAAAGAAGCAGAACACTTTTAAGACCATCGTTGTTGACCTGCTGGAAGATACTTATGAATCCTGCCGGGTCTATATGTATCAGCAGATGGAGATCACCCATGAATCGGACGATTCTTTCCGGGCATGGGACAAGGTGCGCGGTGAGTACCTGAACACCATGAAGCGGCTTATGGTGCTGGACTATGAAAACATCGTGCTTATTTCACATGAGGATATGAGCAAGGATATTACCCGCAAGGGCGGCGACAAGATCACGGCTATTAAGCCCGCTGGACTGCCTGACAAGGTGGCTAACAAGGTTGCGGGTATGGTTGATGTGGTTGCCCGTATCGTGGCTGATGGCGAAACCCGCACGTTCTCTTTCAAGTCCAATGAGGTTGTCTTTGGTGGTGGCCGCTTGCGTGTCGCCGCAAAGGATCTTCCGCTTGATGTGGATGCGCTCTTTGCTGTGTACGATGAAGCCAACAAGAACGCCGCAAATGGCGTATCTGAAAGCAAGCCGCAGACCGAAACCACTGAACGTGCCGGACGTTCCCGCCGTAAGGCAGAGGAAAAGCCTGTCATCCCGGCAGAGAAGCCGCAGGAACAGCCGGGACAGGTTGAACCTGTAAACGATACGCCCACAGAAGAAACTCCGCAGGAAGCCCCCACAGAGGGCGAGAGCGCACCCGCCGAAAATGCCGATGATGGCAACCCCCGATGGACGGCGCGGTTGAAGTCAGCGCGCCCAATGCACAGCCCGAACAGCCCGCCGAACATCCGCGCCGCAAGCGTAGAGTGCGGGAAGCCTAATCACAACCGACTGTAAGAAAGGACTATAACAATGAGCATTTTTGATGAATTTGACGCTAACTTTGATACCGCTGGTTTGGCGAAAGATGCCGCTGAAGCCGCAAAGAACGGCAACACCCGCCGTGAAGTTCCCCACGGTACTTATGAGGTGGAGATCAATAAGCTGGAACTGGGTAAGAGCAAAAAGGGTGATCCCATGTTCTCTTGCTGGTTTAAGATTCTCACGGGTGAGTACAAGGGGAAGCATGATCTTCCTCAACCAGATCGTGACGCAGGGTTTCCAGATCGGCATTGTGGACGAGTTCTTGCGTTCGCTTATGTCCGAAATGGATGCACCGATCCCCGTTCAGTTTCAGACCTACAATCAGTACAACAATCTGATTCTGGATATTATGGAAGCCATTGACGGGAACTTTGAGTACGCTTTGGAGTACGGCGAGAACAAAAAGGGCTTTAACACGTTCAAGATCACGGAAGTTTACGCCCTTGTGGACGAGGACTAAGCCCCGGCTTGTGACCTGACAAGATAAACAGGCGGGCGGGTATGGTGGGAATTTCAAAGAAAGAGGGTGATTGCTATTTTATTCTACGATTTTGAGGTTTTCGCTTATGACTGGCTTGTTGTCATTATTGATATGGTTGAGAAGAAAACCCACGTCATTATCAATGACAAAGCGGGACTTGAAGCCTTTTATGAAGCGCATAAAACCCGAATTTGGGTAGGATTCAACAGCCGCCACTACGATCAATACATCTTACAAGGGATTCTGTGTGGATTCAACGCTAAGAAGCTGAATGATTACATCATTGTCAAGGGTAAACCCGGCTGGCAGTATAGCAACCTCTTAAAGAGTTACCCGCTTCTTAATTACGATGTAATGTTGAATACCGATGTGGGTTTGAAGTCCTTTGAGGGTTTCATGGGTAACGATATTCGGGAAACGGAAGTACCCTTTAACCTTGACCGCAAGTTGACGGACGCAGAGATCAAACAAACCGTTTTTTATTGCACCCATGACGTTGAACAGACCATACAAGTTTTCATGCGCCGAACGCAAGAGTTCAACACCATGATGTATTTTATCAAACACTTTGAACTAGGAATTGAATACATTTCCAAAACTAAACCACAGCTTGCCGCAACGATTTTGGGCGGCAACAGGAAAGGCGCAAGTTTTGATGATGAATTTGATTTCCCAATTCTACCGTGTTTGCGCCTGAACAAGTACAAGCATATTGCGGACTGGTACGCAAACCCTGAAAACCACGATTACGAGAAAAAGCAGGGTAAGCAGATGATCGCCGGGGTTGAACATACCTTTGCATGGGGCGGCGGACACGGTGCGCGGGCTAAGTATTCCGCCGATGGCGTGTTCATCATCATTGACGTTACCGCCTATTACCCGTCTTTGCAGAAACAATATCACTTCGGCTATCGGGTAATGGATCACCCTGAAAACTTTGAGTTTATCCACGATTCCAACATAGCCTTTAAGCGCAAGGGCGACAAGAAAGCCCGTCAGCCGTTCAAGATCATGGATAACGCCATTTCCGGGCAGATGAAACAAAAATCATCCGCCCTGTATGACCCCATGAGCAACAACGCTATCTGCATCAATGGACAGCTTTTATTGCTTGACCTTGTGGAACACCTTGAGGGGCATTGTGAGCTGATCCAGAACAACACAGACGGTATCATTGTTAAGGTCGCGGACTATGACCGGGATTTTGACGTTTTGGATGATATTGTTTGGGAGTGGGAACAGCGTACAGGTATGCGCATGGACTTTGATACTTACTTTGGAACGATCTATCAGAAAGACGTTAATAATTATCTGTTGGTTGACCGGGAAACGGGTGCAGTAAAGCGCAAAGGCGGCTATGTTATGAAGCTGGACGATCTAAGCTATGATCTCCCCATCATAAATAAAGCCCTTGTTGATTACATGATCCAAATCCCGGTGCGCCGGACGATTTCAGAGTGTCAAGACCTACGAGAATTTCAGCTTGTTTCCCGGATCAGTAGCAAGTATACGCACATCATGTACGGCGATAAGCCGCTGAAAGAACGGTGCATCCGCATTTTTGCTTCTACTGATCCAAACGATCCCGGCGTGAAGAAAGTAAAAGCGTCCAATGGTCGGTTGGAAAAACTGCAAAACTCCCCGGAACACTGTTTCATCTATAACGATGACGTAAAAGATGTTCGAGTGCCGGACAAGCTGGATCGCCAATGGTACATCAATTTTGCAAACAAACGTCTTGAAGATTTTGGAGTAAGTTAAAATGGACGATTTTTATAAAACCTGTCGTTGGTGTCGCTGGAATAAGAACGGCGAGTGTCAGCACAGCGGCACTTTTGCCGTGGACTCCCTCAAAGCGGAGTGCAGATTAGATGATGGGATCATCTATGAAGCGGTCAAGGAAGCCTTTTCCGATAAGACCTTTGCAACCCTGAAAAGGAATCTTGAAAGCTCACTTTCAAAGAAAAAAAGCAAACTTGTTCTATCAAGAGTTCTTGCGGGAACTTGAAGATATGCAACGCGATTGGGCGGTGGCTATTGATGATGCTGTGAGCGCAAAGATCAATTATGAACTTGAGGGCGTGAACGGGCTTTCCGTAGAACTTGCCGATGAAGATTCGTTTTGCTGTAAGTATTGGGAATAAGGACGGTGATAAATTTTGTTCTTTCGCGGATATGTTGAAACCAAAGATAAACAGTGCGTGGAGAAGTTCAAGGGCAGGACGGACTTTAAGACCTATGAACAGGTGAAGTCTTTACCAGAGTTCGCCGGGATTCTGGCAGAAGATACGATCCTTGTTGATTTGGACGATGGGGAAAGTTCGGATGTTCTGTTCAAAGTTGTTCAAGATTATTCTTTGAACTGCCGCGTTTATCGTACCACGCGGGGCAAGCACTTCTTGTTCAAAAACAGCGGTGTGAACGGCTGTAAGACCCATTGCACCCTTGCAATCGGCTTGAAAGCTGATATTAAGGTGGGCGTGAAAAGTTCCTATGAAGTGCTTAAATACGGCGGTGTGGAGCGTGAAATCCTCTATGATACCGCCGAAAATGAGCAAGCGCAACCGCTCCCCCGGTGGCTGTTCCCCGTCCGTAGCAAAATGGCGTTTCTTGATATGGAAGAGGGGGACGGACGAAATCAAGCTCTGTTTAATTACATTCTGACCCTGCAAAGCAATGATTTTACCGTGGAAGAAGCGCGGGAAACCATTCGGATCATCAATAAGTATGTGTTGAAAGTTCCTCTGTCAGACAGCGAGATTGAAACTATCTTGCGGGATGATTCGTTCAAGAAACCCGTTTTCTACAACGGTAGCACGTTCTTGTTTGATAAGTTCGCTATCTTCCTGAAGAACAACGCCCATATCATTAAGATCAATAATCAGTTGCACATTTACAAGGACGGTATCTATACCGCTGGATATGGCGAGATTGAAGCCGCCATGATTAAGCACATCCCCGATCTAAACCGTGCAAAGCGGTCTGAAGTCGTTGATTATCTTGATCTGCTGATCCGGGACAACACTAAACCAGAGGACGCGCACCTGATCGCGTTTAAGAACGGCCTGTATAACATCATTGATGGTTCTTTTGCGGGCTTTACCCCGGAACACATTATCACCAATAAGATTCCTTGGGACTATACGCCGGGGGCTTATTGCGAACTGGCAGACAAGACCCTTGATAACATTGCTTGCCATGATGCACAGGTGCGTTTACTACTGGAAGAAGCTATTGGTTATTGCTTCTACCGCTGGAACGAACTTGGAAAGGCTTTTATCCTGACAGGTGACAAAAGCAATGGTAAATCAACCTATCAGTCTATGGTGCAAAATCTTTTAGGTGAAGAAAACATTTGCGCTCTGGACTTGAAAGAACTTGGAGATCGCTTTAAGACCGCCGAAATGTTCGGCAAATTGGCGAACATTGGTGACGATATAGGCGACGAGTTTATAGCAAACCCCGCCGTTTTTAAGAAGCTGGTAACGGGTGATCGCGTGTCTGCTGAACGCAAGGGGCAAAACCCGTTTGAGTTCAACAACTATTCAAAGTTCTTGTTTTCTGCAAACCAGATTCCCCGTATCAAAGACAAAACGGGCGCAGTTCAGCGGCGTTTGGTTATTATCCCGTTCGATGCCAATTTCTCAAAGGATAAGGCGGGTTTTGATCCCACCATCAAGCATAAGCTGAAATCCCCTGAAACAATGGAATATCTTATCAATCTTGGGCTTGCTGGCCTGAAGCGCATTCTTGAAAATCGTGGTTTCACTGATTCGGACAAGGTAAAGAAAGCTCTGGACGAATACGAGGAAGATAACAACCCGATTTTGGGCTTTTTCAAAGAGTGCGAGGATGAAGATTTTCATATTGAAGATAACACGACTGATCTTGTTTATTCGCGGTATCAAGAATACTGCTTAGCTAACAACTTACAGGCTATGAGCAAAACCGCCTTTTCCCGGCAGATCGCCCGAAATCTGCATCTTCACACAGAGGTTAGGCGGATCGGAAAAAAGACAGCCCGGTTTTATGTTGCAGGGGATCAGAAATAAAGAGGTGAATACTTTGATCTTTACCGAGAGAGAGAGAGAGAGAGAGAGAAACAATATGGCTACTTCGTTGGTAACAGGCGCAACCCGGATGCTGAAACACACGACTATTACGCCACTGAGCCAAAGGCAACGGAAATTTTACTTGAGCAAGAACGCTTTGCCCCGGTGGTGTGGGAGTGTGCTTGTGGTGAGGGGCATATTTCTAAGGTGCTTGAATCGCACGGGTACGATGTTGTTAGCACCGATTTAGTATACCGTGGATATGGCCGTTTGAATCCGTGCGATTTTTTTTATTAGAAAATGTTGTGGATTTCAGCGGCGATATTATCACAAACCCGCCTTATAAATACGCCCTTGAATTTGTTGAACACGCTTTGAACACCGTTCAGCAGGGGCGTAAAGTTGCAATGTTTTTGAAGCTAACTTTTCTTGAGGGAAAAGCCCGCAAAGCGTTCTTTTCTAAAGAATCCTCCCAAAGTCGTATATGTGAGTTCTTCCCGGCTGGAATGTGGGAAGAACGGCAAATTTGAAAGCAAAAACGCCGTTGCGTATGCGTGGTTCGTATGGGAAAAGGGCTTTTGTGGTGATCCCATCATTAAATGGGTGAATTAAGCATGGAAAAACTTCACTTTCAAGCAAAATCTACGGCTAATTTTGTGAAGCTGGGTTGCACTATCCTTTTTGAAAAGGGAAACAGGATGGATGATCTTGGGGCGGTGTGGCATGAGTATTTTAACGGTGACACAGGAGATCGGCTTTTTCAACGGTTTATGGAAGAAGCCTTTCCGAATGGGTGCGTTATCGGAGAAAAAGAGTTGATGCAGATCACCAATAAAGCAATTAGCTTTTTAGAAACAGACGTTTCAGCCCTTGAAGCTAAAGCGACTATTGATAAAAGGCGGTTTGCTTACTGGGTATATTTTGCCCCTACTCATACAGTTTCCGGGTGCTGGTTTGCAGAACATGAAGAAACCGTGATACAAATTTTAACAAATTATTTCGGGAAATCCATTGAGGATTTCACCCCGATGATCTAAAGCGATTTATTATCGCTTCTTTTGAGATTCGTTCAGATAATTCGTCCGTTCGTTCGATTGCGGATGATGCCGAATTTATTCAAAGAGCCGTTCGCACAAGGTCGGTTCGATTAAAAGAAAGGATGGAACACTATGGAGTATGAGTTGGTTTATGGTCTGCCCAAAGCTGAAGTTCTGGCACAGATGGCAGAGGAACTTACTGAAGCGGCACAGGCGGCGTTAAAGTTGCGCCGCGCTATGGATGGGGCAAACCCCACGCCTATTTCCGTTGATACGGGCATGAAAAACCTGATTGAAGAACTGGCGGACTGTCAGCTTTGCGAGGATATTTTCTTTCACGGGATGGCGACACAGTGCGTGAGCCATGCGTATAAGGAAATTGACCGTATCAAGAGTGAGAAGATGGAACGCTGGGAAACCCGCCTTGAATCGGCTAAGATGCGCCTGTATGCGGTAGCCGTAGGCACTAAGGACACGATCAAGGATATTATCACGGTTTCCGCTATCAATCCCGCCCCGGCTAAGAAGCTGGCAAAAGAACTGTATCACAAGATACACCCCACAACCCCGATTGAACAGCTTGAAGCTGATATTGTAGAGCGGGGGCGTAACTGGTAATGCACGTTTATTCAACTAAGTTCAAGAAGAACGTGAACTTGCCGTATGCAAAGGTAGGCAAACAGGTTTTTAGAAGCCTACACGATGCCGAAACCTATTGCGGGGAAAACGGCCTTGACCCGGATTCAGCGATTGAATACGGGAACAATCCAGACCTTAGAAACCAATGTGCAGAAATCGCCAAATATCAAAAAGCCGTTCTTCGCCGTACTGAAAGCAAAATCCGAAAGCAGATTGAAAAGTTGCGTGCGGATATTGAAAGGGATAGCGAAAGGCTGAAATCCTGTCACCATCTGGATGAACGATCTTGCGAGGATAGGTTACATGAAGATGTTGCCAAACATACGGCAATGTATGACGCGCTAAAAATTGTTTCCGATATGGTTACAGAACTTGAATGGTTATCCAACTGGAAAGATTGAAAGGACTGACTATGAACAATCCGGCTAATCCCAAATGCAACGCAGAGGGGTATAACGATCCTACGGCGTTTTATGGTACACAGAAAATCGTTCGGGAAGAATCGGAAACCGAACGGCGGGCGAATGAACTTATCAAGGTGTTAAAGTTCATTATTCGTTCAACGGGCTTTGAACTGATTGAACGTGTTAAGATTCGTGACGTGAAAACTGGAAAGGAGTTCAGATAATGAACATTGATGAACGCTATCGGGCGGCAGAGGATGAAGCCCAACTTGAGTACATCAAGCAGTGGAGAGAGCGCAAGCGCAAGAAAAAGGACAGGCGCAAAGACTATTGGATGGAAACCGTTTGGCATTTACGGATGTTCTTTGATATGCTCTTTAAGTTCGTTAAGGGGTGATAACAATGGGGATGCTTGCACAAATCAGTGACGCGGTAAACGCCGCTTTTGCAGAGTATAAGAAAGAGTTTGGGGAAAACACCAAAATCACCGATGGTACGGAGTTTGTCACAGTGTTCAATAACTGTGCGCTGATCGTCCGGGCAGAGGGTGACACGCTCAAAACGGAGTTTATCGGCGGTAAGCCGTATCAAGTAGATATGAGCCTTGCAATTTATGATGAGGTGGAAAAGAATGGACAGATTCAAATTGACTAAGCAGGATCGGATCAATCAGTATAAAATCATCATGTACAACGTGAAAGGTGATTTGGAATGCTACACCCGCCCCAATATTGTGCGGCGGCTTGATAAAATGGGGTTCTTCGATGCGCCCGCTTCGATCAATTACCACGGCGCATACAGCGGCGCACTGTTCGATCATTCTCTTGCCGTTACGGGTGCTTTGCTGGACTATACGGACAAGATGGGCTTGACGTGGAGCTATGCGAGAAGCCCTTACATTGTGGGTATGTTCCACGATCTGTGCAAGTGCGATAATTATAAAGTGGTGGATGGAAAATGGAAGTATAACCCGAATATGATTCTTCCCGGCCACGGCGAAAAGTCGATCATCATGCTTCAGAATATCGCCCCTGATGCTTTGACAAATGAAGAGATCGCTTGCATCCGCTGGCACATGGGCGCGTTTGATGATCGGAATAATTGGGAGTATTACACCCGTGCTGTTGCAAAGTTTCCGAATGTCATGTACACACACGCGGCAGATATGGCGGCGGCATACATTGTGGGGGTGTGAGCATGAAGTGGATTTTGCTGGAACTGCTGTTCATCGCTGTGCAGTTGATCGGATTCATCCCGTTTTACTTTATCTGGCGGAAAGACTGCAAAGAGATTGGGAAAGAACACCTTGCCGTTTCCCTAAAAGAACGCTTTTGGGCGTGGTGCTTATCTTTCCCGTTCTGGCTGTTTCCGATCATATATCTGGCGAGGTACAACAAATGAAAAGACTTTGTAAGGACTGCTTGCATTGCAAGAGCAAACAGACGGGCGTTGTGACGTTCCGTTATTGGTGCGAGATCACGAAAGTGGGCGTTCGCCCGTGGATGGAAAAACCGCACCCCAAATGCCCGCTCAAGAGTGGCGGGGCGGGACACTTTGAAAGTTAAGATTCAAAGTGTTACACTGATTTTCACAAGTGTTTCATAAGTGTTTCTATCTTTGAACGATTAAACGTATTTGTTACATTTGTTTCGGCTTGTACACTTATTTTGAAGTTCTTTATATATTGATACTCTTGTTGCGTCATCGCGTGACGGTGCAACATATAAAAAATAATATATAATAGCAAATAGAGGGTGCGTAACCGAAACGTGAAACACAAAATTTTAGAAAAATAATGATAATTCGTAAAGTGAGCGTTACGCAAAGAAAAGAGGTTTGAGAAGTGACAGCGAAAGAGTATTTACAACAGCTTGAACGCGCGGATGTTATCATAGAACAGAAGATGAAAGAACAGGCTGATCTTGAAGAACTGTCTAAGTGCGTTCGGGCGATTGATTACGGCAAGGATCGTGTTTCGTCCAGCGGTACAGGCGATGCCCCGTTTGTAAACCCGGTGCTGAAAATTGTAATGCTTGGGCAAGAGATCAACGCCGAGATTGACAAGTATGTTGACCTGAAGCGTAAGATCACGGGCGAGATTCAGAGTTTGCAAGACCCGCAATTTATCAAGGTGCTGTTCAAGCGGTATGTTGAGTATAAGGGCTTTGATAAGATCGCGGTAGAGTTAGAGTGTTCGGAACGTAATGTTTACACGATCCACGGACAGGCACTAAAGGATTTCACAGAAAAAGTTTTGAAAATGTAAAAAGTTGCAGTCTTTTTCATTGAACTTCATGTGTCAAGTGTGATAAAATATATAATGCAAGAAGCCGTAAAAGAAAACCTTTTACGGCTTTTTCTTTTTGCCCGGTGAATCATCGTAGCTGATCGTAGGCAATCAGTGATCTTCCGTTCACCGGGCTTATTTTGTTTTAAGGGGGTGAATATCTTGAACGAAAGACAACAGCGGTTTTGTGACGAATATTTGATTGACTGCAACGCTGTACAGGCGGCAATCCGAGCGGGGTATTCGCCTAAGACTGCCCGTTTTGCGGCAGAATGGATAAATGAGCGAAACCCACAAAAACCTACTTCAAAGTTCAACGCCGAAATGAAAGCCTATATTGACGCGAAACTTGAAGCAATGCACAACGCAAAAACAGCGGATGCACAGGAAGTTTTGGAGTATTTAACCTCTGTTATGCGAGGGGAACACAAAGAACAGGTGCTAAAGCTGATCGGTGATGGTGTACAAACGATCTCCGATATTGACGTTGGGGCTAAAGACCGTATCAAGGCCGCTGAGCTGATCGGCAAGCGGTACGGAATGTTCAAAGATGGGCTTGCCGTTGAGGTTGAGCCTGTCACACTGATAAACGACTTGGCGGAATGAAGATTTCATTACAGAAAGCCGTAGGGCGCGGCTATGTGGACTTCTGGAACACGAAAGCCCGATACCGTGTGTGTAAGGGTAGCCGTGGATCAAAAAAGAGTAAAACAACTGCCCTGAATATGATTTATCGCCTGTTTCAATATCCAGAGAGCAACGGCCTTTGTGTTCGGCGTTTTTCAAACACTTTGCGCGATTCCGTGTTTTCGGATTTGAAATGGGCTATTCATAAACTTGGCGTAGATGCGTACTTTGATTGCACCGTGTCACCTATGCAGATCACCCGGCGTTCAACCGGGCAGAAGATTCTTTTTCGCGGTCTGGATGATGGCTTAAAAATCACCTCTATTTCCGTTGATAAGGGCGTTCTTTGCTGGGTATGGATAGAAGAAGCCTATGAGATCAGCAACGAGAACGATTTCAACAAGCTAGATATGTCAATCCGTGGTGAAGTTCCACCGGGGTACTTTAAACAGCTTACACTTACGTTTAACCCGTGGAGTGCAACAAGCTGGCTGAAGCCCCGGTTTTTCGATACGCCGGATGATACAGTGTTCACCAAAACTACAACATGGGAGTGCAACGAATGGCTTGATGATGCAGACCGCAATATTTTCTTGAAAATGAAAGAAAACAATCCCCGCCGCTATCGCATTGAGGGTGCAGGGGATTGGGGCATTGCGGACGGTCTGATTTACACCAACGTCATTGTTGAGGACTTCGATGTTGACCAAATCCGGCTATCCCCGGTATCAAATCCGCATTCGGCCTTGACTTTGGCTTTACTGATCCTAACGCTTTTATCGCTTGCATGGTGGATAACACCGCTATGAAAATTTATGTTTTCGATGAGTGGTATAAAACGGGGGTTACGAACAAAATCATAGCCGAACAAATCAAACGCATGGGGTATGGCGGTCAACGCCTGATCTGTGATTCTGCTGAACCGAAATCCATTGCAGAGTTGCAAGATGAGGGATTGAGGGCTGAATCTTCCCGAAAAGGTAAGGACAGCGTAAACCACGGCATACAGTTGATTCAAAACTATCAGATCGTGGTGCATCCCCGTTGCGTGGAGTTCAAAAAAGAGATAGATAACTATTGTTGGGCGAAAGGCACAGACGGAAAACCCACGGACAAGCCGGATCACGAATTTTCACACGGTATGGATTCGATGCGGTACGCCGTTACCAAAGTGCTTATGCCTGATACATTCAGCTTTGATTAACTGGAAAGGGGGTGAACAACGTGAGTTTTGTAGATTCAATGATGTTCAAAGTTTCAAACTTGATTTTGCAGGGCGCGCAGATCAGCGATAAACAGTTTTTGGAACGTGAGATCGAAAAGTGGAAAGGTAGCCCACAGCGCGTTATGCAGATCAAGGGTCACTTGTACTACGACAACGATCACGATATTTTGCACCGTAAGCGTCAGATGATCGGTGAAGATGGAAAGCTGGTTGACGTGGACAACGTGCCAAACAACCGCCTGATAGATAATCAGTTTGCAAAGCTGGTTAATCAAAAAGCTAACTATCTGCTGGGCAAGCCCTTTGTTGTTGATGGGGAGAATGAACAGTATATTGAACTGTTAAAAGACGTGTTCAACAAGAAGTTTATGAAAACCCTGAAAAACGCCGGGAAACTTGCTCTTGAGTGCGGTATTAGCTGGTTATACCCATACTACACTGAAACGGGAGAACTTGCCTTTAGGACGTTCCCCGGTTATGAAATCCTGCCGTTCTGGAAAGACACGGAACACACACAGCTTGAAGCCGCTGTGCGCCTGTATCTGGTGATCGGCTATCAAGGCACTACACCGACTGTCATTGAAAAGGTCGAAATCTACGACTTAGAGGGCGTTCACCGCTTCGTTCTGGACGGCGGCGCACTGATCCCCGACTTAGAGGGAGCGGACAGCAACACCGCTCCGTATGCAAGCATGATGGACGAAAACGGCAACACCATTCCCCTGAACTGGGAACGTGTGCCGCTCATCCCCATCAAGTACAATGATTGTGAAATCCCCCTGCTGAAGAAAGTAAAAACCTTGCAGGATGCGCTAAACGTCATGCTGTCGGACTTTGAAAACAATATGCAAGAAGATCCCCGAAACACCGTGCTTGTGCTGAAAAATTACGATGGAACGAACTTGGGCGAGTTCCGCAAAAACTTGTCTACGTTCGGCGTTGTCAAGGTTCGCACGGTTGATGGTGCAGACGGTGGGGTTGAAACGCTTGAAATTCAAGTCAATTCAGAGAATTACAAAGTCATTATCGAACTGCTGAAAAAAGCCATTATCGAAAACGGTATGGGCTATGACGCGAAAGATGATCGGTTGAATGGCAATCCTAATCAGATGAACATTCGATCCATGTATTCGGACGTTGACCTTGACGCTAACGATATGGAAAGCGAGTTGCAAGCCGCATTCGAGGAACTGCTTTGGTTCATCAACACCCATTTTGCTAACTCTGGCATGGGCGATTTTAGCGGCGAGGATGTAACGATCATCTTCAACCGGGATGTCCTCATCAATGAGGGTGAGGTGATCCAGAACTGCAAAGATAGCGTTGGTGTTCTGTCGGATGAAACCATTGTGGCAAATCATCCTTGGGTTGACGATCCAGCCGCCGAAATGAAGCGGTTAGAAGATCAGAAACAGAAAGAACAGGATCGCATTGCACAACAGCAGTATGATCCGTTCACACCCCCACAGCAACAGCAGGGCGGTGATCTGAACAATGACTAATGCGGAATACTGGAAACAGCGTTTCACACAGCTAGAAGCCGCTCAAAACCGAAAAGGCGCGACTGCTTATCTGGAAATGGAGAAGCAGTATAAAGCCGCGCAGAATGAGTTAGAAGCCCAAATAGCGCGGTGGTATCAGCGTTTCGCTGACAGCAACGGTATTTCTCTTGCACAGGCTAAACAATGGCTCAAAGGGCAGGATTTGGCGGAATTTAAGTGGGATGTAAAAGAGTACATCAAGTACGGCAAGGAAAACGCCATAAACGGCGCATGGATGCAGGAACTTGAAAACGCTTCTTCTAAGTTTCACATTTCCCGCCTTGAAGCCCTGCAAATCCAGACACAAAACAGCCTTGAAACCATGTTTGCACAGCAGATGGGAACGATGAAAAAAGCGTTATCCGATGTTTACGCAAGCGGGTACTATCACACGGCCTATACCGTGCAACAGGGCTTTGGGCTGGGGTGGGATATTGCCGGACTGGATCAAGCGCAAATCGAAAAGGTACTGTCTAAGCCGTGGGCTGTGGATGGCTACAACTTTTCAACCCGCATTTGGAACAGCAAAACAAAGCTGATCGGAGAAGTTCACAGTGAACTTTCAAAGAATTTGCTAACGGGTGCTGATCCGCAAAAGGCCATTGATTCCCTTGCAAAGAAGATGGGAACATCTAAGAGCAACGCCGGACGGCTGGTAATGACTGAGCAAGCCTATTTCAGTAGCGCGGCGCAAAAGGATTGTTTCAATGATCTGGACGTTGAAGAATATGAGATTGTGGCAACGCTGGATTCTCATACTTCCGATATTTGCCGTTCGCTGGATGGCAAAGTGTTCAAGATGAGCGATTACAAGCCGGGTGTTACTGCCCCGCCGTTCCACGTCTATTGCCGTTCCACTACTGCCCCCCACTTCAAAGACAACTTTGATGTAGGGGAGCGGGCGGCGCGTGGAGCGGATGGAAAAACCTACTATGTGCCGGATGATGTGACCTATTCCGAATGGAAAAAGGCTTTTGTAGACGGTGACAAGAGCGGGTTTGCTGAAGTTCAGAAAAACCACTTCTCAAGGACTGAAAAACGTGGTACAATTAAGCCGAAAGAACAGAGTGAAGCCGCAAAGTTCATTGAACAGGCTTGCACCACAGAGAATGTAGAACATAGAGCCGTTCAAGCACTCCCCAAACAGCTAACGTCCGATGAAATCATTGAACGTCTGGCGGGTGGCGATATGACACAGGGTTCTTGCTCTTCTCTGGCGTTCGCTTATATTGGTAACAAGAACGGCCTTGATGTTCTTGATTTCAGAGATGGCGGCAGTCGCCGGGTATTCTCCATGAACAAGAACATTATGAAGATGCTGGAACTTCCCGGCGTTGAGGGTTCGATCACCAAAGTTAAAAAAGAAGTTCAAGGTACGATTGACGTATTGAAAAATCTTGAACTGAACAAAGAATATTATCTTGCAACAGGTAAACACGCCGCCATTGTCCGAAAGCTGGACACTGGTTATCAATATCTGGAATTGCAATCTAAGTACCAAAACGGTTGGATGCCCTTTGAACGCTATGGTTCGATGGCAACAACCCTTAATAAGCGGTTTGGATGCCGAAAGACGGTTGATAAGTCGTTTGGTTATGTTTGGGAACGTACTGTGATTCTAATGGATGTTGATTCGTTCAAAGATAATGAAGAATTTGAACAGTTGCTAGGTTATATCAATACGGCAGTTGATAAACAGAGAAAGGGGGCGTTAGGCGATGTCCGATAACTGGTATAAAAACAATCCTACGGACGTTATTTGGTGGAAAGACACGCCGGACGGTGTGGGCGAATGGCTTTTTAGTTTCGACAAAAAGACTGTGTTCAATATGTTCGCCGACTACCCCAAAGCCCTAACCCCGGAACAGAAACAGATTTTTGATAAAGAAAACCCCGAATGGGCGGACTTCTTCAAAGATCGCTAAAACCGCATATCGCCAACTAAGCACTTTTGAAAGTTATCTTTCAAGGGTGCTTTTTTCATGCCATTTTAAGGGGGTGAGATCATGGCGTGTCCGTTTGTCAGCAAGTAGAAAGGCGGTGATCCAAACCTATCTCCCAACTGTGGGTTAAACAGTGAATCGTCTTTTTCGTATTGCAGACGGTAAAGAACAAGATCAAATTCGTGGTTCGTTACCCACGGTAAACAACGGAAAGGCTGGTATGAACAATGAAACGTGAGGACTTGATTAGTTGGGGTCTGACCGATGAACAGGTTAAAAAGGTTATGGCCGGGCTGGACGGTGACTTTGTGACTAAGACCCGTTTTAACGAGGCCAACGAGGAAAACAAGACGCTGAAACAGTCCGTTTCTGACCGTGACAAGCAGTTGAACGATCTGAAGAAGTCCAGCGGCGACAACGCCGAACTGAAAGCACAGATCGAGGAACTTCAGAAGAAGAACACCGAACAGGCTAAAGCCCACGCCGCTGAAATGGCACAGTTGAAGCTGGACAACGCGGTTGATACCGCGCTTACGGCGGCGGGTGCTAAGAACAGTAAGGCCGTTAAAGCCCTGCTTGATATGTCTAAGGTCAAGCTGGGTGAGGATGGCAAGCTGTCGGGCTGGGATGAACAGATTTCCGCTGTTCAGAAGTCGGATTCTTACCTGTTCAACGCCAAACAGCCCGCAAACAAGGGTATCAAGGGTTTCAATCCCGGCAAGTCGGATGATGTGAAGCCCGGTACTAAGGTGGATATGTCTAAGATGAGCCTTGAAGAGCTGACCGCTTACATTGAAGCTAACCCGGATGCGGCAACCTAACAACAGAGTTCAAAAATTCAAAGAAAGGATTGAATACAAATGAGCAAATTCGATGCAAAGAGTTTCAACGAGCGGGCTTTTGGTGTTTACATGAACGCCATTCCCAACGTGAAGCTGAACAAACTTCGTGAGAGCCGCGCGATTGTCGCAGATCAGCGACTTCGTGAAACTTTCGTCAACAACGGACAGACTGGCACTGTGTACGCCGTCCTGCCTTACTTCGGTCTGATCGGCGGTGACGCACAGAACTATGATGGTGTGTCTAACCTCACCCCCGAAAAGACTGATACCTTTGAACAGGGCGTTTTCACCTATGGCCGTATGATGGGCTGGACTGAAGCCGATTTCTCCTGATGTGACTGGCGGCGTGGACTTCATGGCGAACGTCCGAAACCAGATCAACCGCTATTGGAATGATCGGGATCAGGACACTATCCTTGCTATCCTCAAGGGTATTTTCTCTATGTCCGCCACTGGCACGGGCAACATTAAGACCGCTAACGCCGCCTTTGTGTCCGCCCACACCTACGATATTTCCGCCCCCACCACGGATGCAAAGACCACCGATGATATGATGGTGAGCGCAACCACCCTCAACAGTGCCATTCAGCAGGCTTGCGGCGATAACAAGAGCAAGTTTAGCCTTGTGATCTGCCACTCCACCGTTGCAACTAACCTTGAGAACATGAAGTTGCTGGGCTATCTGAAGTACACCGACAGTGAGGGCGTGGAGCGTGATCTGGGCATGGGTACTTGGAATGGTCGTCTTGTGCTGATTGACGATTCCATGCCCGCCGAGGTTAAGAACGTGGGCGAAACTGGCGGTGACGTTACCCTGTATACCACCTATGTTCTGGGCGAGGGCGCAATCGGCTTTGAATCCGTTGGCGCAAAAGTCCCCTATGAGATGGTGCGCGATGCAAAGACCCGTGGCGGCGAGGATACGCTGATTTCCCGTAAGCGCAACGCCGTTTCTGTCGCTGGTATCTCTTATCTCAAGGCGGTGCAGACTACGAACAGCCCCACCAACGCGGAACTGGAAAACGGCAAGAACTGGTCTCTGGTGAGCAACGGCACTGATACCATCAATCACAAGGCCGTTCCCATCGCCCGTATCATTTCCCGTGGCTAAGTAAGGCGGTGTTTCCAGTGCTGGATATGGTAAAAGCGCGGTTGCAGTCTTTTGGATATGAGATTAAAGATGGGGATGAAACCATTTTGAATTTTTGTATTCAAAAGGTGGAAAGTTCTATCAAGAACGATTGCAACGTGTCCTCTATCCCGGACGGGCTGGTTTGCATCGCGGTTGATATGGCAGTAGGCGAGTTTTTAACGGCAAAGAAAACTTTTTCGCCGGATAGCATTGCAGGGCTTGATTTAGATTATGCTGTGAAGCAGATACAGACGGGTGATACCAATACTGTATTTGCCACGGGAGAGGGGTCACAAACCGCTGAACAGCGGCTAACGGCCTTTATCAGTTATCTTCTGACTTATGGGAAAGGCGAATTTGCTTGTTATAGGCGGATTCGATGGTAAGCGCACTTGAAGCCGCCCGAAAAGCGGCACGAAAGGCAATCGAAAAAACTTACTATACCGGGCTTTGTTCCGTTGTGGAACGCCGGGATGTAAGGGACGAGCAAACCAAAATCACCCATAAATCAGAAGTAACAGTAATCGAAAATCAGCCCTGTAAGCTGTCCTTTGAAAAGCTGGATGCCACAGCACAAACCGAAACGGCGGCAAGCCTTACGCAAGGCACAAAGCTATTTCTCCCCCGGATGTGAAAATCAAGGCAGGATCAAAGATCATTGTGGAGCAAGACGGAGCAAAAACGCCTATTCCGCAAGCGGCGTTCCTGCTGTATATCCCACCCATCAAGAAATCATCCTCACACTGTTTGAGCGGTGGGCTTGATGGCACGAATGGGAAAGGTTTCAGCCGGGGATTTGAAAAAACTTCAACAGGAATTGAACAAGATTGAACAAAAAGATGTTGAATCGTTCATTTCTGCTTGTGCGAAAGAATTAGCCGCCCGACTACTTGCCAAAGTTATCAAGCGAACACCCGTAGGCGACTACTCCAAAGAAATAACGGTGGTTGCTAAAAAGGATTCCAAACACCACAAGGCGGGCGACACCTACACCAAACGTGTAAACCCCTCTGGAAAGATGGGCGGTACGTTGCGCCGGGGCTGGACTTCAGCAACGCATGAAGAAGCGGCAAGCGGTAAAGGCCGGGGCGATGCCAAAGCCTACGCCGATTCGTTACAGATCAATCACAAAGGAAACCTCTTGACGATTGATATTGTGAATCCCGTTGAGTATGCTTCCTATGTGGAGTATGGACACCGAACAGCTAATCATACAGGTTGGGTGCAAGGTCAATTCATGCTCACCATATCCGAACAGGAAATACAGACGATAGCCCCGCAAGTCCTTGAAGCAAAGATTAAGCAGTTTTTAGGGGAGTGCATCAAATGATAAATTCAATTATTGAAGCTATCAGCATTGCCTTAAATGCTGAATTTGGCGATGATTACACGACTTACACGGAAGAACAGGAACAAGGCTTGAAAGAGCCTTGTTTTTTTATTTCCACCCTAGAGCCTACGCACAACCTTTTCCGGGATCGCAGATATTTTAGGCGGCAACAGTTCTGCATCCAGTTCTTTCCCGCTAATCGGGATCGGGCAAAAGCAGAGTGCAACGATACAGCCGAACGGCTGTGTGGCTGTTTGGAAACTATCACGGTTGACGGGGATTTGATGCGAGCTGACAAGATGGAACACAAAATCGTTGATAACGTGTTGAATTTTTTCGCAAATTATGATTGCTTCATGGTTAAAAAATACGACTGTGAGCCGATGGAAACATTGGAGATCAAAGGAGATGTGAACGATGGCGGTTAAAAACACGACTGCTAAAGCGGCTGAACAGCCGCCCGCATTTACCAAAGAACAGCTTGTGAAAGCGGATCGCTGGTTCAATCGGCGTGATCTGCTTAACGCGCTGTTGGAAGATGATAAGACTTACACCATTGAACAGGTGGATGATCTTATCAAAGAATACTATAAGAAACCTATCTAAAGAAAGGAAAGGTGAGTAAAATGGCACTTGGCGGCGGTACTTTCGTAACGCAGAACAAGATTCTGCCCGGTGCTTACATCAACTTCGTATCGCTTGCATCTGCATCCGCTACGCTGTCTGATCGTGGCACCGTTACCATGCCCCTTATGCTGGACTGGGGCAATGAAAGCGGCGTTTTTGAAGTCACTAACGGTGATTTCCAGAAGTCCACTATGAAGCTGTTCGGCTACGCCTATACCGATGATAAGATGAAAGGCTTGCGTGATCTTTTCAAGAAAGCAAAGACCCTGTACGCCTATCGTCTGAACGGCGGCGGCAAGAAAGCAAGCAACACTTTTGCTACGGCAAAGTACAGCGGTACGCGCGGCAACGATCTGAAGATCGTGATCCAGAAGAACGCAGATAACGATTCTCTGTTTGATGTGTCCACCTATATGGGACTGTCTAAGGTGGATGCACAGACCGTGGACAAGGTAAGCGCATTGACTGACAACGACTATGTTGCTTTCAAAAAGGATGCTATGCTTGCCGTTACCGCTTCTACCCGCTCACTGGCGGCGAGAATGGCGCAGGTACGAGTGACGCATACCAGACCTATCTTGATAAGATTGAACCGTATGCGTTCAACTCTATGGGCGTTGTCACCACTGACAAGGCAACTAAGAGCCTGTTTGCATCGTTCAACAAGCGTATGCGTGATGAGGTTGGTAAGAAGTTCCAGCTTGTCCTGTATCAGTACAAGGAAGCGGACTACATGGGTACTATCAGCGTCAAAAACAAGGTGTTGGACAATGGCGCAGATGAAGCAAGCCTTGTTTACTGGGTCACTGGCGCGGCTGGCGGCTGTGAGGTCAACAAGTCGAACCAGAACGTGATCTATGATGGCGAGTTCACCCCCCGATCTGAACTATACACAGGCAGAACTTGAAAAGGCTATCAAGGCGGGTGAGTTCACTTTCCACAATGTCAACGGCGTTCCCCGCGTCCTTGATGATATTAACACTATGGTATCTACCACTGATACTTGCGGTGATGTTTTCAAGGATAACCAGACTATCCGCGTGATCGATCAGATCGCCAATGATACCGCCGTTCTGTTTGCGACTAAGTATCTGGGCGCAGTTCCTAACGATGCGGCGGGTCGTACCTCTTTTTTGGGCTGACCTTGTGAAACTTCACAACGAACTTCAGAAAATCCGTGCTATCGAGGATTTCAAGGATTCCGATATTACGGTTGCACAGGGCGACACCAAAAGTCCGTTGTGACTTCCGGCGCAATCTCTGTTATCAACGCAATGGGCAAGCTGTATATGTCCGTTTGCGTGTCCTAAAGAAAGGGGTTAATGCAGTATGGCACAGCCTACGAATGTTTTTATGAAGTCTAAGGACGCGATTTCCGCGCGTCTGGCGGAATGCTTTGTCACTATTGGTGATCGCCGCTATAACTTCATGCAGATCATCAACTTTGAAGCAAAGATCGACAAGACCAAATCCAAAGTTCCCCGCCTTGGCACTATTATGATCGGCCACAAATCTGTTGCACAGGAAGGCACTTACTCCGGCAAGGCGCATTACAATCAGTCCGTAATGCGTGAATGTCTGGCGGATTTCAAGCGCACGGGCGAGGACACCTATTTTGAAATTCAGGTCACGAACGATGACCCGGCAAGTGCGGCACAGCGTCAGACTGTTGTTTTCTACGACTGTCTGACCGATGGCGGCACGCTGGCTAAGTTCGATGCCGATTCGGAGTATCTGGATGAGGATATTTCCGGCACGTTCGATGATTATTCCATCCCGGAAGATTTCACCGAACTGGACGGCTTCGCCACTAACTAAGATCGTTGCCCCGGATGTGGAAATGTATCCATTCGGGGGCTTTTCTTTTTGTAAAGAATGAGAGGTACAGAAAATGTCTAATTTTTCCTATTTTATGAAAGCGAACAAAAAGGTTAAGGAAAATGTTTTCCACCCTGTCACCGCTTCCCTGTGCGATGCCAACGGCAAGCCCCTTGATTGGGAGTTCCGGCATATCACCTCTGAGGAAAACGATGAAATCCGCGAGGATTGCACCAAAGAAGTTCCTGTCACTGGCAAGCCTAACCTGTACCGCCCCCATGTGGACGGTAGCAAGTACACTAAGGAACTGCTTATCAAGTCCATCGTCACCCCCGATCTGTACAATGTCGAACTTCAGAACAGCTACGGCGTAAAAAAGCCGGATGATCTGCTGATGGCAATGGTGGACGATCCGGGCGAGTACAACGCGCTGGTGGCCTTTGTCCAGAATCTTCAGGGCTTCAACACCTCTTTCAACGATCTGGTGGATGAAGCAAAAAACTAATTGAAGAGGGTGACTGGGAAGCGAGTTTTGCTTTCTATGCCCTCTTAAAATTGCACATCTTACCATCCCAATTTCTTGAAATGGACGAACGGGAAAAAAGCGTTCGTGATCGCGTCCATCAAGATCAAACAAGAAGATGATGCAAGGCAGAAAAAAAAGAGCTTGAGAGGAAAGCAAGCCGGAAAGGACGGTGATTAAATGGCTTCTATCAAGACTTCAATCGAACTGTATGACAATTTTTCTGATCCTATGATGGATATTGTCAACGCCGCAAATGCTGGCACTATCGCTATTGAAAACGTACAATCCGCGATGAATGCGGGCGTAGATATGAGCGGTATTAACCGGGCTACGGCGGCAATGCAGTCTTTTGAAAACACGATGCAAGCCATTGAAGCACCCTCTTTTTCCTTTGGAGATGTGACACCACCTTACCAGATTTGGGGGTTACAACTCCAAACATTACAGTCCCGGTGATCCCCGTTGTGGAAAGTCAGCCGCAAATTGACGTTCCCGATGGGATTACCGTACCTGTAACGGCGGAAGTTGTGGAGCAACCCCGAATTGACGTACCCGCTGGGATTGAAGTCCCCGTGAGTGCTGAAATTACGGAACAGCCGCAAATTGATGTTCCCGATGGTATCACCGTACCTGTTGAACTTTCTGGCGTGTCTGAATCTGAAAAACAGATTCAAGATATTTCAACTAGATTGAACAACATTTTGAACTATCAGAACGCAATTAACAACGTGGGTCGAAGCCTGTTCGTTATGCCGGGGGATTCGGCGGCAGAGATCGCCGGAATCAACCGAGAATTAGACCAAATGCAAACCGCGCTTGATTACTTGAAAACAAATCCGTTTGATCTTGATTCGTCCGTTGCACAGTTGCAGTTGGGTAGTCTGTCAAGCGCGATTGACAACGTGATTGAACGGCAGGAGCGGCTTAATGACTTAATGGGCAATGTTCCCTCACAGGTGTACAGCGCAACGCCTACCGTGCAGGATGCCCCACAGGTTGAACCTACGCAAGCCCCGGTAAATGTTCCGTTCAACTGGCAAGCTGACAATATGAACGTGTTTGAGAACACGGGCATAGAGCGTTTCCAGCAGGAAATAGAGAGTGCTAACACAATGCTTAACGCATTGAATGACACTCAACAGCGGATCGCAGAAACGGCGGCAAGCGTTGACTTGTTCCCCGCTAATGCGGTTACTGATCTAAGCGGTATGCAAACCCGCTTACAGGCGATTCAAGATCGTATCGTGCAGATTGAGAACAACCCCTTAAACATGGGTACTAACGCCGCTAGTTCGGAGTTGGAACAGTTGCGGGGGCAGTTGGATCAAGCTGTACAGGCACAACAAGCCCTTAACAGTGCCGTTGACAATATGGACGTACAGGCGGCAAATGATGCTTACTTGCGGCTATCACAAACCGTGAGCGGCACAGAACGCTATATCCGTGACAATGTGGACGAACAGGGGCGTTTTAATCAGAAAATCAATGAGGGTACGGCAAACGCCGATAACCTAATGAATACGATTAAGAGTGCCATTGCAACCTATGCCACGGTTCAGACCGTTGGGGTGGTATTTGACCTATCCGATACACTGACTTCAACAGCCGCCCGTTTAAGCATGATGAATGATGGAGTTCAGACAACTTCTGAACTTATTAACATGGTGTATGCGGCGGCGCAGGATGCTAGAGGTTCTTTTGACCAAATGGCTGATGTTGTTGCCCGCTTTGGCAACAACGCAAGAGATGCGTTTGGTAGTTCGGAAGAGGTTGTTGCTTTTGCCGATCTGATTCAGAAACAAATGACCATTGCAGGTGCATCCACGCAAGAAGCCGCAAATGCGGAATTGCAGTTATCACAGGCACTTGGTTCTGGCGTTCTTCGCGGCGATGAGCTGAATAGCATTTTTGAACAAGCCCCCAATTTGATTCAAAATATCGCGGACTATTTGGATGTTCCCATTGGTCAAATCCGCGAGATGGCGGCAGACGGCGAACTTTCTGCTAGTGTTGTCAAGGCGGCTATCTTTTCCGCCGCAGATGATATTAACAGCAAATTTGAATCCATGCCGCAAACATTCGCGCAAATTTGGACTTCGTTCCAAAACACTGCTTTAATGTCGTTTCAGCCTGTTTTGAACAGATTGAACGAAATTGCGAATAGTGACGCTTTTCAGCAGTTTGTGAATAACGCCATTGGTGGGCTTTCTGCTGTTGCAAGCGTTTCCCTTGAGATTCTTAACTTTTTAGTGAATGTTGCCGATGTGGTAACCAACAACTGGGGGTGGATTTCTCCCATCATTGGCGGCGTAACAGCGGCATTGATGGTTTACTACGGGTGGCAACTTGCAGTAAAGGCGATTGAAGCCGTGAACGCTGGTGTAAAAATAGCTCTTGCTGTTGCTTCGTATGCTCATGCCGCCGCTACTGGCGCAGAGGTGACAGCCACAGCCGCCGCCACAGCCGCGCAATATAGCTTAAATACGGCGTTCCTTGCTTCCCCGGTAACGTGGGTAGTTATGGGTATCATCGCCCTTATAGCCGTGCTTTTGGCGGTTACAAACGCAATCGCACAGGTGACGGGTGCTACACAGTCCGGCGTTGGTATTATCACGGGTGTTATCGCCGTAGGCGGTGCGTTCATCCTGAATACCATTATCTCCCTGATTAACAGCGTTATCACGCTGGGCGTGAGTTTTTGGAATATGCTTGCCAATTTTGCGGCGGCTTTCGGTCTGATCTTCAATGATCCCATCGCCGCGATTGAAGTTATGTTCCTGTCGCTGTTTAACTTCATCGTGTCTATCGTATCTTCGGCGGCGGGCATTCTTGATACTATCTTTGGTTCTGATCTGCAAAGTGCAGTTCAAGGATTTCAAGATAAGGTTCAAGCCCAAATCACGCCGGGGGCGACAAGCCGAAAACGCTTGATCCGTCTGATTACACTATGGAACGCATTTCCTATGGAGATGCGTTCAGCATGGGTGCAGATTTTGGAGATGGCGTTGTCGGTGGAATTTCTGACTTTTTCAACAAAACTTTCAACATGGATTCCATTGCCCCCTCTGTTGATCTTAGCGATTACACAGCGGGCATTGGTGACGGTGTGAAAGATATAGCCGGAAACACCGGGGCAATTAAAAATTCTCTGGATATTACGGATGAAGATTTGAAGTATTTGAGAGATATTGCCGAACAGGAAGTAATAAACCGCTTCACGACTGCTGAAGTGAAAATTGATATGTCTGGCATGAACAACAACATTTCCAACGGTATGGATTTGGATGGCGTTGTTTCTGTTATGGCAGAGGGTGTAGCTGAAGCAATCGACACAGCCGCCGAGGGGGTGCATGAGTAAATGAGCAATGGCTATATGGTTTTCCTGAAGTATTGTTTACTGCCCGTCACCCCCTAGCAAGATCACCACAAAAATCAACAACGCCAACAGAGCAATCACTTTGATTGATGAGGGGCAAGTCAACCTGTTAAAGAAAGCAGAGTTGACCGATGTTGAATTTGAGTGCATGATCCCGCAAACCAACTATCCGTTTGCTCTGTACAAATCGGGCTTTCTGGGAGCAAGTTTCTTTCTTGCCTACTTTGAACGCCTGAAAACAAGTAAAAACCGTTTCAGTTCATCGTTGTTCGGATGAAGCCGAACGGACGGATTTTGTTCTCTACTAACCTCAAAGTGACGCTTGAAGATTATACCATCGTTGAGGATGCCGGACAGGGCTTAGATTTGACGGTGAAAATCAATTTGAAGCAATGGCGGGATTACGGAACAAAACTTGTAAACATCCAACAAAATGATGATTCCACGATCACGGCCACGGTACAGGCTACACGGGCGGCAGAAACCGCCCCCCACGCCTACCGCTGGACAGACTTACACTGTGAAATCCGGCGATTCTCTTTGCGCCATTGCAAAGAAGTATTACGGTAGCAGTAGCAAGTATACGGATATTTACAACGCTAACAAGTCCGTTATCGGCGGCAATCCGAACTTAATCAAGCCCGGTCAAGTCCTGACTTTGCCGGAATCTAGCTAAAAGGGGGTGCTTTTATGAACGTAGAATTTATGATTACTGATCCGAAAAGCGGGCAGAACTATTTCCCCGCTGTTCAAGAGGGTATCACATGGACTACGGAACGTAGAAGCAACCCCGGCAAGCTGGAATTTACCATTGTACGGGATGAGATCATCAAGTTTACCGAGGGTTCGCCCGTCCGCTTAAAGGTGGACGGCAAGCCCGTTTTCTTTGGCTTTGCCTTTACACAGAAAGGGAGTAAGGATGAACTTGTCAAGATCACCGCCTACGATCAGTTACGGTATCTGAAAAATAAAGATACTTATGTTTACAAGAATAAAACTGCATCCGACTTTATAAAAATGGTCGGTGCAGACTTCAACTTGAATTTGGGAAATATCGCGGATACGGGTTATAAAATCCCCTCAAGGGTTGAAGATAACACTTCACTCTTTGAGATGATCGAAAACGCTCTTGATCTCACCATGCAGAACACAAAGCAAATGTTCGTTCTGTATGATGATTTTGGAAAGCTGACCCTCAAAAATCTTTCTGATATGCGCGTTGGTGAACAAGGCGCATATTTTATGATTGATGAAGTGACGGGTGAAAATTTTGAATATACGGCAAGCATTGACAACAGCACCTATAACAAAATTAAGCTGACCTATGAAAATGAATCCACCGGCAAGCGGGATGTTTACATTGCGCAGGACAGCGGACACATTAACGAATGGGGCGTTTTGCAGTATTACGATACTCTATCTAAGGGCGAAAACGGACAATCGAAAGCGGACGCACTTTTGAAGTTATACAATCAAAAGACCCGAAACTTGAAAATTCAAAACGCCTTTGGTGATCCTAGAGTAAGAGCGGGGAGCATGATTATTGTAAATCTGGATTTGGGAGATATGAAAGTGAAAAACTTCATGCTTGTGGAGCGGGCAACCCACACTTTTAAGCTGGATGAACATTCTATGACCCTAACGCTTCGAGGGGGTGAATTTGTTGCCTGATTATACTGCACTCTTACGAGAAATCAAAAGAGCCGCAAAAGAAGTATATGAAGCGTCCAAACCTACACAAGTTTGTTATGGCGAGGTCACAAGCGATTCACCCTTAAAAATTCAAGTAGATCAAAAGCTGGTTTTGGAAGAAGAACAGCTTGTGTTGTGCCGGAGTGTCACCGATTATGAATGCGATGTTGAATTTTCGTTGAAAACCGAAAAATTACAGCACAATCATACAGGCGTACACGGCCCAACTCAACCTGTTACTTTGCAATACAAGGTCAAAAACAAGAAGAAAATGAAAGTCTATAACGCTCTGAAAAAAGGTGACGCTGTTTTGCTGATCCGGGAGCAAGGCGGACAAAAGTACATTGTGATTGACCGTATCAAGCCAATTCCAGAGGTGAAAGGTGAGTGGGTATAATGATTCCGTCAACTACTGGATTTCTGGATAAGGATTTTGAGATCACCCAACAGCCTACCTATACCCACCTAATGCAACTTGACAACAAGGTGATTCGTGGGTACACGGACGGTCAAGAAGCGATGCGGCAAGCCATTTTCAAGATTCTGCAAACCGAACGCTATCAATACGTTATCTATTCGTGGAATTACGGTATTGAAACGCTTGATTTGTACGGACAGCCCGTTGCATGGGTATGCCCGGAATTGAGCGCAGGATCACGGAAGCCCTCACTTGTGATGATCGGATCACAAGCGTTTCGGACTTCGATTTTGACACGTCCAAAAAGGCGTGGTGCATTGCACCTTTACCGCCCATACCATCTTTGGAGATGTTCAAGCAGAAAGAGAGGTGAATTTTTGATGTATGAGGGCGAAACCCATGAAGTAATTCTTGATCGGATGCTCAAACGGGTATCTGACAAATTCGACAAACGCGAGGGTTCTATTTTGTGGGACACCCATTCCCCCACGGCGTTTGAATTTCAGCTTTTGTATATCGAACTTGACACGATTTTGCGTGAAGCATACGGCGACACGGCAAGCCGTGAGTTTCTGATCCGCCGTTGCAAAGAACGCGGCATTGCCCCGGACGAGGCAACCCACGCAATCTTAAAAGGCGAGTTCACCCCGAAAAATATTGATGTTACGGGAAAGCGGTTCAATATTAGTTCACTCAACTTCAAAGTTGTTGAACGAATTGCGGACGGTGAATATAAGGTTGAGTGCGAAACCCCCGGCGTTGTTGGTAATCAACAGTTGGGAACGATGATCCCGATTGAATACATTGAGGGTTTGGAAACTGCCGAACTTACGGGCGTTCTGATCCCCGGCGAGGATGAAGAAAATACTGAAGCCTTGCGCAAGCGGTACTTTGATTCTTTCAATGAAAAGGCGTTCGGTGGCAACGTGCAAGATTACCTTGCTAAAACCAACGGCATTCCCGGTGTTGGTAGCACTAAGGTAACGCGGGTGTGGAACAGCGATATTTCCCCGCGTCCATGATCCCATCCGTCAAGGTGAAATCATGGTATGAATCCACCATTAACACCCTTTCCGGGGATGCGGCGGACTGGTTGCGCACCGTTTACACAGCGGCGGCAGAAAAGAAACTTACCACGGGCGGAACGGTGCTTCTCACGATCCTTAACTCTGACTATGGTATTGCATCAAGCACTTTGCTTGAAACCGTCCAGAACACTATTGACCCGCCCGAAAACGCGGGCGATGGATACGGTTTAGCCCCTATTGGTCACGTTGTTTCGGTCAAGAGCGCGGACGCTGTACAGGTGCAAGTGAAAACCACGCTCACGTTTGACAGCGGTTATAGCTGGTCTAATCTGCAAAACTCCATCAACACGGCAATTTCCAATTACCTGTTAGAGTTGCGCAAATCGTGGGCTGATACGGCGTTCCTTGTGGTGCGTGTAAGTCAGATTGAAACAAGGCTCTTGAGTATCAAGGGCATTGTGGATATTGACAACACACGGATTAACGGCACGGCGGAAAATCTGGCCTTGGGGCGGTATGAAGTTCCCATGTTTGGGGGTGCAAGCGCATGATCCGCAATGTCGATCTTGTGTCTTATCTGCCGCCCATCATGGCAGAGTTTCAAGAATACCGGGCAACGCTGGAAGCAGAAAAACCGGAATTTGTTATCATCTGGAACGCAACGGATCAGGTTCTTCAAAATGAGTTCATCGCAACGGCGGATGAATACGGAATCAGCCGCTTTGAACAGATTTTGAACATCTTACCATCTAAAGAAGATACCCTTGAAAGCCGCCGTTCCAGAGTGCAAACACGGTGGTTCAATACCATTCCTTACACGCTGAAAGCCCTGTTGGGTAAGCTGATTGCTTTATGTGGTGAAAACAATTTCACTGTTGTTAAGGACTACGATCATTACAAGATTTCCATTTTCACAGACCTTGAACTTTTCGGACAGGCTGAAGAACTGGATTTCACGCTTGACACCATGATCCCTTGCAACATGATCGTTGTTTCCCGGAACAGCATTCCATGCAGTGCAAGCGGCTTTGCTCTGATTTGTGGCGGCGTATGCTTTGTGCAAAATTTCTTTATCACGAACGACTTTCAAGAAAGTCTCTCTATCACAGGTGATACAAAAGTGGGCGGCGGTACGGTTGATGCGGCTTTCCAGTTTATCACCAACGACAGCGAGGAAAACCACGTTGTCAACGGTGGAGCGGGCTTTGGTGGCGCACCGATCAGCACCGAACACCTCTTTATTACGAATGACAGCACCGAAAACACCACAATAAGCGGCGCGGCTATTCATGGCGGTGGTTTGGTAAACAGCGTATCGGTGACGATCACGAACGATTTCAACGAAAAGTTCAATGTAAACAGCGATGCTTTGAACGGCGCGGGCGTTGTTTTCACTGAATTTAATGAAATGAACTAAAACAGAAAGGAAAAATCACTATGGCAGAATTTTCTAAGCTGGTTATTACGGCGAAAGGGCAGGCTTTGATCGCTAAGATGATCGCGGGCGTGGGTAACATTGAGTTTACCAAAGTTTCCGCGTCCAGCACCACCTACACCCTGTCGCAGTTGGAAGCCCTCACCGCCCTTTCCAACGTGAAGCAGACAAGCCTTATCTCCAAAAAGACGATCACGAACAATGTTGCTATCAAGCTGGAAGCGGCTTTCACCAATACCGATCTGACCGCTGGTTACAACATGAAAGCCCTTGGTCTGTATGCCAAAGACCCGGATGCGGGCGAAATCCTGTACGCCGTCACTATCGAAACCTCTGGTAACTGCTATATGCCGCCTTACAACGGGATCACCGTTTCCGGCGCATACATCCAGCTTGTTACCACCGTAGGCAACGCTGACAGTGTGAATCTGAAAGTTGACCCTGCCGCTGTTGCCACGATTGGCGATATTCAGGAACTGGAAGCAAAGATTGCTGATCTTCAGGCATTCGTAGGCTATACCGATGCCCACATTTACGGCGTTGAGGTGGATTTCAAGAACAAGAAGTTTACCAGACTGGCGGGCGCGTTTGGCAAGACTGGCGGACACGCCTTTGATTCGGTGCATTGCTTTGGCGGTCGCCGCCGTTGCAACGTCACGAATGACGGTAAGGTTGTAGCTTACTACGGCGAGGGTGCTTTCTCCACTACTGGCAAGCTGGCGCAGAGCGTCACTATTGAAAGTGGACAGTATGCGGGTACTTATGCCGCTGGCACTCCCGTACAGGTGATGGTGGAACAGCCTAAGTTCTATTACAAGGTCGTACCGCTGGAAACCGAAATTGTGACGGAGGGCGAGAACCACGGCCATTACACCCGCAAGATTCGCTACTACATCTGTGATGAGCCGGAAGCCGGGTTCAAGGTGCATCCGGCTTTCGTGGAGAACGGCAACGAGAACGACTATATCTATCTGGCCGCCTTTGAGGGTTCGCTTTGGGATACGTCCGCAAGTGCTTACATTCTGGATGATGCACAGGTGGCGGATTTCTCCGCCGATATGCTTTCCAGTATCGCCGCTGTTAAGCCCATGTCCGGCCTTACCCAAAATCTGACCCGTGCCAACACCCGCAAGCTGGCGAACAATCGCGGCAAGGGCTGGGAACAGGCATACGCCGCAACCGTGGCCGCTTCTCAACTGCTCATGCTGGTTGAGTACGCTTCTTTCAATATGCAGTCCGCTATTGGTAACGGCGCAGTTTCTAAGACGGATGATACTTCGTCTAATATGGCAGAGTATACGGGCGCAACTGCCGAACTGGGCAACGATTCCGGCGCAATTACCAACGCGAACGGTATTCAGATCGTGTCCTATCGTGGTGAGGAAAACTTCTGGGGCAATATCTGGGGTTGGGTTGACGGTATGAACATCCAGAATCCCACCCCTTTGATGCGGCTGGTAAGTTCGGCAGACTGTACGTTGCAGATCATGGCTTTGCAGACGATACCGGGAACGCACCCTATCAGGATACCGGGATTTGCCCCTGCTACGGTGAGGGCTATGTTTCCGCCTTTGGCTACTCTGAAAACTTCGATTGGCTGTTTGTTCCCGCCGAACACAACGGTAACACCGCCGTTCCTGTCGGTGACTACTATTGGAACTATAACGCTGGTTGGCGGGTCGCTAGGTTGGGCGGTAAGTGGGATCATGGTCTGTAATCGGGGGCTTTCTATTGGGGTCTCGACGGTGCCGCTTCTCATCGCTATCGGTCTCTCGGCGGGCGGTCGGTGTATATCCCGTCCAAAAGGCCGCGTAAACAGGCCATTTAACAAGTAAAATTGGGTGGTTCAAGGAGTATTGTTGTTTACAAACGATTGGCAACAAGCGGCAGATGAAAAGAAACCATGAAAAAGGTCACTAAATTAGGCAGTAAATGGAATAATGGTCTGAAATCAGGGACTTTCTATTGGAATCTCAACAATGCCACTTCTAATCGCAATCGGAATATCAGCAGGCAGTCAGTAAATGCACGATACAGCCGGGGTAAATCAAAAACGCCCCGGCTGTTTCTATATAATCTCTGTATTCTTGAATACCCTGCCACATGGCAAAACAGTCAGCCCGCAAGGGAAGTTAAAAATAACTTTTAGCTGTATTGGTAGACTTTGAAAATTAACTTTCAAACAATTTTCAGAGGTTGAAGATTCGGTTTCAAGTGCATACAAAAGGAACATTCAATAAATGAAGCGTTACGGAAATCTTTATCAAAAGATTTGCTCAATGGACAATTTGAAAGAAGCGCACAGGAACGCGAGAAAAGGAAAGGGCTGGTACGCTGAAGTAAAAAGAGGTTGACACACATCTTGAAGAATACTTAACAAAACTTCAGGAAATGCTTGTCAATCACACTTATCACACATCTCCTTATGAAAAGTTCATAAGGAAAGAAAACGGAAAAGAGCGGGAAATCTTCAAACTCCCTTACTTCCCGGATCGTATTTGTCAATGGGCGATTTTGCAAGTCATTGAACCGTACTTGTTGCGAAACATGACAAGCACCACCTATTCAGCGATACCGGGAAAAGGGATTCACGCCGCCTTGCGTGATGTTCAAGAAGCAATGCGGAAAGATGTTCCCAACTGTCAATTCTGTTTCAAGTTGGATGTGCGGCACTTCTACCCATCCATAAATCACGCAATCCTAAAGGCAAAGTTCAGAAAGTTGTTCAAAGACGCTGAATTGCTTTGGTTATTGGATGAGATCATAGACAGCATATCCACAGCAAGCATTGAGGATATGCGCAACATCTGGTTACTTGATGAAGATATTGACCCGGAAACAGGTATCCCGATTGGTAATTATCTGTCGCAGTATTGCGGTAATTTCTACTTATCTTCGTTCGATCATTGGCTCAAAGAGAAAATGCACGTCAAGCACGCTTTCCGCTATATGGACGATATTGTTATTTTCGGAAGCAGTAAAGAAGCACTTCACAAACTGCAAAAGGAAGTTAAACGATACTTCAAAACGGAACTGCATTTGACTGTAAAAGGCAACTGGCAAATCTTCCCGACTTATGTTCGTGGACTGGATTTTGTGGGGTACAGATCATTTTTGAACTTCACCTTACTAAGAAAAAGCAGTTGCAAATCTTTCAAGCAAAAGATGAACAGTATTCGCAAGAAAACCGAAAACGGGCAGATGATGCGATATTCGGAATGGTGTTCCATCAATTCTTACAAGGGCTGGTTAAAGCACTGTGATAGTTACAGGTTACAGGCTAAGTATATCGCGCCCGTACAGGCGGACGCTGATAGATACTATCAAGAAGTAATTCAGAGAAAGGCGGCTTAAAAATGGTTGATTATGGCAAAGTAAAAAGCACGATCAAGCCCGAAAGCGTTGTGATTGACGATTACAGCGTTTGGGAAAATACCAACATTGAAGCGGTTTCCGAAAACGTAGGCACGGAAACCGAGTTCAACGCCTTCGAGTACAACATGGTTCAGTATGATAAGAATGAGTACATTCTGAAACAGGCACAGGCCAACGCTGAACTGTCCGATCAGCTCACGGAAACACAGCTTGCGCTGTGCGATGTGTACGAGATGATCCAGTAAGAAAGGGGTTTCCATCATGGCTAAGGTGTACGCTGATTTGATCCGCAAAGGCAAAAAACCCTTGACGATGTTCCCGAAAAGCTGAAAGCAGAAGTCAAGGCGATTCTGGACGGTGAAAAGGATTGATCTTCAATCTTTTCATAATTCTATTCAGAAAGGTGGTGAATGATATGGCTATTATCTATGCAACCCTTATCATTAAAGGCAGGAAAACTTTCGCGGACGTTCCCGACAAGCTGAAAGCACAGGTCAAGGACGTTCTGGAAAGCCTTGAATGCCCCGAACTGGCAGAGTAAGAAACTTACCCGGATGAAGAAAAAAGCCGCTGTGTGGGCTTCTAAACGCCTGTACAGTGGCTTTCTCTTTATCACAACGAAAATCTGAAAGGATGAATGAACATGAAAGACAAAATCTGTGTTGCTATTGGCATTGCAGGGGGGTACATCGCTTCTCTGTTTGGTGGGTGGGATGCCGCACTGAAAACCCTGATCCTGTTCATGGCGGTGGATTATGTCACCGGGCTTATGGTCGCGGGCATTTTCCACAATTCCCGCAAGACTGAAACGGGATCGCTTGAAAGTCTGGCGGGCTGGAAAGGTCTGTGCCGCAAGGGTGTTTCTCTGCTGATCGTCCTTGTGGCTTGCCGCCTTGATCTCATCATGGGTTCTAGCTTCATTCGTGACGCTACGGTTGTGGCCTTTGTCGCCAATGAAACGATCTCTATTATTGAGAACGCGGGCTTGATGGGCGTTCCCATTCCCGAAAATCATTGTGAAATCTATTGAAGTGCTGAAGAACAAGGCAGAGAAAGAGGACGGTTGATCTTATGTCTACGCTTATCACGTTCAAGGCCGGGGACAAGACCCCGATCACCAAAAATTTCACCCGAAACGAATTTCAGTGTTCGTGCGGCTGTTCGGCACAGATGGTGGATGAAATGCTTGTGCAGAAGTTACAGACCATCCGAACCGTGTACGATGTACCGCTGAAGATCACAAGCGGCTATCGGTGCGTAAAGCACAACGCCGCTGTGGGCGGGGCTAAATCGTCTAAGCACCTGTACGGCATTGCCGCAGATGTGAAAGACCCTACGGGC
>VOFC01001759.1_pt1 | contig 44001 bp, 75 predicted proteins | sample 5384161 | NCBI WGS metagenome assembly VOFC01 (sample SAMN12384722, study PRJNA508395) | human gut metagenome | isolation source: healthy gut B | host: Homo sapiens | reverse complement strand
GTGGGCAGTCCTTGATGGAGAAGAAAAAGACAGGAATCACAACGATGTATATGGAAAAAGGTCTTGATACTGGAGACATGATCGACAAAGCAGAAGTTGTGTTAGACGAGAAGGAAACAGCAGGTTCTCTGCATGATAAACTCATGGTATTAAGGGGCAGACTTATTATTGGAGACATTAAAGAAATTAGAAGATGGTACTGCGGTCAGAAAGAAACAAAATGACGAAGAAAGCTGTTATGCTAAGATGTTAAGCAAAGATATGGGACAGATCGATTTTACAAAAGATGCAAAGAGATCGAATGTCTTATTCGTGGAATGAATCCATGGCCAAGTGCCTATACATCTCTTGATGGAAAGACAATGAAAGTCTGGGAAGCAGATGTGTTAGACAGAGAAAGCAAAGAAGAACCAGGAACGATCGTCGAAGTGACAAAGAAAGAGATCATCGTGGCGACAGGAAGCAACGATCTTGCACTTCATGAGATTCAGCTGGCAGGAAAGAAACGTATGCAGGTACAGGCATTTTTACTTGGATATCAGGTAGAAGCAGGTATGAAATTAGGAGAGTAATTGATGGAGAATCCAAGAGAATGTGCATTGGATGTGCTCATTAAAGTTGATAAAAAGGAAGAATTATCCCATATAGCGATCAGCAATGTTTTTAGAAAATACCAGTTTTCAGAAAAAAGAGACAGAGCCTTTTTACAAGATTGGTGGAAGGAACACTAGAACGTCAGATTACGATCGATTATGTGGCTGATCAGTTTTCAAAAAACAAAGATCAGAAAATGCAAACCTTTGATCAGAGCATTGCTTCGCATGGGAATCTACCAGATCCTTTACATGGATCAGGTACCAGATTCAACAGCATGTAATGAGGCAGTAAAATTAGCAAAGAAGCGAGGATTTTCAAGATTATCAGGCTTTGTAAATGGAGTACTCCGCAATATTTCAAGAAAAAAAAAACGATCAGTTATCAAAGAAGGACAAGAATCTTGTAACATATTTGTCTGTGACCTATTCAATTCCAGAATGGATCATAAAATTCTTTATGAAAACATACGACGATGAGACAGTGGAGAAGATCATAGAATCTTACTTAGAAGACAAAAAGACAACACTGTGCTGCCTTATGAGCAAAGGCGGCAAAGATGTGATCCGTAAGGAATTAGAAGAAGAGAATGTCACAGTAGAAGACGGAGAACTGATTGAAAATTCAGTGAAGATTTCAGATTATGATTTCTTATACCGACTGAGAGCATTCCGTGAAGGAAAATGCTATGTGCAGGATGAAAGTTCCATGTTATGTGCAAAGTTAGCTGGAGCAAAAGAAGGACAGTTTGTAATGGATCTTTGCAGTGCACCAGGAGGAAAATCCTTGTATACAGCTGATCAGATGAAAGGCAGTGGGCAGGTATTATCAAGAGATCTGACAGAATATAAGACAGATCTGATCGAAGATAACATTGAGCGCATGGGATTTACCAATATGGAAGCAGAAGTATTCGATGCGACAATTTTGGACGAAGAACATATCGAAGCAGCAGATGTAGTGATCGCAGATGTTCCATGTTCTGGTCTTGGGATCATGGGTAAGAAAAATGATATCAAATACCATATTTCTGAAGATGGAATGAAAGATCTTGTAAAACTTCAAAGAGAAATTCTTACAAATGCAGTACAGTATGTAAAACATGGAGGAACTTTTGATCTACAGCACATGTACGATCAATCCAGAAGAGAATGAAAAGAATATGCAGTGGATAATTAATAATTTTGATTACGAAGCTGTGGATATCACAGAAGAATTGCCAAAAGAATTTAAAGATTGAAACTGCAAAAAAGATGGATATATCCAGCTGCTTCCGGGAGTTCATCCATGTGATGGATTCTTCATAGCAAAATTAAGGAGAAAATAATTTTATGGATTTAAAATCAATGACTCTTATTGAGATGCAGGAATATATGGAATCGATCGGAGAGAAGAAATTTCGTGCCAAACAGGTATACGAATGGTTTCATAAACATCTTGCACTATCTCTTGATGAGATGAATAATATACCAAAAGAAATTAAAAGAAAAAATAGAGCAGACACAGGATGTTTATGGAGTCAAACCAGTCGATTGTTTTATATCAAAGATTGATGGAACCAGAAAATATCTGTTTGAATTATATGATGGGAATATCATTGAAAGTGTATTGATGAAATACAAGCATGGAAATTCTGTCTGTATTTCATCTCAGGCAGGAACCAGAATGGGATGTAAATTCTGTGCATCCACATATTGGTGGATTAGACCGAAACCTGACACCATCCGAGATGCTTTCCCAGATTTATTATATCCAGAGAGATACAGGAGAAAAAGAGTTTCCAATGTTGTGATGATGGGAACAGGGGAACCGATGGATAATTACGACAATGTGTTAAGGTTTTAGAATTGATCACATCTGAGAATGGATTAAATATCAGTCAGAGAAATATCACGATCTCAACATGTGGAATTGTTCCAAAGATCAAAGAATTAGCTGAAAAACATTTGCAGATTACATTAGCAATCTCTTCATTCTCCAAATGATGAAATGAGACGAGGACTTATGCCAATTGCTATGAGATATTCGATCAATGAGTTGTTCGATGCATGCCATTACTATTTTAAAGAAACAAATCGAAGAATGACATTTGAGTATAGTCTGGTAGCCGGTGTGAATGATCAGCCGGTACATGCACAGGAACTGGCGTCAAGATTAAAAAAGGCCATGTCATGTAAATCTGATCCCAGTCAATCCGATCAAAGAGCGAGATTTCAAGCAGTCCATGCCTCAGTCAGTGATGGAATTTAAAAAGATACTTGAAAAAATCGTGTAAATGTTACCATAAGAAGAGAAATGGGCGCAGATATCAATGCCGCCTGTGGACAGCTTAGAAGAAAAAAACTGCAGTCAAGATTGTAAAGGAGAACGATATGCGATCCGTAGGAGCTTCACATATAGGCAAGGTAAGGACAGAGAATCAGGATAAGATTTTCTTTCATGACCAGCCTGTAGGAACTTAAAAAAAATCTTTATATTGTGGCAGATGGTATGGGAGGACACCGCGCAGGAGGGAAGGCCTCTTCTTTTGCAGTGGAAAGATTTGTAGAATTGATCGAAGAATCAGAACAGACAGACCCGATTGAGCTTATGAAGACTTGTATTGCCACAGTGAATCAGGAAATCATTGCAGAAAGCAAGGAGAATGAAAAGTACGCAGGAATGGGTACGACTTTTGTTGCCGCAACGGTTTCTGATCATAAAGTTACTGTTATGAATATTGGTGATAGCAGATTATATTATGGAAATAAGGAATTAAAACAGATTACGGTAGATCATTCTTATGTAGAAGAACTGATCAATGCTGGAATGTTAGATAGAGAACAGGGAAGGATTCATCCGAAGAAGAATGTGATCACAAGAGCTCTTGGTTCACAGGTAGCAACGCCGGATTTTTTTGAATTTGAAGCAGAAGAAGGATACCTGCTGCTTTGCAGTGATGGACTTTCCAATATGATATCAAACGATGAGTTAAAAGAACTTCTTTTAGATCACGATCAGATTGCCAATAAGATAAACAAGATGATCGCTCGTGCCAATGAGTACGGAGGAAAAGATAATATTTCGTTGGTGATCGTGGATTTAAAGAGATGAGGTGAAGGATAGATGTTAGAACTTGGTACGATGCTGTCAGGCCGTTATGAGGTGCTCAAGCGCGTTGGAAGCGGTGGAATGGCAGATGTTTATATGGCGAAAGATCATAAACTAAACCGGAACGTTGCAGTGAAGGTATTAAAAAGTGAATATGTAGAAGACGAGAAATTTTAAAAAATTTGAGACAGAAGCACAAGCCGTAGCAAGATTATCCCATCAAATATCGTTAATATCTATGATGTTGGGATAGAAGATGGCATTAACTATATTGTTATGGAACTTGCAGAAGGTATTACATTAAAAAGAATATATCAGAAAAAAAAAGGATATTTAAGTCCAAAAAAGAAACGGTGGAGATTTCAACGCAGATCGCATCCGCAATCTCCCATGCACATAAAAATCATATTATTCACAGAGATATCAAACCGCAGAATATCCTTGTGTCTGATACTGGAATTATTAAAGTTACAGATTTTGGGATTGCAAAGGCAACAAGCAGTAATACAGTAACTTCCACAGCAACAGCTATGGGATCCGTACATTATATTTCGCCAGAACAGGCAAAGGGACGTTTTTGTGATGAGAAGAGTGATATTTATTCACTGGGTATCACAATGTATGAAATGGTTACAGGTCATGTTCCATTTGATCATGAAAATGGTGTAACGATCGCATTGATGCATTTGCAGAATGAGATCACACCTCAAGTCAGATCAGGGATGGAATTCAGACAGCTTAGAAAAGATCATTCTAAAATGTACAATGAAAAAGCCGGAAGAGCGTTATCAGACAGCAGATGATCTGATCGCTGATCTGCGACTTGTATTTGAAGACACATCTGGCGGTTATGTAGGTGTTAAAGCCGGCAATCGATGATTCGCCAACGATTATGATCGATCAGAATGAGCTGACACAGAGAATCAATACACCAAAGAAGGATCAAAAGATACAACAGGAAGAACCATTGAAAGATGAAGAACAGAATGCGTATCTTGATGAAGATGATGAGGAAGAATCCGGAATGAATTCAAGATTGAGAAATTAGTTATTGTGCTTGCGGCAGTTGTTGAGCAATCATATTAATTTCAATCATTGTATTTGTTGTGAAAAGTTCTGGAGTGTTCAAATCCGGAAAATCAACAACGACAACAAGCATTGGAACAACGGCAGAATCAAATGACACGGAATCTAAAAAATATACAGTCGACAACTATATTGGAATGTCATTAAGTGCAGCAAGAGAGAAGATCGATGGCAAATTTAAGATCAAAGTAGAAGAAGAATATTCTGCTGATTATGCAAAGGGTCTTGTTATAAGACAGGATCAGAAAGTGATACAGAATTAGAGGAAGGCAAAACACTGACTTTAGTTGTAAGCAAAGGTACAAGAACAGAAGATAAAGTTTCTGTGCCACAAGTTGTAGGCAAGATGGAATCGTCAGCCAAAAGTGAGTTAGAAGCAGCAGGACTGAAAGTATCTGTTAAGACAAAATACAGTACAGATGTAGCAAAAGGAAAAGTTATTTCCCAGTCACCAGGAAGTGGAAATCAAGTTACAAAAGAATTCTACAGTCGTTATTACTGTAAGCCAAGGTGAAAACCAGAGACTATGGTAAGAGTGCCAAATCTTCGTTATTTCACAGAATCAGGGCAAGAAGTGAACTAAAGAATTCGAATTTGGTACTTGGAAGTGTATTAACAGAATATAGTGACAGTGTTGAAAAAGGACTTGTTATCAGACAGACAGTAAGTTCAGGAAGCAAAGTAAAAGAAGGAACAGCAGTCGGAATTTATGTGAGCCTTGGGCCTCGCCAGACTGCAACAACAGCAGATCAGGATTCAACAGCAGATGAAGAATAGCAGGAGATAATTCATGCAGGGAAAGATCATAAAAGGAATCGCAGGATTTTATTATGTGCAGACAGAAGATAAATTATATGAATGTAAGGCAAAAGGTATTTTCAGGAATAAGAAGATGAAGCCATTAGTCGGAGATAATGTTGAAATTGATATTCTTGACGAGGAAGATCAAGAAGGAAACATTACAAAGATCTATGAGAGAAGTAACGAATTGATCCGTCCGGCAGTTGCAAATGTCAATCAGGCGTTGATCATATTTGCAGCGAAAAACCCAAAGCCGAACTATAATCTGCTGGATCGATTCCTGATGATGATGGAGAAACAGGAAGTACCTGTGATCGTCTGCTTCAACAAAGTGGATCTTGCAAAAGAACAAGATCTGACATTGTTAGAAAAAGTATATGAAAACTGTGGACATATTGTAAAAGTTCATCAGCGTCAAAGAAGAAGAAGGAATTGATGAGATCAGGAAACTGATCCACGGAAAGACGACAGTGCTTGCAGGACCATCCGGAGTAGGAAAATCATCTTTGATGAATCTGCTCCAGCCAGAGCACAGATGGAAACAGGAGAAGTCAGTGAGAAGATCAAAAGAGGACGTCATACAACAAGGCATTCGGAATTGATCCGTATCGAGAAAGATACATTTGTATTAGATACTCCAGGATTTAGTTCTTTATTTATTCATATGTTTGAAGAAGACGAGATCAAAGATTATTTTCAGGAATTTGCTGATTATGAAGATGAATGTAGATTTCAGGGATGCAGTCATACGCATGAGCCTGACTGTGGAGTTAAGAAAGCTTTGGAAGAAGGAAAGATTTCAAAGATCCGATATGATAATTATGTAAATATTTATACAGAATTAAAAGAAAAGAGAAAATGGTAATGCGCGTATTGATTTTAACAGGCGGAGCGGTAGAAGAAACATTTGCGGCAGATTATATTAAGAAGTGGAATCAGATAAAGTGATCACCGCAGATAAAGGACTGCTTTACGCTAAAAAATTAGATATCAAACCAGATATCATTCTGGGTGATTTTGATAGCTGCAACAAGGATGTAATGGAAGAGTTTTCCACAGATGAGAAGATCATCGCACCATGTGAGAAAAGACGATACCGATACAGGACTTGCAATGCAAAAAGCCATTGAAACAGGTGCAGACGAGATCCTGTTAGTGGGAGGAACAGGAACAAGGCTGGATCATGTTTTTTAGGTAATATCGGGCAGTTGTTTTATGCACACAGCAAGGGTGTAAAGGCAGAGCTGATCGATGCGAATAATCGTATGAGAGTTCTGGATCACAAAAGCACAGTATCAAAAGAAAGACCAGTTTGGTAAATATGTATCTTTGATCCCGATATATGAGGCAAAAGGTGTCACATTACAGGGATTTAAATACCCACTGAATAATGACACGCTGGTATTCCATGAATCATGGGGATCAGCAATGAACTGGAAGAAGAAGAAGGAACCATCTCTTATCGAGAAGGCAAACTGCTTCTGATAGAAAGTAGAGATTGAGGTTATACAAGATGAAGAAAGAAAATGTAACAACAAATAAAGTAACAAGAAAGCTGGAAAAGGTTCTCTGGGCGGTTTGATCCTGATGTTTATCATATCAGTGATCGGAATGTTTTAGGACAGTATATGAATGGTAACGTATTCTATAAAATGTGTGTGATCATGACAATATTAGCTGCCGCCATTTTATCAGCAGAACGTTTTTATTTTGGAAAAGAAATGGGAAGAGATATGCCAGAAGCATTTAAGATCGGTTACTGGCTGATCATCGCATGGGCAGTGATCTTACTGATCCACGCGGCAGGATTGGCATTTTACCATTTTAATGGAACTTGAATACAGAGTATTATGGGTAGTGGTTCCAACGGTCAGCTTATTATGGATGACAAGATATATCTTCGGAGACAACCTAGACTGGGATAAGACAGACAAGAAGGGTTGGAAAGAAGGAAGAATGAACTACTCTCAGAAGAGAATAATAAGAAGAATATCAGGAGATAGAACATGAATTACAAACAGGCAAAGATCGCTGATTCAGCAAAAGTAGCAAAAGAAACTGTTTTAGTTGGGGATATTACTATGGGAGAAGAATCTACAGTACTGTTCTTTACAGCAATGCGCTGTGAAGGAGAAGAGTCTATTGTGATCGGAAATCAGAGTAATATACAGGAAAATTGTACGATCCATGTAGATGAAGGGAATAGTGTAAAAAATCGGTGATGGAGTGACAGTTGGACATAACAGCGTGATCCATGGATGCCAGATCGGAGATAATTCCATGATCGGAATGGGATCTGTTATTATGAATGGAGCAAAGATCGGTAATCACTGCTTGATCAGGGCAGGAAGTCTTGTAACACAAAATACAGTGATCCCAGATAGATCTTTAGTTATGGGAAGTCCAGCAAAGTCAAACGTACATTGACAGAGGACGAGATCAAATATCTTGAGGGAAGCAGAGAAGAATATGTAGAAGTAGGGAAAGCTGCTTCGAGAAGATGGGATACTTTAAGAATAAGTTAGAAATGGAAGGTATGGAATGAAACCTGGAATAAAAGATGTGGCAAAAGTAGCGGGAGTTTCTCCTACAACAGTATCCAGGGTATTAAATAACCGAGGATACATCAGCGAAGAAACAAGAAAAAAAGTATATGATGCTATGGAAGAGATCAATTATTATCCAAATGAGATTGCCAGAGCGTTGTTAAATAACAGAACGTATTTTGTCGGGGTTATCGTTCCTACTGTAACATCACCATTTCATGGAGAAGTTGTAGAACAGATAGAATATTATTTATCACAGAAAAATTATAAGATGCTTCTGTGTAACAGCAAAAATCAGATGGATACAGAGAAAGCCTATATTGATATGCTAAGACGCAATCAGGTAGATGGAATGATCGTTGGAACACATAACGCAGTCGTAGAGACATACTCCAAGTTAAAGATGCCAGTCGTAGGAATTGACCGTTATCTTGGAGAACATATTCCAGTCGTTTCATGTGATAACTATGCAGCAGGGCAGATGGCAACCAGACATTTGATCGATAAAGGTTGTCAACATATTTTATGTATCCGAGGAAACAGTAAATTAAAGATGCCAGGTAACAATCGAAGTCAGGCCTATATTCAAGAGATGGAGAAAGTAGGGCTTCCTCAGATGATTTTAAAGTACCATTCATCATGGAGAATGTGGAGAAGCAAAAACTTATTTATGATATGTTAAATGCACACCCTGAGATTGACGGTATTTTTGCAGGAGATGATTCGCTTGCAGTGATCGCACTTCATGTCGCAAGGCAAAGGAATCAATATTCCGAAAGATCTAAAGATCATCGGAGTAGATGGAACAAAGCAGATTTTAGGATTTGTTCCAGAACTGACAACGATCCAGCAGCCAGTTAAACAGATTGCAAAGGTAGCGGTGGATAAGCTGATCGATCTGATCGAAGGAAAAACAGCAGAAAGCTGCATGGATCTTCCAGTAAAATTACTGGAAGGACAGACAACATAATAGAGAATAAAAAAGGAAGAGAAAATACGACTCTTCCTTTTTTTTGATGCCTAAAAATATGTTAGAACGTACAAAATAAAATGAGTTTTGTGCAAAACTACCAAAAATCACCTAATATTTTATGCAAAAAATTAATATGGTAACGATTGACATATGAAAACGATTGACATATAATAAAGCCATAGAAAGCAACAAGGTAAATCAAAGAAAGGATTAAATTATGTATCAGTTATATTATCAGCCAGAAGGTATTTGGGTAGGAGATATTATGCCTTATGGAAAAAGAAGGTCAGTTTATGTATATCATCAGAGAGATACAAGAAATCCAGGACCTTTTGGAGAACCATTCGGTTGGGCATTAGCAACAACAAAAAAGATTTTGTAGATTACAAAGACTATGGAGAAAGCTTAAAGCGTGGAACGGATGAAGAAGCAGATCAGTTCATCTATGCAGGAAGTGTTTTTTGAAACAGAGGCAGGATTTCATGCATTTTATACAGGATATAATAGAGAATTCTTAAAGGCAGGAAAGACATCACAGACATTGCTTCACGCTACAAGCAAAGATGGGATCACATGGGAGAAATCGAAAGAAGCATTAGAGATTCCTCCACAGGAAGGATATGATAAGAGAAACTGGAGAGATCCATTTGTCCTATGGGATGAGGAAAGAGAAGAATATCTGTTGATCCTTGGAGCAAGAAAGGGAGAAGATAAGAGAAAACAGACAGGACGTCTCGTACATTTCACATCAAAAGATTTAAAGAAATGGGAATTTAAAGGAGATTTCTGGGCACCAGGAATCTACACAATGTTTGAGATGCCAGAGATCTTTAAGATGGGAGACTGGTGGTATCTTGTATTCTCAGAATACAGTGAGGGTAATAAAATCCATTACAGAAGAAGCAAGAACCTATACGGGCCTTTGGGAAGCACCATTTGATGATGCATTTGACGGTAGAGCATACTATGCAGGACGTACAGCATTTGATGGAGAACGAAGAGTACTTTTGGATGGGTGCCAACAAGAATCGATAACGATGACAAGAACGCATACTTGTGGGGAGGAACTTTCGTGCCACACGAAGTATTCCAGAAAGAAGATGGAACACTTGGGGTAAAACCGGTAGACCAGATGATGGAAGCATTCGATGGTTGGAAAGATTTATTTAACCCTTGTATGAAAACGATTGACACAAAAGAAGAAACACTTCTTTGTGAAGATACAGGAAGCATCGCAGCATTCAAAACAACTGTAAAATTTGAAGAAGGAACGAAAGAATTTTCTATCAGATTTTACAAAGATGAAGAAACAGAAGTTTCATATGAATACAGATTCTTTGTGGAAGAAAATAAAGTTGTCTTTAACAAATGTCCAAATTATCCATGGTATCAGTGCTTTAACATTGGACTTGAGCGTCCGATCAAATTGGAAGCAGACAAAGAATATGAAATCTGTCTGATCATAGACCAGGATATTTCAACATTATATATTAATGGAACGGCATTAAATGCAAGATTATGTGATCATCCAGGAAATGGATTGGCACTGACAGTGACAGATGGTACACTAGAAGCAAAAAACACAAAAATAGCAACAAAAATAAACAAATAAAAAGAGAGAAATAAAAGAGACAAGTATAGATGGATTACAAAAAATATCACAAGATGTGGTAGATCACGTTGGTGGGATCAGTAACATCAAAGGTGCGACACATTGTGTGACAAGACTTCGACTGATTTTAAATGATGAAACAAAATATGACCGTAAAGCATTAGAGAATATCGAAGGTGTTAAAGGTGTCTTATTTAATAGTGGGCAGCTGATGATCATTTTTCGGAACAGGAACAGTTAACAATGTCTATGATGCATTTATTGAATTAACAGGTGTCAAAGAAATGTCTCAGTCTGATGCCAAGGCAGAAGGAATGAGCAAGATGGGAAAAATTACAGCAGGGATTCAAAGTATTCTCTGATATATTTATTCCGATCATTCCAGCATTTGTTGCAGCAGCGATCCTGACTGGTGTCAAAGCATTATTGACAGCCAATGGATTATTTGGATTAGAGGGATCCTTAGCAGATCAGAGCAAACTTGTTGCAGATATTGCAGAATTCTTAGCGATCATGGCAACAACATTTAATTATCTGCCAATCCTTGTAATGTATAGTGCTGTCAAACGATTCGGTGGGAATCCGATCCTTGGTATCTTAGTCGGAATCGTTATGGTACATCCAGATCTTGTAAATCGTAATACGTTTGTATTAGACCCATCTGCCGCAAGCTACTGGCATTTCGGACCATTAGCAATTGCAAAAGTTGCATTCAGGGTGGAGTATTCCCAGCAATCTTAACCGCATGGTTTATGTCTAAAGTAGAAAAGATCGCACAGAAATATGTACCAGCTGTGGTATCATTTGTATTCGTACCAACAATTACTATTTTCTTTGCAAACGTAGCATTATTTACAGTATTCGGACCAGTTGGAAATATGATCGGTAACGGATTAGCAGCAGTGATCGATGTTTTATACAACAGTTTCGAGCATTTGGAGCATTTGTCTTTGCAGCGTTATTACAGCCATTAGTAGTTACAGGAACACATCAGGCGATTCAGGGAATTGAAGCAAATCTGATCGCTACGACAGGATTTAACTACATTCAGGGAATCTGGTCTGTATCGATCATTGCACAGGGGTGGTGGAGCCATCGGAATGTATTTGTTAGCAAAGAAACATTCTAAAGATAGAATATCGCAATGTCAAGTTTCATTCCAACATTAGTAGGAATTTCAGAACCAGCCATCTTTGCTGCAAACTTAAAATATTCCGTGATCCCATTTGTATGTTCTTGCTTAGGAGCTGGATGTGGAGGAGCATTCATGAAACTTGCAGGCGTAAGAGCCATTGGACAGGGATTAACAGGAATATTAGGACTTCTGATCGTAGTACCAAATAAATTAGTATTCTATGTCATTGGAAACCTGATCGCATTTATCGTACCAATCGTACTGATCGTTATTTATAATAAAACAAAAGGTGTTCCACATGGTGAAGAAGAGGAAGAAGCTGAATCTGCATTAACAATTGATGAGACAGCGAAAGTACCAGTCAAAGCAGTTGTTGACGGAAAAGTTATTGCGATTGAAGATGTAAAAGATGGAATCTTCTCTGAAAAAGTATTAGGAGACGGGGTGGGGATCATCCCAACAAGTGAAAAACAGTCTTAGCGCCGGCAGAAGGTGAAATCTGTACAGTGATGGAAGGTTCAAAACATGCCATCGGTGTCCGAACAACAAACAATAGTGTATTTCTGATCCATGTAGGAATCGAAACAGTATCCATGAAGGGAGAAGGATTTGAATATCTTGTAAAGAAAGGACAACATGTGAAGGAAGGTCAGCCAATTCTCAAATTTGACAAAGCAAAGATTGAAGCAAAAGGATTAAATCCAGTCGTCGTATTTGTCAAAACGGATGAAGGTAACCAGACACCTGTGGCATTTAAGACAGGAATCAATGTCAAAGCAGGAAAAAGACGTGATCGGGGAATAATATGAAATTTTTAGATGTAGAAAAATATACACCGATCCAAAAAAGCCATGAAGCATATTTAAAGGAGCTTATGGAGTATTGTAAAGATACTCCACGGCATCCATCCTATCATATTCATCCCCCATGTGGACTAGTGAACGATCCAAATGGACTGGCGTATTTTGGAGGAAAATACCATGTGTTTTATCAGTGGTTTCCATTTGGACCAGAACACGGAATGAAACACTGGGCACATGTGATCTCGAAAGATCTCGTAAAATGGGAATGGTCTGATCAGATGCTCATTCCAGATCAGGAATATGAGAAAAAATGGATGTTATTCAGGAAATTCCATAGAAGCAGATGGTAAGCTTTATCTTTATTACACAGCAAACTATAAGACAGAACAGGGAAAGATCCCAAAACAGGCAATGGCAGTTATGAACAGTGATGGTACAATTCTTAAATCTCCAAACAATCCGATCATCGATGAACAGCCAGAAAGGACTGATCAGGGGAGATCAGAGACCCATTTGTCTTTGAAAAAGAAGGAGCATACTGGATGCTTTTAGGTGGTGGAAGCACCGATGGGCAGGCAAGATTGATTTTGTATAAGAGTACAGATCTTGAAAACTGGGTATATCAGGGAAATATTGAACTGACAGGAATTGACCTGGAGCTTGGTTATATGTATGAATGTCCATCTTACATTGAAATAGATGGAAAAAGATGTTTTATTCTTATCATTAATGGGACGTACACCAATGGGAGAACGTTTTCACAATGAGTTTTCCAGTGTATATTTTATCGGAGAGTTAAATCTTGAAGATAAAACATTTCATGTGGAATCATTTGATGAGATCGACAAAGGATTTGATTTTTATGCACCACAGGTATTCTATGGAAAAAGACAGACAACCAATGATGTTTGCGTGGCTTGGGTGTGGGGCACAGGAACTCCCATATGCAAAAGAAGATATGTGGATCCATAGTCTGACAATGCCAAGGTTCTTAACGATCAAAGAAGGAAAGTTATGCCAGGAAGTGCCAGAAAATATTAAGAATGAATATGCACATCTTGATATAGACAGTAAAAGAATTAAACCAGAAGAAGATACATGGTATATCAATCTGACAGATAAACAGATCTCAGAAATTCAGATCGGAGATCAAGAAGATCATCTAAGTATTAAGATTGACTGGGCAGCAGGACATATAGTTGCAGACCGAAGTACGCTTAAGCATCAGTTTAGTACAGAATACGGAATTCAAAGAGAAGTTTCCATGTCAGAAGAACTCAAAAACATTGAGATATATTATGATAATACATTTATTGAAATTTATCTAAATGATGGAAAAGATACAATGACCCTTCGTGCATTTCAGAAAATGTGGAAATTAATTTAATTTAGAAAAGATATGGTGGAGAAATCTGCCATATTTTTTTTGTTGATATATAACAGATAAAGTCGAGCAATTCTTGAAAACACTAAGATTATATGATACCATTTCCATAAGATAAAAACAAATCAGTAAGAAAGCAGGGCCTATGAAATACGAGAAATGTCCAATCTGTGAAGAAAAGTTAAGAAATGGTGTCTGTCCAATGTGTGGTTATGATTTTAATCGCTTAGGCCGGTCAAGAATATTAAAAGATGGCCATTGGGATATATTAACGACTGACAAAAAGACTTCTCAGCCAAAATATATTCATGATGAAAAACGACATCCAGATTTTAAAAATATCAAGAATACAAAGACGCAGTCAATGAAGACACAGAGGAAAACATCAACCTATAAAAATAAAAAAAGAAAAGAAGAGATCAAAAAAAAGGAATGTGGGCGGTGATCGTCTTTATTCTTTATCTGTTGTCATTTTTAGCAGATCTTGTACCAGAGGCATTCACTCACATAGAAGATTTTATAAATCAGATCCTGAATGGATTAAATTTTTTTAAAAAAAGTAAGCAAAAAGTCTGTCATTTTTTAAGAAAAAAAACGGCAGACTTTTTGTTCATTTTATATTTTAAAAGATAAAAATTATGGTAACATTAACTCTATAGGCAATTTAACAGGAGGAAGACTTATGGCAAATCATATTGATGATGCAACGATTGAATATGTCGGAATTTTAGCAAAGCTTGAATTATCTGGCGAAGAAAAAGAACAGGCCAAGAAAGATATGGAAAGCATGCTCGACTATGTAGATAAATTAAACGAACTAGATACAAGCAGTGTAGAACCAATGTCTCACGTATTTCCAGTGAAGAATGTATTCAGAGAAGACGTGGTAACGAATGGAGACGGAAGCGAAGATACATTAAAGAACGCACCAGAAGCGCAGGACAACGCCTTTGTCGTGCCAAAGACGATCATATAGGAGGCAGAAGATGAGCATTTTAGAATTAACTGCCGTAGAATTAGGCAAGAAGATCAAAGACAAAGAGATCACAGTTGTAGAAGCAACAAAGGCAGCACTTGAACAGATCAAGGCAGTCGAAAGTGATGTACATGGATATGTTTTACGATGAAGAAAGTGCATTAAAGAGAGCCGAAGAAGTACAGAAAGGAATCGACGACGGAACTTACACAGGACCATTAGCTGGAGTTCCAATGGCAATTAAAGGATAATATCTGTACAAAAGGATATACAACAACATGCAGTTCTAAGATCTTAGAGAACTTTGTACCAACATACTCCGCACAGGCAGTTGAGAACCTGATCAAAGAAGGAGTTGTATTTTTTAGGAAAGACAAATATGGATGAGTTCGCCATGGGAAGCACAACAGAGACTTCTGCATATGGTGTGACAAAGAACCCATGGGATTTAGAAAAAGTACCAGGTGGATCATCAGGTGGTTCAGCAGCAGCTGTTGCAGCTAACGAATGTTTTTATGGCGTTAGGATCTGATACCGGTGGATCTATCAGACAGCCAGCATCTTACTGTGGTGTTACAGGGATCAAACCAACCTATGGAACAGTATCCCGTTACGGACTGATCGCTTATGGATCATCCTTGGATCAGATCGGACCATTAGCAAAAGATGTGACAGACTGTGCAACATTATTAGAAGCGATCGCATCTCATGATGAGAAAGATTCCACATCTGTCAGATTAGAATCTTATGATTTTACATCAGCATTAAAAGATGATGTCAAAGGAATGAAGATCGGTATTCCAAAGGATTACTTTGGAGAAGGTCTTGATGAAGAAGTCAAAGAAGCTGTTTTAGCAGCAGCAAAACATTAGAAGAAAAAGGGAGCAATCGTAGAAGAATTCGACCTTGGATTAGTTGAATATGCAATTCCAGCATATTATGTTATCGCAGCAGCAGAAGCAAGTTCTAACTTATCTCGTTTTGATGGTGTCAAATACGGATACAGAGCCAAAGAATACGAAGGTCTTCACAACATGTACAAGAAAACTCGTTCTGAAGGTTTCGGACCGGAAGTAAAACGCCGTATTATGTTAGGATCATTCGTATTAAGTTCAGGATATTACGATGCATACTACTTAAAAAATTAATTAAGAACAAAAGCACTGATCAAGAAAGAATTTGACAAAGCTTTTGAGAAATATGATGTGATCTTAGGACCAGTCGCACCAACAACAGCTCCAAAATTAGGAGATAGCTTAAGCGATCCACTCCAGATGTATCTGGGCGATATCTATACGATTTCCGTAAACCTGGCAGGACTTCCAGGAATCTCTCTTCCATGTGGAAAGGACAAAAACGGAATGCCGATCGGACTTCAGCTGATCGGAGACTGCTTCAATGAGAAGAAGATCATTCAGACAGCATATACATTTGAGCAGACAAGAGCATATGAAGCTCCAGCAATTGCTAAAGGAGGGGCTAAATAGATGAGCAAAATTACGAAACAGTCATCGGACTTGAAGTCCATGTAGAATTAGCAACAAAGACAAAAAGATTTTCTGTGGATGCAGCACAGCATTCGGAGGAGCACCAAATACACACACATGTCCTGTATGCACAGGTATGCCAGGATCATTACCAGTGTTGAATAAACAGGTGGTAGAATATGCGATGGCAGTTGGACTTGCAACAAACTGTGATATCACACAGAACTGTAAATTTGACCGAAAGAATTATTTCTATCCGGACAACCCACAGAACTACCAGATTTCACAGTTATATTTGCCAATTTGCCGCAATGGTAAAGTGGAGATCGATGTAGATGGGGTGAAGAAAGATATCAGAATCCATGAGATCCATATGGAAGAAGATGCAGGAAAATTAGTGCATGATCCATGGACAGGAGATTCTTTAGTAGACTTTAACCGTTCTGGAGTGCCACTGATCGAGATCGTATCAGAACCAGATATGCGTTCTGCAGATGAAGTTATCGCATATCTTGAGAAATTACGTCTGATCATTCAGTATTTAGGAGCATCTGATTGTAAATTACAGGAAGGTTCCATGAGAGCTGACGTCAACTTATCTGTCCGTGAAGTGGGAGCGGAAGAGAATTTGGAACACGTACAGAGATGAAGAACTTAAACTCTTTCAAAGCCATCAAGAGAGCCATTGAAGGAGAGATGGAACGTCAGATTGATCTGATCGAAGCAGGCGAAAAAGTCGTACAGGAAACAAGACGTTGGGATGACACAAAGGGAGCATCTATGCAATGCGTTCCAAAGAAGATGCACAGGATTATCGTTATTTCCCAGATCCAGACTTAGTACCGATTGAGATCAGCGATGAATGGATGGACAAAGTAAGAGCTGCCCAGCCAGAGTTCAGAGATGAGAAGAAAGTCCGTTATAAAAAAGAATACGACCTTCCAGATTATGATATCGACATCATCACAGGATCAAAACATCTTGCAGACATTTTCGAAGCAACAATTGCACTTGGATCAGAGCCAAAAGAAGTATCTAACTGGTTAATGGGAGAGACCATTCGTCTGGTAAATGAATCAGAGATGGATATCGATGATGTATCATTTAAGCCAGAACATCTTGCGAAAACTGATCGAGATGATCAAGAAAAATGAGATCAACAGAAGCGTAGGAAAAGAAGTGTTCGAGAAAGTCTTCAAAGAAAATATCGATCCCGCAGCATACGTTGAAGAACATGGATTGAAATCCATGAATGATGAAGGAGCATTAAAAGCAACAATCGAAGAGATCGTAGCAAACAATCCAAAATCTGTCGAAGACTACAAAGCAGGTAAGAAGAAAGCTATCGGATTTTTAGTTGGACAGACAATGAAAGCGACACAGGGAAAAGCAAACCCTGGAATCGTTAATAAGATCTTAACCGAGATTTTAGATAATATGTAACCATAGCATTCCAAGAGGCCTTAAAGTCCTTGAGAATTGCATAGTAGTGAAAAGATACTTTTATCAAGAGAAGATAGAAGTGTCTTTTTTGAGTTATCATCTTTTTTAAAAATAAAAAAAAAGGAACCAAACGGCAAGTAAATCCATCGAATATGTGAATCAATAAAAGAGGAAAAAAGAAAGAGGGAGGTAAGAATGAAGAAAGACATTTTTGTCGGTATATCAGACAGTATGAAACAGATATGTTTCGATTTGCAAAAAGTATCGTTAGGAACCCAGGCAGATGGAGAAGATGCGATGCAGGAAAGCATCTTAAAAGCTTATGAAAATATTGATACATTACGTTCAAGAAGAAAATTCAAAAGCATGGATCTTTCAGATCCTGGCAAATGAATGTTATCAGATCTTAAGAAACAGGAAGAGACAGGAACCAACAGATCCGTTTGAATTTCCAGAACAGGAACATTCCAGTGATTACTGGACAGAAGATATGGTATCAGAGGATGGAGAAATTTTAAGTTATATTTTAAGAATGCCAAAACAGCATCAGGAAGTATTGATCTTATATTATTATGATGAATTTTCCACAAAAAGTTCGCCAAAATCTTAGATATACCGCAAGGAACCGTAAAATCAAGACTTGCCAGAGGAAGAAAACAATTAAAGGATTTATTAGAGATGGAAGGAGAAGGTGCATATGAAGGAGCATGAGTTAAGAAAAAGGATCAAGAGAGAAAAAATACAGGAACAGATGCCAGAATCAACCAGAAAAAGGATGGATGATCTGTTAGATGGATTGCCGGAAGAAACAAAAAGAAGTAAAATTCATAGAATCTGGAAAAATGCCGTGGTATTTGTGGCTGTATTATCTTTATCAACAGTGACAGTGTTTGCAGGTGTGAAATTGATCACATTAGGAACAGGAAAATTGGACACAAAACATGGAAGCAGGCAATATCAAAGGTCTGTGAAACTAAACGAGATTCAAAAAAATAATGCAAAGGCAGGAATAAGCAGAACAGATCAGGGAATTACATTAAAATTGACAATGTCGGTCTGGATGAAGGTAATTTATTATTGTATTATACAGTGTCATTAAATAAAACAACGACAGCCGAAAAGCTTGAAAAAGTTAAAAAGATAGTTTACAAGAGCGCTGGAACCTTAACAGTATATGGCTTGGACCACAGATTTCCATTGATGGAAAAGCAAATGATGAAGTAAATGAAACAGGGAGTAACGGAAGCTTACAGGATCAACAGCCATAAGATTAAAGGAGTTTATCGTTTTAATCTTACTGGAAAATTAAAAAAGAAAGTAAAACTGGATATTAAAACCAACTATTTATGGGATACCAAAGGTGACTGGTCTATGCAGCTTGCGGTTGATCGAAGCAAGGTCGCAAAGAAGACAAAAGTGATCATACGATCTAAAGAAATCAATCGTAGACAGAGTTATTATATCTCCATTAGGAAATACCTTGAAGCAATAAAAAAACATGATCTTGTGATCAGAGATAATAAAGGAAGATATCTCTACTATGAAGAAAAAACTAATTCAGAAAAAAGCAAAGATATCTATCAGTTTTTCAAACATACACACAAGATCACTGGAAATTATTCCAGTTAAAAAACAATCTGTGGTAACAAAACATGCGAAACGGAGATGAAAGCAGTATTAAATCTGAAGAAAAATGGATTGTCAAAGTCAGTTTTCATACCAAATTGTAAGTGGCAGATGTAAAATTGCCAAAACACAATCTGAGAATTTACTTTAAAATTCTAGATTATGACGGAGCAATCTTAACAGACCGACTAGAGGCAGATTTATCATGACCCTTCCATTAAAGGGAAGATCCCTGATCAAAAGATGGAAGTATTGACACATGGACAGATTGAAAAGAACAGCTGGTACTTTTTTACAATGCATTCAAAGGCGTTGATTATACAGAAAGCAGGAAGATTAATTTTTAAAACAATGAGTTCTCAATGAAAAACAGAAACAGAAAATAGAAATAAAGTAAAATATATTAAATGAGTATAAAATAAAAATACCAGATTTCGATTCATAGAATCTGGTATTTTCTGACCAAAATAAAACTCTTGAAATTAAAAAGCTGTAGAAAGTAAAATAAAGTGTATTATATATAGAAAATAGAAATGAATAAAATGGGAGAAAAGCAAAATTATGAAAGAAAAAGTACAAAGGTGTCGTATTTTTGACTATGATGAACAACAGTTGATGAAGTAGATGAGATTAAACAACAACACCAACAACTGTAGAATCATTGAATAAATTAAAAGAAAAATGGATATCTGACAATGTTATGCTCAGGAAGAACACAGCGATTTTAGAGATGGATATTGATAAATTTATGGGAGCGATCACATGTAATGGTTCACATACAGAAGTTGAGGGAGAAGTGATCAGAGACATCTGTATTCCAGATGAATTGGTATTTCAGGTAGTCAACGAATACTTCCCAAGAGATACGATCATTCATTTTGAGACAAGAGATATCAGTTATTATTTACATATGGATGAAGAGTTTTCAAAAATCACTGCAAAACTTTTAATCTGCCACAACGATGGTATGCGCCATGGAAATTCCACTGCAAAAACACTCACATCAGCAAACTTGTTATGAATTACAAGGATATTCAGGTGAAGAAGGATTTTGAAGAAGAATTTAAAGATGTATTTACTTGCGCTAAAACATGTTCTTTCAAAAAATTTTATTGATATCACATTAAAAGGTAACAAAGGAGATGCGATCACAGAAACTGATCGAGAAACTTGAATTGACAAGAAAGACACATATGCATTTGGAGATGCAGATAACGATGTAGAAATGATGCAGGCAGTTGGAACAGGAATCGCGATGGGACGTCATAGTGAGAAAGTAGGGAGAAGTCGCATCTGGTAACAGGAACTGTCAAAGAAGAAGGAATTACAATGGCACTCTAAGGTTAGGACTGATCTAAGATGAAGAATATTATTTTGATGTAGATGATACATTATATAATTTAATGGAACCATTTGAAAAAGCCCACAAAGAACTGATGGCAGCCCGCACAGATGCAGACTGTGAGGAATTATTTGAAGCATCAAGAACCTACAGATGAAGCATTCTCAGGCGTCAAGAGAAGGAAAAAATCTCTGAAGATCTAAAGAATTTGGCATATCGTGTCCAGAAAAACATAAGTGCAGATGTTGGAGTAGAAGTCAAAGCAAAGAAGAGGCAAAACAATTCGAAGAACGATACCGTTATTACCAAAAAGCATATTCAGGTACCAGAAATTACAAAACAGATCCTTGATCATTGCAAAAGAAAAATTACAGAATCGGAATTTTAACGAATGGAACAACAAAGAATCAGGGAAAGAAATTAGAGACATTAGGATTAGACCACTGGTTCAACCTAAAACAATGTTCATCTCAGACAGCATCGGAGCTGCAAAACCAGATGTCAAAGCATTCCATACTACTTTCAAAAAAAGAAATGAAGCTTGGATCCTGAGGAAACATGGTTTATCGGAGATACCTTTGAAATAGATGTCGTAGGAGCCAAGAATTCCTGGCTTTTATGTCATTTGGTTCAACCACAGAAACCGCCCAATGCCAGAAGGAGATATCGTTCCAGACGTAGAAGTAAACAAGTGGACAGGAATTATTTGAATATATAAAAAAATTATAATTCAACACCGTCTAACATACACATATGGTGGTTTGAATAGCTGTCCATGTATATGAGAGAAAAAACGAAATAATAGGATAAAAAGATTTAGAACTTTTATCCTATTATTTCGTTTTTTTATACACTGAACAACGCATTCAAATTACAACTTGCTACATTAGATGCCTGTTTTTCCACATAGTCTTCTTCAATCTCAAAATCTTACACTCTGTCCTTCTTCCAAAGTTTAAATCCTTTTCCTTGAATTGCAGAAAAAATGAACAAATACATCATCTCCGATTCCTGTGAAATAAATCCATAACCTTTTCTGCTGCGTTAAACCATTTTTACTGTACCATTACTCATCTGGGTACCTCTACTTTCTTAAATAAAAAATACATGTAACTGTTAATGACAGGTGTTTCAATAAAAATCTTTATAAAGAAAAAGTCCACGAACCGTTATTTTGCTTTATGCATTCATAGAAATAAATGAATGCATCCGTATCGGTCGTGAACATTAAAAATCTATCAATAACAAAGATTAATCATAGCACAACAATTTAACGATTACAAATACTTTTTAAATCCTGAATACTTTTTTCGTGAAGAGAAATAAGTTTGTCACCAAAATGTTTTGCTTCTTTGGAGGCATCACAGTAAAAAATGATTTTTCTGGATTGCTTTGATCATTCTTATCGTATATCCCTGAATGCACATTTCAGAAAGATGACAGACATTTTTATCAGACATAGCCTTTAATTTGGTAATCCATTCAGAATATGTTTTCAAAAGATCATTTAATTCCTCTGTGGAATCACCATTTGAAGTGATCGCGTCTTTTACAGAACCTGATAAATTTTGATATTCTTCTCCTGCCCAACGATCAGAGCTTTAAAATCACAGTCTGTTGTGATCTTTTACGAATTTCTGGAATGGTTTCTAAAAACCATTGCAATGTTTTGATAAATACTGTTTAATAAATTTTCATTGTCCATAATTGTAAAAACTCTTTTTGTTCATAGGATGTTCCATATAACAGTTTCTATACATAAAAGTGGGAAATATGATAAAATGGCAGACATAAAAATGAAATCTACATACATCGATTTAATGGTGAAAAGAAATAATAAAGGAGAGAAAAAGATGAGCAAAAGAAAATTTTGAGAAGCAGATCCGAAAAAGAATGGAGCAGTTAGATGAAATCAATAAACATGGAGTTTAACCATGACGTTCGAGGCCAAAGTTTCATGAAAATGCATTTGGAATCATGTTTGAGGTTCTCTGGCAGGGATGTTTGATATTGCATTTGGAACATTGACTGCTGGATTGGGCGATTATAGTGTAGCCCCAACGGTGCAGCTTTCTACAACATTTTTAAAAGGAATACCAACAGGAGCAAAACTGTAAGAACAGAGGTAGAAGCAGTGTCCACAGGAAAAAACGATCATGAATTTTGTTGGAAAAGCCTATGTAGGAGAAGAACTCGTCGGAAGCGCCAGCGGGACATTTATGACACCGCGGCCATTTAAGAAATTTAATACAGAAAAATAAAGAAAAAGGATATTGATCGTGACGCCAATATCCTTTTTATATCATAGGAAATTCCAAGGGAATCCACTTGATAAAAGTTATTTTATAAAGCAACTTGTTCAATCTCTTTTACAGCATCAAGGATCATATCAGGAGTTACTTCATAAGGCCATACACGTACATCAATTCCGGATAAAGCCTTTGTGATCACAGCATCCATATCATCAATCGTCGCATGAATATCCGCAAGTTTCACAGGAAATCCCATATTCTTGGAGAATTCATAGATTTTCTTAAATTCCTCTTCCTGATGATCAACTTTTTAATAAGATCAGGATACAATAAGCAACGATCTCGCCATGGAGATGTCCATGTTCTTCGGTAGATTTACATACAGTAAATCCGTTATAGCAGGCATGTGCAAGTCCAGTATTTAAATCAATTCCGACAAGATTTGATACAAAACCAGTAGAAACGATAATTCCAAGAATGACTTCTTCCAGAGCTTTTCCAGGAGTATGATTTCGACATTCTTCTAAGGCTTCTACACCGTATTTTACTAATGGTTTGGCACAAAGATTACTGATCTGGACGCCCATGGAAGTGCTATGGTCTAGATCATTATCACCACGGGCACTGGTTGTACATTCATAAAATTTAGCCATTGTATCACCAATTCCAGCCCATAGGTACTTTTCAGGAGCATTGGCGATCACTTGTGTATTGATAAAGATCCATTCAGAAGGTTTCTCCTGGAAAGAATATTCACGAAGTGAACCATCTGGATGATAGATGATACCAAGTGATGTACAAGAAGCACAAGTAGAAGCAATCGTTGGAAATGTAAAGAATGGTCGGTTGCTTTCCTGTGACAATACTTTACAAGTATCAATCGCTTTTCCGCCACCACATGCAAAGATCATATCAGCATCAATAACTTCTTGATGAGAATTTAATTCATCTATGTGTTCACGACTGGCTTCACCACCGTATTCAAAGACACCGGTGATCATGATATTGCTGTCAGCAACAGCTTCTTTGATCAAATCGGCAGCGGCAGCCAAGGCATGTGTTCCTCCGATGATCACAGCTTTTGTTCCGTATTTTTCACATACCATAGGGATGTCGGCATATGCGTCGGTTCCAATGGAGTAATTTGGGTAGTATTTTTCTCATAAGTCATATAACTCCTTCCGTTTTGTTAATTTTTTTCATTATACTCTTGAAAGAATGTTTTGACAAATATTATGGAAGTAGTAAAATATATTTGTTCCCTAATCTTAAGTTTTCTGCTTTTTTCAAAAAGTAAAAAAAACGGAAAGTCTAAGGTGACAGGAAAGATAAGAATAGAACATAAAGGAAGGTAATATAAAATGGCAAAGATTGATATCATATCAGGATTTTAGGAGCAGGTAAAACAACTCTGATTCAGAAATTATTAAAAGAAGCATTAAAAGGAGAGAAAGTCGTACTGATCGAGAATGAATTTGGCGAGATCGGTATCGATGGAGGATTTCTTAAGGACGCAGGGATTGAAGTAACAGAGATGAATTCTGGATGTATCTGTTGTTCTTTAGTTGGAGATTTCGGAAGTGCATTAAAAGAAGTAGTCACACAGTACAACCCAGACCTTATCATCATTGAACCGTCAGGTGTCGGAAAGTTATCAGATGTTATCAAAGCTGTACAAGGTGTTGCGGAAGATGTTGAACTAGACTTAAACAGCCTTGTAACAGTTGCAGATGCCAACAAGTGCAAGATGTATATGAAGAACTTCGGTGAGTTCTACAACAATCAGGTAGAATATGCAGGATCTATCATCTTAAGCCGTACAGGAGATGTAGCAGAAGATAAATTAAATGAAAGTGTAGCACTGCTTCGTGAACATAATGAAAAAGCTGCGATCATCACAACACCATGGGATGAGCTTTCTGGAGAACAGATCTTAAAAGTTATGGAAGATGGAAATGATATGGTCAAAAGAATTATTAGAAGAAGAGGAAATCTGCCCTGTGTGCGGTGGACACCATGATCACGAACATCATCACGACCATGATCACGAACATCACCATCACGATCATGATGAAGAATGCAGCTGTGGATGCGGACATGATCACGACCATGATCATGAACATCATCATCATCACCATCATGATGAAGAATGCAGCTGTGGATGTGGACATGACCATGATCACCACCACCATCATCATGCAGATGAAGTATTTACAAGCTGGGGAAAAGAAACACCTAAGAAATATAATAAGGAAGAATTGGATACGATCTTAGCAGAAATTATCCAAAGATGACAGCTATGGTATGATCTTAAGATCCAAAGGTATTTTACAGACAGAAGATGGATCATGGATTCAGTTTGATCTTGTTCCAGGAGAATATGAAATCCGTGAAGGAAGTGCGGATTACACAGGAAGAATCTGTGTGATCGGATCAAAATTAAAAGAAGATGAATTAGAAGGTTTATTCTTCTAAATAACAGGAGGTGTTTAACTGTTAAAATAATCTTATAAAAAATTATAAATATGTGTTGGTTTTATAATTTTTATTGGTAGAATAAATTATAAATATTATAAGGATTTGTTTATGAGTAAATATTATTCTATCAATAAATTTTCAAAAAATTAGGTGTATTGGCTCAAACATTAAGGAATTGGGATAAAAAGGGTAAACTTCATCCACATCACACTTCCAGTAATGGATATAGATATTATTCGCATGAGCAATTAAATCAAGTTAATGTAAAACCTAATTTAGATAGAAAAAAGGTTATTGCAACGAATTCTCAAAATAAACAAAAAGATGATCTGGAACGACAAATAGAGAATATGAAATTGTATCTTACTGCACAGGGCAAACCATTTGAAATAATATAGTGATATAGGTTCTGGTATAAATCATCGATCATACTGAAAAGACAGAGCAACAAGAACTTGTTGAAGATTTAGTTCAGATAATAACTGTATTTAGTTGTAAATTACAAGGCAAACGTGCCAATAAAGCAAGAAAAACTTGTAAAAGAACTGATAGATGATGGTGGTGAAGAAGATGATAAAAACAATTCGAGTCATGCTGATCCCAAATAATAAACAGAATACAAAACTTTTTCGATATGCCAATACTGCCAGATTCGCTTATAACTGGGCGTTAGGAAGAGAAAAAGAAAAACTATAAAAATGGTGGTAAGTTCCTATCGGATAGTGATCTGAGAAAAGAATTTACACAATTAAAGAAAACAGAGGAATATTCCTGGTTAAATGAAGTTTCAAATAATGTAACAAAACAAGCGATCAAAGATGCTTGTCATGCATATAAGAGATTTTTCAAAGGATGTTCAAAGTTTCCGAAATTCAAAAAGCCGAAAATTTTCTATACCATCTTTTATCAAGATAATGTAAAGATCCAATTTTCAGATACGCATGTAAAAATTGAGGGTTTTGCTGCTTCCAAAAAGAAGAATAAGCAAAAGATAAACTGGATCAGACTTGCGGAAAAAGAATCGGATACCTACGGATTGTAACTATAGTAATCCCCGTATTAGATATGATGGGATCAACTGGTGGATCACCGTAGGCATTGAATACGAAGACTCTGTTACCGTTCCATCCAATGATGGGATAGGGATCGATTTAGGGATCAAAGATTTAGCGATATGTTCTGATGGCAATAAATATAAGAACATCAATAATAGCATCTCTCGTTCATACGAGAACAATAAACAAGGAAAGGAATACTGTAAAACGAAGAATGTGATCAAAAAGGAAAAACTTTTATTAATATTAAATCATAGACTAACCAATATCCGTCATGATCATTTACATCATATAACATCAGAGATCGTAAAACGAGAACCAAGTTTTATCTGTATCGAAGATTTAAATGTAAAGGGAATGATGAAAAACAGACATTTATCCAAAGCAGTTCAACAACAGGGATTTTATGAATTTAGGCGGCAGATGGAATATAAATCTGAGTGGAACAATATTCAGGTGATCATTGCAGATCGATTTTTTCCAAGTTCAAAATTATGCAGTTGTTGTGGAAAGATCAAAAAAAGATCTGAAGTTATCAGAACGTCAAATGTGAATGTTAAATCAGAACGTATTTAATCTTAAAAAATATGTGAAACGATGTGGAAATATATTCAAGTGATTACAGATATGTACTGATACGTTAGTCAGAATTAACGCCTGGAGGCAGGAACTTTGAAGTACATGAATTGATTCGTTAAAAATACTGGGTTTATAACTTTTTATAAGTTTTCAGTAACGGAAAAAGAATGTACGAATTACAGATACCTGATATGGGGATTTTTAGAAAAAGTGGAAAATCAACACTGATCAAAGAAACATTAAACCAGGATTATTTTAATGACGGCGAGAAACAATGATCCTTACGTTTGAAGAAGGAGAAGTCGAATACGATAAAGAAATGCTAGAGAAGACAAATTCATTCGTGGTGAATATTGAAAATATGGAAGATTTCACAAAAGAATTTGTCAGAGGATGTCAGAGAAATTATTATCCAGACCGTGTCATGATCGAATACAATGGAATGTACTCTATTGACGATCTGATGGATGTAGTAGATGAGACAGATCTTGAGTTATATCAGGTGATAGTAACAGTTGATGCATCTACAGCAGACTTGTATCTGAAAAATATGAAATCTATGTTTATGGAAATGTTTAAGATGGCAGATCTTGTCATTTTTAACCGCTGTGATGACAATACGAATATGGGAAGTTTCCGAAGAAGCATCAAAGCAGTCAATCCAAGAGCACAGGTAGGTTTCGAACGTGCCGATGGTAAAGAGATGGCACAGGATGAATTGCTGCCATATGATGAATGCAGATGTGATCAAAGTCGAAGATGAAGATTATGGAATCTGGTATATCGATGCGATGGAACGTCCAGAGATTTATGAAGGAAAGACTGTGGAAATGCGTGTTCAGGTCCAGAGAAGTCCAAAGATGCCACCGGGAATGATCATTCCTGGACGTAAAGCAATGACATGTTGTGAAGATGATATGACATTTATTGGATATCTGTGCAGATTAAACCAGACGAAATCCAAGACATTAAAGAGAATTCTCAATAACGAATGGGTAACATTAACAGCACAGATCCATTCAGAATACAATGAAGCATATGATAAGACAATGCCAATCTTAACAGCGATCAGAATCGAAAAATCAGAACCGCCAAAAGAACAATTGGTATATTTCTAGATTTTAAGGACATAGCAACCCTGCCCCAAGCATACACTGTAAAAACAACATTTACAGGGGGCTTTTCCATTGAAGAAATACATGGAAGAAAGAGTCATTGAAAGTGCGATCTACATCATTGAACATAATGCTACAGTACGCCAAACAGCCAAGCAGTTTGGCGTCAGCAAAAGTACGGTACATAAAGATGTAACAGAACGGTTAGAAACGATTAACAAAAACACTTGCCAGACAAGCAAGAAAGGTACTAGACATCAATAAATCTGAACGTCACATCAGGGGTGGACTTGCAACGAAAGAGAAATATCTTCATAGATAGAATCAAAGGGAAATTATGAAATGCCAGGTTACACATGCAAAATTGTAATAGAAGATACGCACCCGCCAGTATGGAGAAGAGTTATCGTACCAGATCAGATCACTTTTTTGAATTACATAAGATCATACAGATATTATTTGACTGGGACGACGCTCATCTTCATGGATTTCATATACCATCGGATGACATTGTGATAGATGATGAAGGAGGATTTGATCCGTGGGGAAATCATTACAATGATTTCGATACGAATATTGATTTCTTCTTTAAAAATTACAAATGGATCCGCTACATCTATGATTTTGGAGATGATTGGCGTCACAAGATCAATATAGAAAAATATGAGTCGGATTATGAAGAACGATCTCCCAAACTGGTAAAAATATAAAGGTGATAATTTCATGGAAGACAGCGGAGGGTCTGGAACTGGGAAATGAATGAAGAAGTTTCTCCTTTTGACAGAGAATTTGTGGAAAGCCAGTTCCGTCAGATGGTATTTCCAAAGCATAAACAAAAAGATGAGATCAAAATACTCAACGAACAGGATAAGATAGATATATTAAACGGATTTTTTGACGAAATAAGTAAGATGCCAGAAAATGACCTGGAAGATGTGTTGAAAAATGCATGGCAGGATATGTATTTGGAAGAAACAAAGGGCAATTTAGATAACAGATCAGAAGAGTGGGAAGATCATATAAAGAAAAACGGTAAGATCAAGCTTTGTGTTTCATCAAAAACACAAAAAGAATTACAGGAAAATCTAAGCGAAGATCAATCCAATGATTATTGTAAATATCTAAGGATTCCAAAAACAGATCAAAATCACATATGGAAAGGATCAGCAGTATTTCGGATACATTAAGAGAACATCCAGAATATGTATTATATGTTATGAACCAAGATGAGTATGATGGTTTGAAACAATGGATGGATCACTCGAATAATAATATAATAGATATATCATATGATGAAGCTGATATTTGCGCCAAAGCATTTGTTTTAGGATTTGGGGGAATATGAAATTAAAGATGATATAGCAGAAGTGCATCTTGCCTCTGATCTGAAAGAGTATATAGATGTTTTGGATCAGAAAACAGAAGACGAAATCTATACAAAGATGGAAACATTTGATGACAGAGTAGGAAGATTGATGCAGCTATACTGTGTGATCGAATTAGAAGAATTATACAAAATATACAAAAAAACGTATGATCCGAAACAAGGAAAAAAGAGAATTCTTTCGATATGTTTACTGGCGAGGAAGAATGAATGATCTATTAAATACATACCAAGAACCAGATGGAACAGCATATGTTGCGATGCATGGAATGGATATCCACAAGATCATAGAAAAGAGAGATTTATGCAAAAGATCTTCCATTTAATGAATTTCCAGAATGGGAGATTAATGAACTAACAGATAATATTGCAAACAGAGCAGAAGCAATCAATATTCTGTTTGTGATGTTGCAAGAGCAATTTCGTATGCCAGAGCAGGAAACATCAGAAATATTATTTAATACGATAAGTTCAGTCATGAGTGGAGATACGCTGGATGTAATTATAGAAAATATAAAAACCAGAGTGAATAAAACATGGACTCCAGACATTTATGTAGAAATGTGGAATATGATCAGTGATCTCATGATAGAATTGGAATTGCCGATATTAAAGGCAAGAAGTCGTGATGAATATGCAATGGAACAAGAAATGTCTCCATGGAGTATAGGAATGCTGTCTGACAAAGAAAATTTCAAAAACACAAAACAGCAACATTTATACGAATTTCCACGCAGTATACAGGAGCGTTTGTACAACATCGAAAGTACGGGAATGAAAGAAGATATAGACAAGCTTTTTGCATACAAAGAAGAAAATCGCATCTGCTCCGAAGAATTCCTTTATATGTTGTCAAATGTAGTTGTATCGTTTATGGATATATAAAAGAAGCAAGATCTTTGATCAAAGAATTAAAGAATAGTTCTACAGCCGGAAAGAAGATAGCAAAACTATTAGAAATAGAAATTGACCAATATGATAATGTAATGGATATGGGGGATTATTAATATCTGTGATGTTAAAAAAGAAAATTCCGATAACAATCATCTAAAGTTGAAATCCAGTACAGTTTAACATACACACTCTGTAATGGTTTGAATCACGTAAATTATTTGAATATTATAAAAAGAGATCATGTGTCTGCAACCGTACGAACACGTCTGCAGACACATGATCTCTTTTTATAATATTCCACCAATAATTTCCGTCATTTCACCATATTTACATTAACGAATTCTGATAATTCAACAATTCACTCATAGGCTTCGACATATTCAGATACTGTCTGGTATTTCGTCGTAATCCATTATTATTACCACCCTTAAGTATCGTCTCATGCGTAGCGAAGAAATCCTGATCTTCTTCAAAAAGGTGTTCTCACGATATGAATATCCACGATCTCATCTAAGAAACGATTCTGATGAAAGATCTTTCTCGTACATTCTTTTCGATACAAAGGATGCAGCTGATTTACCGTAAACTGAAAATAAAGAGAATTAAGTAATGGTTCATCACTGTCTAATAAAAATTGATAATCACCATCCAAAATCTTCTGTCCCTTGTTCCTTTGGTCAAAGGGATTTTTGTTTTATCAACCACAGATCCGTTCCGCTTTCTCTGCATCAGATAGAGATCTTCATCATTCTCCATATAAAAATAATATGTAAATGGAGAACTGTCCTTTGCTCCTTCAAACATTAATACCTTGACCGGAAGACTGATCATATATTTATCAGGAGATTTGGACAGGATGTATTCCTCCTGTCTCTGGTTATATTCAGCTTGACTGATATTCTTCGTAACTTCGGTATAAGAAAGTTTTTCAATTGCTGTATTTTTCATGATAACTCCTAACCCGTGCTTTGTTATTAACTTCTCTTATTATATCAGAGGAATATGATAAAATCATGACCTATTTATAAAAAAACGTATTAACAATTGATAGATTTTCTCAATACCCTGTGCTAAGATAAAATCTGGAGGAAAACTATGGATTTATTTGAATATGCAAGAGAATTAAATAAAGATAAAGAATCCCCATTAGCAGGGAGAATGAGACCGACAACTCTTGATGAAGTGGTTGGACAGGAACATATCATTGGAAAAGATAAATTATTATATAGAGCCATCAAAGCAGACAAGATCAGTTCCATTATTTTCTATGGACCACCGGGCACAGGAAAGACAACTTTAGCTAAAGTCATTGCCAATACGACCAAAGCAAATTTTGTACAGATGAATGCAACAACATCTGGGAAGAAAGATATGCAGGAAGCGGTGGCAGATGCGAAAGAATCTCTTGGAATGTATCAGAAGAAGACGATCTTGTTTATCGATGAGATCCACAGATTCAATAAAGCACAACAAGATTACCTGCTGCCATTTGTAGAAGATGGAACGATCATTTTGATCGGACAACGACAGAGAATCCGTATTTTGAAGTAAATCAGGCGTTGATCTCAAGATCGAATGTATTTGAACTGCATTCACTAGATAAAGAAGATATTAAGAAATTAATTTTAAGAGCCATCACCGATGATGAAAAAGGAATGGGGATCTATGGAGCAACGATTACCGATGATGCACTGGATTTTCTTTCTGATATGGCAGAAGGTGATGCAAGAAGTGCCTTGAATGCGATCGAACTTGGAATCTTAACAACAGAGCCAGCTGAAGATGGAAAGATTCATATCGATATCGATGTAGCACAGGAATGTATCCAAAGAAGAGTGACAAAATACGACAAAGATGGGGATAATCACTATGATGTGATTTCTGCATTTATCAAAAGTATGCGAGGATCAGATCCAGATGCAGCTATTTATTATCTGGCAAGAATGATCGATGCCGGAGAAAGTGTTACATTTATTGCAAGACGGATCATGATCTGTGCAGCAGAAGATGTTGGAAATGCTGATCCGCAGGCATTACAGGTAGCAGTTGCAGCGTCACAGGCAGTGGAACGGATCGGAATGCCAGAAGCAAGGATCATACTGGCACAGGCAGTCACTTATGTAGCCAGTGCACCAAAGAGCAATGCAGCATATATGGCAGTTGATCAGGCATTAGAATCTGTCAGAAATCATAAGATCGGAGCAGTTCCTAATCATTTAAGAGATGCTCATTACAAAGGCGCAGCGAAACTAGGACATGGAATCGGATATAAATATGCGCATGATTATCCAGATCATTATGTAAAAACAACAGTATCTTCCAGATGAGCTTCTTGGAACAACGTTTTATGAACCAACGGAAAATGGATATGAGAAAAATATCAAAGAATATTTGAAAAGAATCAGAAAGTAAAATAAAAATGAGCACTGAAAATGAAACATCAGTGCTCGTTCTTATTTTTACTCCATTTATACAAAAATGACATTGCCCATAAAAAAGATCGGAAAGAAAAACATCAAAAACAGTGACATCCAGAATAACTGGCTTCCGCTCACTGCAAAATAGATAGTAGATCCGATGATGGCAAGCAATATCACGATCAGCAGGATCGCTGTGATCTGCTTCATATGCTTTTGTTTTTCATCATAACATCCTTTCGTAAATATGTATACCTATGAGGTATCCTAGCATAGATTATTGTGTTTTGAAAGAGTAAAATATTTTATAAAAAGAAAATGAATAAGAAGCAAAAGAGAGGACATAATAAGAATATCCAGTTAATAAAAAGAACTGGATAGAGAAATACTTATCCTCCCTTAAGTATTCCCCACTCTGCGAAGCCGTGGAATGGGGGATTTTATGTAAAATTGCTGTCGATTGTTGAAAAAAAGCAAAAGATTTGTTATAGTATCAAAGGAAAATAACATTTTAAAAAGAAAAAGGATGGAATGAACATGGCTTTATTACAGGAATGGCGTGATTACGCATATAAATTTGACGATAGAACAGCAGAAGGACAGCAGTTCTGGTTAAATTACTTCAACATTGAAAAAGGAATCTACGAACAATTATTAGCTGACAAAGATACAGTTGTATCTGGAACAGTGAAAAAAATTAGCAGACAAATACGAGACAGAATTACAGATGTTCGTAGGATTCTTAGATGGAATCAACGACAGCTTAAAAAGAAGCAAACCCAATCGAAGAGATGGATGAAAATACACAGGTAAGCTTAGATATCGACTTCGAGAAATTATATTACAACATGGTTGGATGTCGTGCAGAATGGCTTTACAACTTAAAAAGAATGGGATGACATTCTTACAGAAGAAAGAAGAAAAGAGTTATACAAAGAATCCAGAAATTCAACAACAGTTGTAAAAGGAAAGAAGATTGGAAGAAACGATCCATGCCCATGCGGAAGCGGTAAAAAATACAAAAAATGCTGCGGAAAAAACGCTTAATTCGTTAAAAGAAATAGTCGAATATGTAAATGAAACAAGGAAGAACCTTTTGGCTTATGTGATAGCTGAAGGGTTCTTTTATTTTAGAAAATTTTGATAAAATCCCATATGAGATAAAAATACAGAAATTATTGACATTTTGTATACATGATGTTAGAATTTCAATTAGTCGTCTAATGATTAGTTATCTAATTAAAATACTCAAAGTAAAGAAAGGAGCATACATGAAGAAGTGTGAAGGAATTTACAGTTTGATCGGCAAAGTGAATCATAAGAGTGCGATTTATGGATTTGAGCTTTTGAAAGAAGAAAATATACATCCGAGACAGATGCCTCTGATCATTCATTTAAAAAAATGCGAAGGCTGTACACAAAAAAGAGTTAGCCGAGAAGATGCAGGTCAAACCGTCTACGCTAAACGTAATGATTGGACGAATGGAAAAGAATGGATATATAGAGAAAAAACAAGACGAAAAAAGATTCAAGAAAAAGCAGAATTTATTTTACTGAGAAGGGAAGAAGTATCTGTGAAGACGGTCATAAAAAATTTGTCATGATACAAGAAAAACTTCAAGAGTATTTTACAAAAAGAGGAGCAGGAAGAACTCAAGAGACTGTTAAATAAATTTTGTGATTGTCTGGATGAACAGACAGAGATACTAAAAAAAAAAAAAAAGAAAGGAAAAATCAGATGCTTAAATTATTTCGATATTTGAAAAAAAGCATATGTACCGGTCATTGCGATCGTATTATTTCTGGTTGTGCAGGCAAGTTGTGATCTGACACTGCCAACATTTACATCCAATATCGTCAATGTCGGTATTCAGCAAAAGGGTATTGAAGACGCAGTTCCTGATGTAATGAGAGAAGAAACATTTCTGGCATTGAAATCTCTTATGAAACAAGATGATGCAGATGATATGGAAGATGCTTATAAACTTTATACAAAAAGATCAGGTAAAAGATTCAAAATATAAAGATTATAAAGACGGACGTTTATATGTCAGAAGATATATCTCCAAAAAAAGAGACAGAGAACATCTTGATACGAGTATGTCAAAGGCAATGCTTAAGTTGTCAGCGCAGATGGCAAAACAGATTCAGGCCAATCCTCAGGCAGCAGCTTCTTTAAGCAAGAGCCAGAAAAAAATGATGGCGCAGATGAAGAACATGGATACAAAGACATGCCAGATACGATCATCAGTCAGGCAGCGATTTCTTTTGTGACTTCAGAATACAAAGCAATCGGACTTGATATTGACCAGATGCAGACACATTATCTGTTAGTGACAGGAGCAAAGATGATCGGGCTTGCGTTCTTGATCATGGCAGCAGCAGTGAGTGTTACTTTATTGTCAGCACGTTTAGCTGCGAAATTAAGTCGTATTCTGAGAGAAAAGTATTTGAGAAAGTTATGTCGTTTACAAACTCTGAGTTTGATAAATTCTCAACAGCCTCATTGATCACAAGAAGTACGAATGATATCCAGCAGATTCAGATGTTTATGACGATGCTATTCCGTATCGTCGTATACGCACCATTAATGGGAATCGGAGGTATTTTTTCAAAGTATTAACAACCAATGCGAAGATGACATGGACGATCGCTATCGGTGTGATCGCGATCATGTTAGTGATCTTTGTATTATTTAAGGTAGCGATGCCAAAATTTAAGATCTTACAGAAACTGATCGACCGATTAAACTTAGTAACAAGGGAAATTCTTACTGGACTTTCCGTAATCCGTGCATTCAGTACAGAAAAACATGAAGAAGAACGTTTTGATAAAGCCAATATGGATCTGATGAAGACAAATTTATTTGTAAACAGAGCTATGACTTTTATGATGCCCATTATGATGCTGATCATGAATGGTTTAACTGTTCTGATCGTATATGTTGGAGCATCCAATATTGATGCAGGAAAGATGCAGGTTGGAGATCTGATGGCATTTATCCAGTATGCAATGCAGATCATTATGGCATTCTTATTTATCTCCATGGTATCTATTATGATGCCTCGTGCACAGGTTGCAGCAGAACGTGTCAATGAGATCTTAGATATGGAAGTCATGATCAAAGATCCAGAAGAACCAAAAGAATTTTTACCAGAGAAAAAAAGGTGAAGTTGAATTTAAAAATGTATATTTCTGCTATCCTGATGCAGATGAAGCAGTGCTTCATGATATCAGCTTTACAGCACCAGCTGGTAAAACAACCGCATTTATTGGAAGTACAGGTAGTGGTAAATCAACATTGATCAACCTGATTCCTAGATTCTTTGATGTCAGCCGTGGAAGTATTTTGGTTGATGGGGTGGATATCCGTGATGTAAAAACAGCATGATTTATGTGAAAAAGATCGGATACGTACCACAGAAAGGAGTATTGTTCTCAGGAACGATCGAATCCAACTTAAAATATGGAAAAGAAGATGCAACGATCGATGAAGTGAAACGTGCAGCAAGAATCGCACAGGCAACAGATTTCATTGAGGAAAAGAGGAAAAAAGTATGATTCACCGATCGCACAGGGCGGTTCCAACGTATCTGGTGGACAGAAACAGAGATTATCAATTGCAAGAGCTATTGCAAAAAGATCCTGAAATCTATATTTTTGATGACAGTTTCTCAGCACTCGATTATAAGACAGATGTGAAACTTCGTTCTGAACTTCAGAAAGAAACGAATGGAAGTACAACACTGATCGTAGCACAGAGGATCAGTACGATCCTTCATGCAGACCAGATCATCGTCTTAGATGAAGGAAATATCGTAGGAAAAGGAACTCATGAAGAGTTATTAAATACTTGTCGGTTTATCAGCAGATTGCCAAATCGCAATTATCAGAAGATGACCTTAAGAAAGCAAGGGAGGTGTCTGACCATGAGTAATAATCGAAGAAGAGGTCCGATGGGTGGACCAGGCAGAGGAATGGCACCAGGCGAGAAAGCCAAAGATTTAAAAGGAACAATGGTCAAACTGATCAAATATATGAGACGTTTCTATGTTCCGATCGTTATGGTAATCATTTTTGCTATTGCAAGTACCGTGTTTAACATTGTTGGACCAACGATCTTAGGAGATGCAACAACTGAGATCTTCAAAGGACTGGTTCGCAAAGTATCTGGTGGAAGTGGAATTGATTTTGATAAAGTTAAACATATTTTATTGATGTTGTTAAGCCTATATGTAGCAAGTGCGATTTTCTCATTTATTCAGGGACTGATCATGACACATGTATCAAACAATGTCAGTTACCAGATGAGAAAAGATATTTCAGAGAAGATTCATCGTATGCCAATGAAATATTTTGAAAGCAGAACCTATGGTGAAGTATTGTCAAGAGTTACAAATGATGTTGATACATTAGGGCAGAGCTTAAACCAGAGTATGACACAGATCATCACATCAGCGACACAGATCGTCGGTGTATTTATTATGATGATCCGTATCAGTATTCCGATGACGATCGCAGTTTTATTGACACTTCCATTATCTATGGGATTGATCGGATTGATCATGTCAAAATCTCAGCCATATTTCAAGGCACAGCAGAAACACCTTGGAGAATTAAATGGCCAGGTAGAAGAAATCTATAGTGGACATAACATTGTCAAAGCATTTAACAAAGAAGAAAGCGTGATCGAAGAATTTAAAGAAGTAAATGGAAAACTTTACAATTCTGCATGGAGATCACAATTCTTCTCAGGAGCAATGATGCCGCTGATGCAGTTTGTTAAAATTTAGGTTATGTAGCAGTAACAATATTAGGTGGATATTTAGCAATCAAGAAGACGATCGAGGTAGGTCAGATCCAGTCATTCTTACAGTATGTAAGAAACTTCAGCCAGCCGATCACACAGTTAGCACAGGTTGGTAACATGATGCAGACAACCGCAGCTTCCGCAGAACGTGTCTTTGAATTCTTAGAAGAAGAGGAAGAAGTTGAAGTAGAAAAGATGTTGTACCAGTCGATACACTTGCTGGAAATGTAACATTTGAACATGTAAACTTCGGATACAATGAAGACCAGACAATTATCAACGACTTCTCTGTCAATGTTAAAGAAGGTCAGAAAGTAGCCATCGTAGGGCCAACCGGAGCCGGAAAGACAACATTGATCAAACTTCTGATGCGTTTCTATGATGTGAATGGAGGCTGCATTAAAGTAGATGGTCATGATATCAGAGAATTCAAGAGAAGTGACCTAAGAGAAATGTTCGGAATGGTGCTTCAGGATACATGGCTTTACAATGCAAGTATCCGTGACAATATCCGCTTATGGTAAAATTAGATGCAAGCGAAGAAGAAATCCAAGGAGCAGCAAGAGCTGCATACGCCCATCATTTCATTGAAACACAGCCAGGTGGATATGATATGGAGATCAACGAAGAAAGCAATAATATCTCCCAAGGACAGAAACAGTTATTAACGATCGCAAAAGAGCAATCTTAGCAGATCCAAAGATTTTGATTCTTGATGAAGCAACAAGTTCCATTGATACAAGAACAGAAGAACGAATTCAGATGGCAATGGATAATCTGATGCAAGGAAGAACAAGTTTTTGATCGCCCATCGCTTATCAACGATCAAAGATGCCGACGTGATCTTAGTTATGAATCACGGAGACATTGTGGAACAGGGAAATCATGAAGAATTGCTGGCCAAGGGTGGATTCTATGCGGATCTTTATAATAGCCAGTTTGAAAACGCTTAAGAATAATAAAACATTGTGAAAAAGGGAAAACGAAAGTTTTCTCTTTTTTTATTCTAATATAGAAAAAGATTTTCACAGGATTAAATAGACGGATATAGCAAATTTTGGTATAGTTAAATAGAACAAAAATATATACAGATATAGAATCAAGGAGAATCAAAGTTATGAAGAAGAATCAGACACAGATTAAAAAATATGCGGCTGTGATCAGTATATTCTTAGCGGCAGTCATCGTAGGACTTTTTGTTTTCTTCTTTTTGCATAAAACGTTCTGTTGAACAAAGATCAAAAAACACGATGAGGAACAACGTGGTCAGACAGAGTGAGCATTTAAGAACAATATTAGATATTCAATATGATTACTTAAATGGATTAACAGAAGAGATTGGTAAGACAGACCATCTGTTAGCAAAGAAGAATATGGATTTGATCAAGTCGATCACAAAACATACAGATTTTTGTGGGACTGCATTGATCGAGCCAAATGGGGATGCTCATTATGACAATGGATTGATAAAGAATTTATCGCATCGAAGATATTTTAAAGAAGTGATCAGTGGAAAAAAGAACATTAAGTGATCCATTAGATAGTAGTATTTCTGGATCAACAAGAGTTGTGTTAGGAGTTCCTATATATAACAGCAAACACAAAGTGATCGGAGCTCTTGGAGGTTCTTATGACGTAACAGCTCTAAGTCGTATGCTGTTTGAAGATCTTTTTAATGGACAAGGATGCAGTATGATCATTGCGCAAAACGGAGAAATCATTGCATTTGAAGGAGATACATCTTACTGGAATCTTGATTATAGAGATAATTTCTATAAATGTTGTTGCAAATGGATCATCAAAGACAAAGTAACAGTGAAGAAAATCAAACAGGATTTTAAAGAAGGAAAAGAAAATCTTGTAACGGCAGACAGCAAGAAAGAAGGGACAAGAAGACATTACTTTGCATATATGCCAATGGGGGCCAATGGTTGGATGCTCTGTTATGCATTACCAGAACAGGCAGCACAACAGTCATATAACTTCATTGAAGACTACGAAATAAGCTTTATGATCGTATTTATTGTTTTGGTGACCTTATTGATCCTGTATATTGTTTATGAGAATCATACAAGGAACAAAGAATTACTGAAATATGCACAAACTGACGCATTGACAGGATTATATAACAAAGAAACGACCGAGCAGTTAACGGATGAACTTTTATCAGAAGATGAGAATAAGTCCCATGCATTTTTGATTTTGGATGTGGACTGTTTTAAGCAGATCAACGATATCTATGGACATGCAGTCAGGGGATATCGTGTTACAGAAATTCGGGAAACTTCTAAAAGGCACTTTCCGTGAAGGAGATATATTAGGAAGGATCGGTGGGGATGAATTCAGAGTCATTATGAAGAATATCCAGACAAAGGATATAGCAATGAAGAAAGCAGGAGAATTGCTGGCTAAAACACAAGCATACAGGATCGACGAATTGAAAGGAAATAATATCTCCATCAGTATCGGGATCAGCACAGCCCCACAAGACGGGGACTGCTACATGGATCTCTATAAACGCGCCGATCAGGCACTTTACCAGGCAAAACGAAGTGGAAAATATAATCCCCATCCGATAATCGTAGAAAATGCAAAGCAACATAACGCAACTGCAGTAAAGATGGAGATCCAGTTTCCATAAGTAGATGTAAATCCACTGATCGTAAGTTCAGCACCAGCATCCGCACCAAATCCAATTGGAATTCCACTGCAGAGAATAACCAAGGCTGTCAATGTACAGATTACAATGGTATCAACAAATACTTCAAAGATTCCGAGGAATCCCTGCTTTACAGGCTCTCTTGTATCAGCACATGCATGTGCAATCGAACCAGTACCAAGTCCAGCTTCATTTGAGAAGATTCCTCTGGACACACCTTTTTTCATACTCATGAAGAAACTTCCAACAACACCACCAGTGACAGAAGCTGGATGGAAGGCACCATTAAATAGAACCAAAAACAGAAGGAAGATGGTTGATATTTAAAACAACAACACCTAAAGCAAAGAAACATATAAATAAATGCCATAAAAGGTACTAATCTCTCAGCTACTTGTCCAATTCTTTTGATTCCGCCAAGAAGATCAATGCTACAAGAATTGCAACAATGATACCAATGATCAGATTCGCAGTTCCAACAGAAGACTGATCTGATCACGTGGAAATTCAACAAAGCAGAATTGATTGCTGTTGTAATGGTATTTACCTGAGTAGCATTACCTGTTCCAATACAGTTAAAACTCCAAAAGCAGAGAATAAGACGGCAAGAAAATGCCAGTTTTTGCTAAGCCCATTCTTAATATAGTACATAGGACCACCAACAAATCTCCTTCAGGGTTACGTTCTCTGAAGTGAACTGCAAGTGTTACTTCGGAAAATTTCGTACACATTCCAAGAATAGCAGAAATCCACATCCAGAAAACAGCACCAGGACCACCGATTGCGATCGCACCGGCAACTCCGGCAATATTTCCAGTTCCGACTGTGGAAGCGAGTGCAGTACAGACTGCCTGAAATGGAGTCATAGATCCGTCGGATGCATCTTGCTTCTTAAAAGACACGGCCAAGCGTTTCCTTCATTGCATAAGGAAATTTACGGATCTGTAAAAATTTTGTTTTGATCGTTAACAGTAATCCGACACCGATAATGCAGATCATGGCTGGAACGCCCCAGATGAAATTATTCACTGCACTGTTAACTGATTGTATAAGCTCTAACATAAATCAAACCTCTTTCAAATTTCTTTTTATTAATTTGTATCTGTTCTTATATAATAGATATTTACTCATTAAGATCCATGTTGCCTTAAGGTGACATGGAACATGAACAGACACAAATGCAATCATATCATATTTACAGAAAAAAGTACAGAATCTAATCTTGACAGAGAATTAATAGAAATCTTCTATAGATTTATGAAAAAAAATCTAACTTGTAAAATATGTAAATAAGGACTAAACTTATATTCATAATTACGTGTAGACTTGGAGGATGAAAGATGGAGAATGAAAAACCAATACTAAGAGGAGAGCTTGCATTGATGGCAGCAATCGTGATCAATAGTTTTAGTGTAGTACTGATGCTGTATTCAGGTTCTGGAATTTCGGCAATCTCAAGTTGTACCTTATGCATTTTCGGAAGTATTTAAGGAGTTATCACTAGGTACATGGACATATATATTTCAGGGAGCATTAGTGTTAAGTCTGATGATCCTAAGAAGAAAGTTTGTACCATCTTATTTATTTAGCTTCGTTGCAGGATTTGCGTTTAGTGAATTATTAGATGTCAATGAATTATGGATTGGGATCCTGCCACAGACGATCTCATGCAGGATTGCGTATTTCCTGATCAGTTATTTCTTGTTAAGTATAGGAATTGCTTTAGAAAACAGATGCCAGCTTCCGATCATTCCAACGGATTTATTTCCAAGAGAATTATCAGAAATCATTGACAAACCATATGCAAGGGTTAAGATCATATTTGATGTTTTATGTCTTGCCACAACAGGGCTTTTAACATGTCTGATGCTTGGATATTTAGATGGATTAGGTATTGGAACGATCGTTGCTGCATTTACGATGGGTAAAATGGTTTCGATCACAGGCAGTTGGATCGATCAGAGAGTTACTTTTGCATCGGTCTTAAGTAAACAGACGATATAGGGAATTAAGAGAATAGAAATAAGAAAGATGATAAAATAAGATAGAACGGGTGATATTTTTTTGAAACAATATATTTTGAATGATTATATTACAGACGATGCCAGAATGGTAAATCCAATGATGGAAATTAATGGTTTTAAAAAAAGTAAGACCAGGATTTTTGATTTAAATGGAGCATCGGAATTTTCATGTGGTGTAAACTTCTACAGTGCATACAAGCCATGGAACATCATGTGATCTTTTATTATTCCATCCAGATGAAGAAGAACCATATGCAATCATTCCATTTCCCAGAATCATATAAGATCGGAGATGTCTATTCTATGATCGTTTATGATCTGAAATCTGAAGATTTTGAATATGCTTATCGTGTGGATGGACCATATGATGAACAAAAAAGGATTATTGTTTGATAAAACAAAAATTTTGTTGGATCCATATGCTCAGGCTGTTGCAGGACAGGAAGTCTGGGGACATAAAAAGAACAAGAACATATCATGCCAAAGTTGTAAGAGATACTTTTGACTGGGGTGTACAGCCACAGTCAACCAGAAGATAGTGATCTGATCATTTATGAGTTACATGTCAGAGGATTTACAAAACATTCATCCTCAGGAGTCAAACATCCAGGAACTTTTGCAGGATTAAAAGAAAAGATCCCATATTTAAAAGAATTGGGATCAATGCAGTAGAATTGATGCCGATCTTTGAGTTTGACGAGATGATCAACGCAAGAGAAGTGGATGGAAAACAGCTTGTAGAATACTGGGGATATAATACGGTTGGATTTTTCTCACCAAATGCCAGTTATGCGGCAGCCGAAGAGGTCAATAATGAAGGAACAGAATTAAAAGAACTGATCAGAGAACTTCATGAAAAACGGAATCGAAGTTATTTTGGACGTTGTTTTTAACCATACAGCGGAAGGAAATGAACAGGGGCCATTCTTTAGTTTTAAAAAGGGATTTGACAATAATATTTATTATTTATTAACACCAGAAGGTAATTATTATAATTTTAGTGGATGTGGGAATTTCTAAATTGCAACCATCCAGTAGTACAACAGATGATCCTTGAATGTTTAAGACATTGGACGGTTTCATTATCGTGTAGATGGATTCCGATTTGATCTTGCAAGCATTCTTGGACGAGATGAAGATGGAATGCCAATGAATAATCCACCATTACTAAAAAGTCTGGCCTATGATCCACTTCTAAGGAATGTAAAACTGATCGCAGAAGCGTGGGATGCAGGTGGATTATATCAGGTAGGAAACTTTCCAGCCAGCAAACGATGGGCAGAATGGAACGGACAGTACCGTGATACGATGCGAGGCTATCTAAAAGGTGATTTCTGGGAAGCTAACAGTGCTGCATGGAGAATTTGCGGTTCAGGTGACTTGTATGGAGGATATTACTCTGATGGCAACAGTAATTACGCTGGATACAATTCCTG
>VOFC01001332.1_pt1 | contig 44001 bp, 59 predicted proteins | sample 5384161 | NCBI WGS metagenome assembly VOFC01 (sample SAMN12384722, study PRJNA508395) | human gut metagenome | isolation source: healthy gut B | host: Homo sapiens | reverse complement strand
GGATTGCCGGTGGCAGTTCTTTAGGCGACCAGATCTTTGAATCTGCCAAAGTAGACGGTAAAGCAACTTTGTTGTGACTCTTAAAGATGGGACTGTGCATACACTTCCTATCGTGGCAACTTTGGTTTGTGCTATTGATAGAACAGGTCTTGCATTTGATGATGAGGACTTCCTGATTATCAATAAAGGAGAAAGAGTGGTGATTCCTGCTAAGATTGAAGGTGAGAATCCAGGTTACTTATCCGCAAGGTTGGAGAGCTACTTTTGAACAAACTGGATGTTGCCGATGAAAAAGGAAATAATTATCAGTTGTTGATCTTTGCTCCGGCTGCTGAGAATAAAACGTTAACGAGAGCCGCGGCGGATAATACTGCCGATGTAACTGTTCAGGTACAGGAAGGCTTGTTCTGGGCAGTTGACAAGATAAAAGAAGAATCCGAAAGGACTTGCTTCTAATCTGGATATGTATAATGAAGGACAGGCTGTTATTGTAGGCGGGCTGGAGATTACAAAAGAAAAGTATGGTGAAGCACAAGAGATTACTACTAATGGGGCGATAGCCGGTGGTGTTTATTTCGTGTCTGCAAACGATTTGACATTGACATATAACCAAGGAACCTCAGTTGTGGAAAATCTAATTATTATTCCTAATTCAGATGAGGTTACTTCAATAAACCTGAACATAGATAAGTCTATTTATCTTGGTAATGCCTTGATTTGTAAAAATACAAATATAAAGTATACAGCAACAGCAACTTATCCTGTACGTGTTCAATCTAAGGAAGCTAGTATTATAATCGACCGGTGTACAATAAGCGGCTTATTATTTGGATCGGGTTTTGCTATGCCGGAGGTGAAGGATGAGGCTAGTATTGGCTATTTTGGAATGACTGATACTAATATAAAGGTTGAAAATACTGGAACTAATTTGTACTTGGTTACTAATATGAACTGTAATGAACTTCGATTTGAAAATAATATTGTATATTATTCAGGAGTTCCGGAAGCCACTTCTAACGTGGAGAATTTTAAGGTGTTCCAAGGGCCAAGTTATAGTGTGAATAAACTAACATTAACTTCCAATACCTTTTTATTGATATTGAATCAGGGTATTCAAATGGGAAAACTTCCGCTATTGTTTATCCTTCGAAAATTGGTGATATCACAGTCAATAAGAACATTTATTATTTTACTTATCGTGAATTTCCGGCATTCCTTATAAAGAGTGGCATCTGCGGCAAAAAATCTAAGGTAACAATAGCCGAGAACAATTATGCTTATCTTTTGAAACCGGATTGAATCTGAATGTTTTCCAAAATAAGATAGGTGATACTTCAGTTGGTTTTACAAGTAATGATGTTGATCTTTATGATACCACTGATCCGGCTACTTTTTAACAAATCTACAGGGACATTCATTCCCAAAGAAGGTTACACTCAATATGGTGCACAACGCTAAAACTAAGAATTATGAAAAAGATATTGATACTATTAGTTTGCTTATTGCCTGTCATCACCTTTACCTCCTGTGATGATAAGGATGATATACGTAAAGACATCGACGATCTGAATGCTCGTTTGGATGCTTTGACAGATGATCTCGAAAATTTGAATACGAGCATCAAATCTTTCCAGGATGCAGTGAAAGGACTTGTTCTTGTAACCGGATATACAATGGATGAAAAGGGTAACTATACACTTTCACTGAGTGACGGTACGGAATTGGTTGTTTATGGCGGACAGCCTGCAGGGAGATATTCCTACACTTTGGCATTAATGAAGCCGGAAATTGGACATATACCCTTGACGGTAGAACCGTTGAATTGAAAGATAAAGAAGGCAATCCTTGTCCTGCTGTTCCCGTAGACGGTTCCGACGGACAAACTCCAACCATCTCGATTGATGCGGACGGTTACTGGTGTTATGCCGTTGGCGGTGGAGAACCTCAACGTATAGACGGGCGTTACAACATTGCCAATATTGGAGAGATTCCGGGAGGTATATTTGCCGATGTAACGGTGAACGGTAATATCGTGACCTTTGAATTTACAGACGGCTCGAAAACCGAGATCCCTTTATTGGGAGGATTGGATATGACTTTTTCTCAAGGTGGTTCATCGAATATTACTTCTGTAAATGTAGCGAAGGGGGTTCAGCGGTATTGACGGCAAAACAGACGAATGTAGCCAGAGTGATTATAGATCCCACACCTGTACAGGTAGTCTTGACTGATGACGCTTCCGATAATCTGACGATTAAAACAAAAGGACTGGCTTCCGGCAAATATACTGTTTATTTCCAGATATTCTCTAAGGAAGGATATCGTCTGATTAAATCATTAGAGGTGACGGTTGCTGAATAAGTTGAATTAATAATTAAGCGAAGAAATCATTATGAAATACTATAAATCATTCATATTATTCAGTTTGTTTGCATTGGCTTTTTGTGTCATGTAATACAGACGATTTGGAAAGAGACATTGATGCCTTGAAAGATCGTGTGACGAATGTTGAGGCACAGGTACAGCAGTTGAACGATGAGATGAACATTATCCGTGTGCTGTTGGACGGCAACAAGACTATTACCGATTACTCTATCAATGGTGATACTTATACCTTGACCTTAAGCAATGGCGAAACATTGACTTTGACTCCGGGAGTGACCGGAGGCAACTATCCTTCTATTGAGATCGGTGCAAATGGTAATGGTTTATTGGCGGTACAGATACAGGCTGGCGTGCTCAAGCGGAGAATGGGGAAGATGCTACCATTACTCCCGAATTTAAGATTGCACCCAATCCGGCCGATGGAGATAAAAAGTATTGGTATGTGAGTTATGACAACGGTTCAACCTGGAAAGTATTGGAAAAACGGTCTGGCTGAAGGTATAAATACAGGATCGAATCCTATCAGCAACGCAACTGTTGACGGAGATAATTTTAAAGTTACTTTTGGCGGAAAGGAGTATCTGATTCCTATTGTGAAAGGATTGGAATGTGCAATTAATGTTCCCGAAGGTGTAACAGATGATCTTTGGTTGGTAGCCGGAGGAGGTGCGTCTTCCTTTACTGTGAAAGTAAATTTGGCTGAAGGTGATTTAGTAAGAGTAAAAGCACCTGCTGATTGGAATGCAAAACTGTCGGAATATGTGGCTGGAACAACGGAAGTAACAGTGACTGTGACACCTCCTGCAACTCCGAGCGAGTGTACGATTATTGTAGAAGTGACTCATGGAGTAAATTCAGCAACAGATCAGATAAAGGCAAAAAAACTTCCAGTGATAGTTACTGGGCTGAATATCAGGCTGGATTTGATATCAGGATCGGTGATGTAGTACTTAATAAATATGATAACCCGAATGCAACGTTGATACAAGATGGTGAAACAATATCGGAAGAAGGAGTTTTCTTTATTGCAAGAAATGCTACTGTATCTTTATCGAAAAAAGAGTTTGAAAAATCTGATTTTGATAGCAGAAAGTAAAGATGAGTATTCAAAGGTTAAAACTGCAAACAATACGCCTGCTATTGAGGTTGCTTTGTTGTGTAAAGGAATACATCTTTTAGAAGGAAGTGAAAATCTGACGAGAGCTTATTGGTTCAACTTAGGTGGAAACGAGGTTGTTAAACAACTATATTTTGATAGGTGTAAAATAGAGATTCCAAGTGGTAAAAACTTCTCGTATTTCTCAGCAGGAGTGGGAATTACCGATCTTATGATAGAATCTTGTTATATTTCAATGTCTGAAAATACCGATAAATCCTTGAACTTTTTAAACTTGCATACTCAGGCTTATACGAATATCGAAATCAAGAATAATATCTTTTTATTGTAGGGATGCTGATACTTATTGTAATTTCACCTTGATGATGCTCACCACCGGAAATGTGAATGGTAATGTATCCATTAATAATAATACGTTTATCAATATGTTTAATCATTCTGATAATTATTATGTCAAAAGTTCCCTTTGAAGAAGGTTGGAGTATGAAACAAAACTTGATTTGGTATGATAATGGAGAAAAAGGGGACAGTAAAAGCCTTAATAGGAAGTGCAGTCGCTAATGAAACTATTGATTATAAAGATTTTATAAATAATCGGGTGTTTACTCCGGCTATGACAACAACTTTGACTTGGAGACCTTTCAACTCTACACCAGGAGCAGGGTTTAATAATACAATAGAAACATCTACGGCTACTACTCCTTTTGAAGAAGGTTTTATAGACATTGAAGGAAAATATACTCTTAAACCGGAATATCAAGGTATAGGTGCAGTTATCGAATAGTTGCTGCAATTAAATTTGATAAAGGCGAAGAATCTATTAATGCTAATATTGGGTTTAACGGATTCTTCGCCTTTATAACATTATTAGACTTTAGAAATATGAAAAACATGAAACTTGATTTACATAGTATAGCGACAACTTGTATGATGGTTGCTGTTATAGTTTTCACTTCCTGTTCGGACGATGAAGCAATAAATAACCCAACTATTCCCGAGCAACCGGAACAATTAACAGAACTCACTGCGCAATACAATACTAATATTGCGGCTTATCAGGCCATGATGAATGGCAAAAGCCGAGATTGTAGACTACACCTCTGACGAGAAGGGTAACTACAAACTTCAATTGAGTAACCGACAGATAGCGGATGTTTATATCCAAACTGCCGACGATAAAGATATTCCCCTTCTTGGAATTGATAAAGAAGGTTACTGGAATTATCAATTGGAAGGTACTTCACGCATTCTGACAGATACGCATGGCAATCCGGCTCCTGCTTTAAACAAGACAGGAAAAGGTATTCTTACTCCTCAAATTGCATTGGGGGAGGACGGCTGTTGGCAAGTTTCTTACAATGGCTATCAGTGGCAACGTTTGAGTGACACTCCGGCTCCGTCATTGGAAGGAAAAAACGGCTGTTGATTTCTCTCTTTACCGTTCGGTTGTTTTAGATGAACAGACGAATACAATCACTTTGGAATCCCGTACAAGCGGGAGTGTGCTTAAACTGGATACCCGCAATAACGGCACAGCACAAGCGTGGAAAAAAGTTCCTGATGAATAGTGATGACAATGTATTGTTGGATTATTCGTATGCCGGATATAAACATGGAGAAGTGACACCTCCGGAGGCTTTCTCATTAGGATATAAAGTTTTCAATGTGAAAGAACGTATGGAAACCCGTGGCATGACTGCCCGTGAAGCCTTGATAACCATATTGCAGGAGAATAACATGACCCGTAAGGACGGTAAGAATTACAACAATGCAAATGCCCGGATTGTCATTTATTTCCCGGAAGGAGAATACGTATTGCATAAATGACGATGACAATACAATAGAGCCGGGCAAGCCGGTATTGGGAAAGGAAGGTGATGAAGCATATTCTTTGGATAGTAAAGGAAATAATAAAAGTTCCAGTATCTATATATTCGCAGGCCATTTTGTAATTAAAGGGAGATGGCGCAGGAAGAACAGAGCTGATAATGGATACTCCGAACTTGCCGGATGATATTACTACCATGTATTCGTCGCCGGTAATGATTGATATTAAACATAACTCCGGGTTGTCGAAACTCTGTGATGTCACGGGTAACGCAGCTAAAGGTACTTTTAGCGTGGAAGTATCCGATGCGGCCTCGCTGAGTAAAAGGTGACTGGGTATGCCTATATTTACAGAACAATGACCCGGAACTGGTACGCAACGAGTTGTCTCCCTATGCACCCGAGCCGACAATGGAGAATATTATAAATGTAGGTGTGCAGGTGCAGGACTTCCACCAAATTGTGGCAAAAAAGCGGGAATGTAATCACTTTTTAAAGAACCTATAATGCACGAAGTTGATTCTCGTTGGGGTTGGGCGATCCACAAATATCCGCATTATGAGGAAGTCGGTATAGAAGACGTGACTTTCGTAGGACATGCCACCGATGATTTTCAGCATCACAGAAACTGGGCGCATGACGGTGCTTATAAACCGATAAAGATGACACGCCTGACAAACTCGTGGATGCGCCGGGTGAACTTTATAAGTGTTAGTGAGGCCAACTCGATTACGTCTTCCGCTAACGTGTCCGCCTACGATATTAAGATAGACGGTAATCGTGGCCATGCCGCCATTCGGTCGCAAGGGTCGTCGCGGGTGTTTATCGGCAAAGTGACCGATCGTACCAACGGACCTCTAATAGATAATAGAGGCGTCATACAGCAGGGGCAGGACAATATCATGCTTGCGGAGTCTCAAAACCGAGTATGGGTGCTGTCATTTGGCGGGTACATTGGGGATTGGATGCCTGCTTTGAGTCTCATGCCACGCAGCCGCGTGCTACGCTGATTGATAATTGTACGGGTGGATTCATGCAGTCTCGTCAGGAGGTGATTACAACCAACTTCCCAATCACCTCGATGACCTCACTATTTGGAATATGTATTCGGAAAGATCGCGCACGGCAAGCGGTAATTCGGCTCCTGCCGGTGTATTCGACTGGTGGCGTATCGGCTTTAAAGGTTGGAAGTTCCTTCCGCCCGTTATTGTCGGTTTTCATGGCGAACCGTTGAATTTTGTGCAGGAGCAAGTAAAACTGGACGAAAGTAATGGAACTCCGGTAGAGCCGCAGTCTCTTTACGAAGCACAGCTGGAGAAACGCCTGGGCTTTGTGCCTGCCTGGTTGAAGGCATTGAAATAAGAGGATACGAGAAATATCAACTAAAAGAAAGAGAGGGGGCTCGAAGGGCCTCTCTTTTTTGGGTAAATTGATCAAAGTCTGATTTTTTATATAAATCTGTTGATAAAGGTTAGAAGAATTGTGCAGTATATTACTTTGGTTGTAATGTGACTTTATCGTTTCTCTGTTACAAATGTATGCAATTTACGCTCTCTCCTGTGGATAGAATGATTCAGGATTGGTATAAAATCATACAATTCTGTTATTCCGGTATATTTATTTCTCTTTTACAGATTCCAATAATTCAGCTAATTCTTTTTACGATGTCAGGATGCTGTTTCGCCACATTCGTTTTCTCCGAAGGATCGGACGATAAATCGTAGAGCTGAGGCTGTTGGTCGTTGCCAAGTTCCATTTTCGTCCAGAACTCAATGGCGGGAGCATCGCTGGGCTCGATATATTTCCACTGCCCTTTTTACAATGGCAAGCGTATTATTAAGATTCTGTTGGACGATGTATTCGCGACCGGTATTGTTCCTGCCTAAGAACGTGTTCAGGTGTTCCTGGCTGTCGGGGGCTGCACCTTTGCGCAAAGGCTGATTCAGCAGTGAGGCGAGTGAGGCGTATACATCAATCTGTGAGAAAAGAGACTGTTGCTTGCTCGGTTTTACTTTGGCAGGCCAGCGGACAATGAACGGGATACGTGTGCCCGCTTCATAAGCGCTGTATTTCCCTCCCGGTAGATCCCCATCGGAGTATGCCCGTTGAGAAGTTCGTAAGCTTGGTCCTGATAGCCGTCGTCGATGACGGGACCGTTGTCGCTGGTAAAGATCAGGATGGTGTTGTCGGCGATGTTGAGGCTATCAACGTGTTCATAATTTCACCGATGGTCCAGTCCAGTTGCAGGATGACGTCGCCACGAGTGCCGAGTCCGCTTTTGCCTGCGAAACGTGGGTGGGGGATGCGTGGCACGTGTACGTCCTGCGTGCCCATATATAAGAAGAAAGGTTCTTCCTTATGGGAAGTGATGAACTTCTTCGCTTTATGGGTGATGATATCGGCGATGTCCTCGTCTTTCCAGAGAGCGGACTTACCTCCGGTCATCCAGCCGATGCGGGGGATGCCATTGATTATCGTATTGTTGTGTCCCTGACTGGGTTTTAACGTTACGAGTTCCGGATTTTCTTCTCCGGTGGGCCAGTCGCCTACTTTATGCTCGTAGTTCACTGTGATCGGGTCGTTCGGGTCGAGTCCTACCACGTGTCCGTTCTCGACGAATACACAGGGGACACGGTCTACGGTTGCTGGAATGATAAATTCATAATCAAAGCCGATACTTTGTGCATTCGGAGTGATCTGTTTGTTGAAATCTGTCCCTCCTTTCGGACCGAGTCCCAGATGCCATTTGCCTACTGCACCGGTTGCGTATCCTGCATCTTTCAGCATATCTGCCATGGTGATGCAGGTGGTGTCGATAATGAGTTCAGAGTTTCCGGGAGCGATTCCTGTGTTTTCCTGTCTCCAAGGGATACATACCTGTCAGGAGCCCGAAGCGGGAAGGGGTACTGGTGGCAGAAGTTGCGTAGGCGTTGGTGAACTGTACTCCCTTGTCCTGCCAACCGGTCGATGTTGGGTGTGCTCACTTTTGTTGCTCCATAACAACTCAAATCACCAATGCCGAGGTCATCTGCAAATATGTAAATAATGTTAGGCTTCTGGTCGTTTTGTCCGTTGTTCTTTTGAGCGGCATTATTACATCCTGACAACATTGCGATGCCGGGCAATAGCGGAAGTATACGTGATACGTTTCTCATGAATGTTGATTTTTAAGGGATGAATTATTGGAAGCAAAGGTAAATGATTGAAAGGAAAAGAAGGAGTAGGAATGTACAAGTGAAGTACAAAATAGTACACGAAAGGCTTTACTCTGTGATTGAAGTGTGAAGATTCTACGGTTCTCCTTAATAACCTTGCTTGTTTTTCGAAGTTATCTTGCTGACCTTGTGCCAACGTATTGGCACGCCCTGCCAAGCCTTGGCATGTGCCAGTGCGTTGGCACAAGCGTGCCAATAGGGTGGCACACGTTGTGGCAAAAGGTCCTGTTTTTATGGCTGCAAGAGCGAATCGGCATATCTTTAATTCTCCTCCTTCGGGAAGGAGGAGCCCGTAGTGGTAGGTGAATACATAAATTAATTATTATCACCATTATACAAATTGTCCGTTTCTTCCCCCGTCTCCTTCTTCTTTCTCTTCTCCTTTACGATAAGCCAGCGGGCTGACGTGGTAAATCTCCTTAAAGCATTTACTGAAATAGCGGGAAGAAGAGAAACCGATGCGGTCGGAAATCTCCGTAATGTTCAGCTCCGGATTGTTCCGCAGCATGACGGCTCCTTTCTTCAGGCGAATGTTCAGAATAAAGTCATTCGGCGTTTGTCCCGTCACCGCTTTCAGTTTGGTGAACAGATTGGTGCGGGCCATACCCATTTCACGGGCAAAGATGTTGACATTGAAATCTGTATCATCCAAGTGGCGTTCGATAATATCCATTGCTCGGTCGAGCATCTCCTTATCCATCGGGTTGGTAGCCAACATTTGGGCAAAAAGTCTGCGGCTGCTTACTGAATTTCTCTTGCAGCAGTCTGCGGGAGTTCACGAGGTTATTACAACGCGAAATCAGCAGGTTTTGTATTAAACGGTTTCGTGATATAATCGTCCGCACCAATCTTCAGTCCTTCGATATTGTGCTCTATGGCCGTGCGTGCAGTCAACAGCACAACCGGGATATGGCAAGTGTTGAAATCCGTCTTGATCCGTTTACAAAGTTCCGTACCCGACATACGAGGCATGACAACATCGCTCAGTATAATGCTCGGCATCTCTTTTTTGTATCATTTCCAGAGCTTCTTCTCCGTCCGGAAGCGGTACTGACCTGATAGAACGTTTCGAAAATACCGGCTAACATCTGTTTGATAGATTCATTGTCTTCCACTATCAGCATTTTGGCGTCTTCGATGCACTTGTTATCTTCTTCTTTCCATTCCGAATCAGGGATTATTTCCACTGAAGGAACAATCGTTTCCGTTTGCCGGATGTTGATTCTGTGCTTTCTTGTGCTATCTCTTCCTCCGTGAAGTGCTTTTTGTCCAGTTTGAGGGTGATAATGAAGCTGCTTCCTTTGCCCGGTTCGCTTTCTACGCCGGATGGTGCCTTGGTGAAGCTCCACAATACCTTTCGTCAGTGCCAGCCCGATGCCTGTGCCGGCTCCGGTATTCAACGAGTCGAGGCGTTCGGTCTGGTAGAAGCGGTCGAATATCTTATCAATCTCCGCGGCGGCAATACCTGTACCTGTGTCTTTTATTTCAATTATGGCATAGTCTTCCTCCTGCGATACATTGATAGAGATAGTATCCTCAGCTTTAGTATGCTTTAATGCATTCGATAGCAGGTTATTTATCACTTTCTGCATCTGCTTCTGGTCGTACCATACTTCAATGTCATCCTTCTGTTTGTTGAACTTGAAGTTGATTTGTTTACTGCTCGCATATTCTAGGAAGAGCAAATAATTCTCATACAGGAAGTTAACCAGATTGTGCTGGCTAACTTTGATCTTCATGTGACCCTGTTCCTGTTTACGGAAATCAAGTAGTTCCGTAATCAGTTCCCGTAATTGGAGACTGTTCTTGTAGATTCCCAACACCTTATTATATATATTAGGCGTAAATGTCTGCACCTGCAACAAAGTTTCCACTTGTCCCACGATCAGCGTTAACGGAGTGCGGAATTCGTGCGAGATGTTAGTAAAGAAGCGGAGTTTCGACTGGTTCAGTGCTTCCAGGTCTTCGATATGCTTCTTTTCGTACTTCAATGACTCGCGGAGTTTAATTCTCGAATTATAGTTCTGGATAAGATACCACAACAGGCTGATAGTGACGATGGTATAAATCAGGTAAGCCCACCATGTCTCATACCAGGACGGAAGGACGATAATCAGCAGTTTGGCTTCTTTGATCCCGTCCCGCTGTGATTTGATGACAAGTGTGTACTTACCCGGATTCAGATTGGTATAAGTGATAAGCGTTTGTTTGCGGTAAGTATGGTTCCATTCGTCTGAGAAACCCTCGAGGCGGTAGACGATTTCATTTCTGTTGGCAGGGGATGAAGTTGGAAGTGGCATATTCGATGCTAAACATCGATTGATTCGCTTTCAGACTGATTTCCGGAGTATGACAGATCGACTGTTCCAGGATGCCGCTTTCATCTCCCGGAACTACTTCCTTACCGTTGACAGCAAACGGGAAAGAAGTATATTATAAGATTTGGGAGAAAAATGTAGTTTCTTCTCCCAGAAAGAAATCATTCCCTGGATACCACCCCAAAAACACTTCTCCGTCATGTGTCACAAATAGTGCGTTCTCATTGACGGCAGTCAACGGGAATCCATTCTCCGTACCGTAATTATAGAATTTCTTGCTTGGATAGTTGAACTGTGAGAATCCCTGATTGGTAATCAGCAATAAGTCTCCTTTCTGTATGGACGATTCGCATACCTCGTAGATACAGTCACTGGATAAACCGTCTTTCTGCATATCAAAGTTCTCGAAATCATCGCTTTCCTTGCGGTAACGGTCAAGCCCGCTGCCGGAGGTGCAGAACCATAGATTACCGTTACTGTCCTGCATGATACTGTTGATATTATTGTTGCTAAGACTGTTCGGATTAACGGGATTGTGTGGATAATTAGTAAGTTTACCGCTGTCGAACCGATAAGAGTAAACACCCTCTCCCGGTGGCGGCAACCCATAGGGTACCGTCATTGTCTATACAAAGGCTGGCCACCATGTCAATACCTCTTCCTTCTTTAGTTTCTTTGAAGAGCTGTTGGCAAGCGCCTGTTGCCGGATTGAAAAGACAAACACCGTTTTGTGTGGCGACAACCAGCTTGTCTTTATAAGGTACAATGTCTCGGACGATATCCGAAGGTAGCGAGGTTGGATCTCCGGCTTTCATCCGGTAGACTGTAAAACGGTTGGTACGCAGGTCGAGCTTGTTTAGTCCTCCCAAGTGTGTGCCGATCCACATAATCTCCTCTGCACGGTCGTAATAGATGGCCTTGACGTTGTTGTGCGAGATACTGTTCCTGCCCTCTTCGTGGCGATACCACCGATAAGTGTTATTTTTCCGGTCGTACACATTCACGCCACCGCCTTCAGTGCAGATCCATAAGTTACCGTCTTTATCTTCAGTCATTCTGCCGACGATGGGACTACTTAATCCTTCTTTCTCCGTGTCTCCCATCTTTATAGCGGGTATAGATTTCATATTCAGGATTGAAGTAATTCACTCCTCCGAAGTAAGTACCCAGCCAAATTGTTCCTCTGCCCATCTTTGACGATGCACCAGATGGAGGAGTGGGTAAGTCCGTCGGGACTGTTTCCATTGGCGGTGTAAAGGTGAAACTGACCTGTTTCTCTTTTGTCATATCGGTTCAGTCCGTTGAATAGTTCCTATCCATAAATCCCCGGATTATCTTCGCAGCAACTTCTGACAAAATTGGAGCATAGACTGTTCGTATTCATCGGATTATGGCGAAGGTTTTCAATGCTGCCGTCTGTTTTTACACGGTAAAGTCCTTCTTCCCAACTCCCAATCCACAGTTCGTTGGATGAGTCCTCATAGATGCTGGCTATGTTTCCTTTCGTGATGGGCTGAGAGAGTTGTTATCGTCCGACAGGCAGTAAACACCATTGCTGGTGGTTCCCATCCACAGGTTTTTTCTTCTCGTCCAGATGGAGGCAGGAGAGGTTAATATCTTTCCCGGCAAGGTGGTAGTAGAGGTCGAAGTTTCCGGTACTCATTATATAACAAACACTTCCTCCCTCTTTTCCGATATATAATTTCTCGTTGAAATAAATAGCATCTACATTGCCTTGCAGCAACGTTTTAAATCTTTGTGTCGCCAGATCGAACTCTGCTACACCATCGGTGCAAAGCAGGTATACCTTCCCGTTCTTGTTACCTGTGATACGGAGTACGGTATTACTGAACAAACTGTTCGGGTCGTTTTTATTAAGTTTGAAACTCTTGATATCATTACCGTTATACCGGTTCAGTCCTTCACGCGTGCCAATCCATATAATCCCCCGTTCATCAATATAAAGGCTATTGACGGAAAATTGGGAGAGTCCGTCGTCTGTGGTCAAGTGGCTAAAAGTAATATTTTGACCTAACGTGCGGACTCCAGCTACGCTTAAAAATAGCAGAAATAAAAGAATTGTTTTTCTCACTAATTCGGATTGTTTAGGGTATTTACATCTATGCAAATATATTGTTTTTATTCGATTTTCGGGAACCTTATTAGGAGAAAGTAACTATATTTGTATCATTCAAACGAAAGATATATGAAAGTAAAGAAAATTAGTGCGGCTAACGTGGAGGCTTGTTCGCTTCCTAAATTATTTGATGAGGAAAAGAAATAGATTTCCAGCCGATCCAGTGTGTCAACTGGGCTGAATATCCTTACAAGCCTAAAGTGAGTTTTCGAATTGCTCACACGCAGAACTCAATCTTGCTACATTTTAAAGTGAAAGAGGAGAGTGTACGTGCCAAGTATGGAGAAGATAACGGTTCTGTATGGACTGACTCTTGTGTGGAATTTTTTCTATACCTGCAGGCGACGGGATCTATTATAATATAGAGTGCAATTGCATCGGAACTATCCTGATAGGTGTCGGTCCAGCCCGTAACGGTCGGGAACACGCTCCGAAAGGAAGTGACGGACTCTCGTGCAGCGCTGGTCCAGTCTGGGCAATGAACCCTTCGAAGAACGTGTGGACGATACGACTTGGGAAGTAGCCTTGATTATTCCGTATGCTGTATTCTTTAAGCATCAGATCGAATCACTCGATGAGAAGGAGATTAAAGCGAACTTTTACAAATGCGGGGACGAACTGCAAACCCCCCACTTCCTGTCATGGAATCCGATAAAGATTGAGAAACCGGACTTCCATCGTCCCGACTTCTTCGGTACGTTTGGAATTTGAATGAAATTGAATTTCTGAAACGGAATCACTAGAATCATGAATAACCTCCATTTGAAAAATATCTATTGCCATCCATCTATAAAAAAGAAAGGGTGACGCTTTTTTATTAGGCGTCACCCTTTCTATTGATAGATAGTAATTTGCCTATTTCACGATCCCTCTTTCCGAGCTCTTCACGAAGTTTACAATATTCTCGATTTCTTCACTCATAGGGACCTGATCGATAATCTTCTGTACGGCATCCTGAACGCTAAAATTACCCTGATAAATCAAACGGTATGCGTTGGCGATGTGACGGAGGACTCTTTCCGATGTATTGCGATGTTGTGAAAGAACTACCACAGCGTTTACACCGTGATATGTCACGGGATTTCCTGACATGATAACGTATGGAGGCACATCCTTAGATATACGGCATCCACTTTGTACCAGTGTCCAGCTACCTATATGACAATATTGATGTAAAGTGACATTTCCACTTAGAATCACGCAGTCATCCAATGTACATTCTCCTGCAATTGTAGTGCCTATTCCTACCACACAATTATTGCTGATCTGCACATCATGGCAAAGATGTACTTTATCCATCAGGTAGTTCCCGTTTCCGATTTTGGTAGCATTGCCGGCAAAAGTAGCGCGGCTGATTACTACATTCTCACGAATATCGTTATTATCTCCGATGATCAGACTGCTTTCTTCCCCAGTATAGTGAAAGTCTTGCGGTTCCGCTCCGAGGACAGCATTCTGATGTACCTTGTTTCCTTTCCCCATTTTTGTACCTTTCAGGATACTAGCGTATGACATGATGGTACAGTCATCGCCGATCTCTACATCCTTCTCGATGTAGGCGAAAGGCAAGACGGTTACATTCTTGCCTAGCTTCGCTTCGGGGTCTACGTAAGCTAACGGACTAATCATAATAGTATATGTTTAAAGTTAATCTTCTCTTCCACCGCCTAATGCCTGGTAGAGGCTGACCACAGCCTGCATCCGATCAAAGCAATCGGAAACCTGTGAAATCTGTGCGCTCAAGTAAGATTGCTGTGCCGACAATACTTCCAGATAGGTTGACGTCCCTAAGTTAAACAATTCTTTTGTATCTTCCGAAGCTTTCTTGGCAGATTCTACCTGCATTTGGCGGGATTCAGCCTTTTTACTGGTGTTTTGGTATAAACTTAGCGCATTGCTGACTTCGCTTCCGGCATTGTACAACGTTTGCTGGAAGGAGAGTTTCGCCTGTTCTTCCTGCGCTTTGGCCATTTTCAGTTTAGCGATATTTGCTCCGTGATAAAAGAGAGGCTGTGTCAGTGAGCCGATGGCAGTAGCCAGGAATTTTCCCGGATTAATGATAGCAGAGCCTGCGCTGTTTGTCCATCCGGCAGATCCACTAAGTGTAATTTGTGGATAGAAAGCGGAACGTGCGGAGTTCGTGTTATAATAAGCAGAAGCTAGTGACATTTCAGCCGCTTTTTACATCCGGACGGTTGGATAATAATTGGATAGGTATGCCTACTGAAAATTCGGATGGTAGAATTTGCTTTTCGATGGTACCGCGTTGGATATGGCGGGGGAGCTTCTCCAAGAAGAGTTGATAGAGAATTTTCCACTTCGCGGATGCTCTGTTCTATTTCCGGAATAGAGGCCATCACTTGTGCATAAGCCGCTTTACTCTGTTCGACACCTGCCGAATTGATATTATACATAGCAGCATTTTTCATTGCTTCCATTGTTTCGGCATTACGCTTTAATATTTCTGCTGTCTCTCTGGTGATTTCCAGTTGGCGGTCAAGCATTAATAAAGTGTAATACAGATTAGCAACATTGGCAATAATCTGCGTTTGTACAGCTTGTTTGTAAGCTTTGGCCTGCTTAACGGCAACATCTGTACCTCGTTTGGCATTTAGCAAGCCTCCAAAGAGACTAATCTCCCAACTGGCGGTTACCGGAAGTGAATAAGTCTTACTTGCTTTACTATTATCAAAACTGCTGATAGTACCTTGTGGGGACAAGGCCAGAGCTGGAACATAGGCTAGTTTGGCTGCCAACAACGGAGCCTGGGCTGCTTTGATTGATAGTATTGCACTCTGCAGGTCAGTGTTTTGTTTCAGTCCCGCTTCGATGAGTGACTGGAGTTGCGGGTCGGTGAAGACTTCTCTCCACGGCAGATTACCGAAGTTGGCTGTATCCGAAACCAGTGTATCATTATCCGCTACCGGATCGCGATACAGGCCGGAAGTAGTAATGTCTTCGGGTCTGTCATACGACTTATAGATGTGGCAGCTGCTCAAGAGAGCAGTTGCGCACAACATATATAGAATCTGTTTCTTCATATCGAATTTCATTATTTAGCGTATTGTTCAATCTCAGTTACGGCATCCGTGTTGTCAATATCCTCCCATTCCATCGGTTTCACCTTCTCTTGTAAGTACTGGAAGATTACGAACAAAGCAGGAACGATGAAGATCTGGCAGATCATACCGATCAACATACCACCAATAGAGGCTGTACCCAGTGTACGGTTACCGTGAGCACCTACTCCGAATGCGAACATTAACGGAAGTAATCCGACTACCATCGCCAATGATGTCATTAAGATAGGACGGAGACGGGCACCGGCACCTAATACGGCTGCCCACGTGATACTCATGCCCATCTTACGACGGTCGAGGGCAAACTCTACAATCAGAATTGCATTTTTCGCCAACAGACCCATCAACATGATTAAGGCGATCTGCATATAGATATTGTTGGACATCGTACCGAGAATCATCTTCAACATCGAGATATTACCGATAGCACTTACACCATTGACAAACAGGAAGCTGCCTAACAGACCGAACGGAATGGACAACAATACGGCCAACGGAAGAATGTAACTTTCGTACTGTGCACTCAACAATAAGTAAACGAATACAAAACAGAGTACAAAAATCAGTCCGGTAGCACTTCCGCTACTTTGAGCCTCTTCACGCGCCATACCTCCTAGTTCATACGTATAACCGGTAGGCAGGTTTTCTTGAGCAACTTCGGCAAGAGCCGTCAATGCCTGACCGGATGTATAACCACTTGCCGGAGCCACCATCACTTTGATAGACGTATAAAGGTTGAAACGGCCGATAACATCCGGTCCATATACTTTCTTGACAGAAACGAACTGGGAAATAGGAGCCATCTCGCCTGCACTATTACGCACCTTGATATTTTTAAAGATTCCAGGTTTTTGCGTGATAACGGATCTGACTGAATCATAACACGATACATCTTACCGAAACGATTGAAGTTGGATGCGTACAAACCACCATAATATCCTTGCATGGTAGTAAGGATGTCACTCGGGCTGATGCCTGCTTTCTTACAAGCCGCCGCGTCAATATCAATCATGTATTGCGGGAAATTCGGGTTGAATGTTGTCTTCGCCGAATTAATTTCAGGACGGGCTTCCAGCGCAGCGGTATAATCGTTGACCACATCGAAGAATTTGTTCAGATCACCACCGGTCTTATCCTGCATATTCACCTCAATATCCGTAGATGCCGAGTAACCCGGGATCATAGGAGGAGCGAAGAACAATACCTGTGCTTCTTTGATGATCTTCTGTGCACGCATATATAAGGAGCCGACCACAACGTCTGAATTCTGTATCATGGAACGTTCGTCCCAGTCTTTCAGTTTGATAATGAAAGAACCATAAGACGGTCCCTGACCACCAATGAAGCTGAAACCGGAGATCAATGTACGTGAAGCTACGGCAGGGTCGGCAGCAATCAGACTGTCTACACGTGCCAGGATTTTTTCAGAACGGTCTTGTGATGTACCCGGAGGTAGCGTTACAGCTCCCATCAGTGTACCGGTATCTTCATTAGGGACCATACCTGTCGGGGTGGTGTTCATAAAGAATACAAGTATCGCAATGGAAGCGACAACTAATCCCATAGACAACCATTTCTTCTGGATAAAGAAGAGTACGCGTTTCTTATAACGTTTCAGGATTGATTCGTATGTATCGTTGAATCTGTTTTTAAACTTCTTCGTACTCATTCCAATCAGTGCCAGAATACTAAGCACTACAAAAATAGCAGTAACTATCGGATTGATACTGAACAAACCAAAGATCATGCCGAGAATGGCAATAAGCGTGAAAGTAAGTGTAATTCCCGGATGCAACATCTTCCCGATAGCTTCGGTATATCTGTAGATCATAGTTGTATGGGCTGCCGTATAGGCTACTTTCATACGTTCTTTCAATGTGGAGTCTTCCGTTGTTCCATCTTCTTTTTTGTGAGGTTTCAGAAGAACGGCACACAATGCCGGACTCAGTGTCAAGGCGTTCAATGCGGACAGACCGATAGCGATAGCCATTGTCAAACCGAATTGGCGATAGAACGTACCTGCTGTACCTCCCATGAAACTTACCGGAACGAATACAGCCATCATGACCAACGTAATAGATACGATAGCACCACCCAATTCGTTCATCGCATCGATAGATGCCAGACGGGCGGATGTATATCCCTGGTCGAGCTTGGCATGTACACCCTCGACAACCACAATCGCATCATCGACCACAATCGCAATGGCAAGCACAAGCGCACATAACGTCAACAAGTTCAAACTGAATCCTACTAAGGACAGGATGAAGAATGTACCGATAAGAGCTACCGGAATGGCGATAGTCGGAATCAATGTCGAACGTAAATCCTGCAAGAAGATATATACTAGGATAAATACCAGGATAAATGCTTCGATCAACGTCTTCAATACTTCATGGATAGAAGCGAAGAGGAAGTCGTTGGCATTCATGGAGATGTTCAGTTTCAATCCGGTAGGTAACGTTTTTGATGCTTCATCCAACAATGCTTCAATATCACTGATGGTCTGTGTCGCATTGGTTCCAGCCATCTGATAAACGATACAGGTTACAGCTTTGTGTCCGTTTACACGGTTGGTAAAGTTATATCCCAGACGGTCCAGCTGAATCTCCGCAATATCATTCAGTCGAAGTACCTCACCGTCAGGAAGAGATTTGATAACGATATTTTCAAACTCTTCAGGCTGTTGCAAACGTCCTTTATAGCGGATAGTATATTGGAAAGTTTGGTTACTTCGTTCACCGAACTGTCCTGGAGCTGCTTCGACATTTTGTTCTGCCAGAGCAGCAGTGGAAACATCACTAGGTACGAGCTTGTATTGTGCCATGACGTCCGGTCGTAACCAGATACGCATAGAATAATCCTGACCCAAAACGTTAGCATCACCTACACCTTGAACACGTTGTACTTGTGGGATTAGGTTGATTTTAGCATAGTTTTCAATAAATGATTCGCTATATGTATCTGTCTCGTCATATAGAGAGAAAATACTACCAGCATGGAAGTCTGGCGTTTTTGAGTGGTTACACCGACTTTAGTTACTTCGGCAGGCAACAGACCTTGTGCCATAGAGACACGGTTTTGTACATTGACAGCGGCCATGTCCGGGTCTGTTCCTTGTTTAAAATATATGGATATCTCACCGGAACCTGTGTTTGACGCAGTTGAGGTCATATACATCATGTTTTCTACACCGTTGATCTGTTCCTCCAATGGAGCAATCACGGAATTCAATACGGTCGATGCACTGGCTCCCGTATAGGTGGCTCTTACCGATACGGTAGGAGGCGCAATGTCCGGATACTGTGTGATAGGCAGTGTTGCCAATCCGATAGCACCAGGATGACTATCAGGATAGAAATAACTGTTGATAGTACCGGACGGTTAATAAATCTATCTAATTTCATATGATTATCTGATTATTAGTTGAAGGCTGTGGCTAAATTACCGTCGCGTTGGTCTTTCAAATGTTGTTGATAGTTTGCTTCTTTCTGCGCTGGTGTGATAGGTTGAACCTTCTGGCCATCTTTCAGGTTTTGTACTCCTTCGATTACGATTTTATCTCCTGAATTCAGACCGGAAGTAACCAAGTAGTCTTTTCCGTTATCCAGATTGAAGATTTTGATTTCTGTATATTTTACCGTGTTGTCCGGTTGCAGAACATAAACGAACTTCTTATCCTGGATTTCTACTGTTGCAGACTGCGGTATAGTGATTACATTCTCCATAGCATAAGGAATCAGAACGTTTGCAGTACCTCCGCTACGCAATACATGTTCCTTATTCGGGAAGATGGCACGGATGCTTACCGAACCGGTAGATTGGTCGATAACGCCTGTGATAGCGTCTACTTTACCATCTATATCGTATGTGGAACCATCGATTAATTGTAGCTTGATAGTTGGTATTTTGCTGATTTCTTCTTTGATGGTACTTCCGGATTTAGTCATTGCCAGTAATTCTTTTCTGTCATTGAGAAGTATACATATACTTCGTCAATCTCGGAAACAGTAGTCATCGGCGTAGCGATAGAAGGGCTTACCAATGCTCCTACACGATAAGGGATATTGTTGATAACGCCATCTGACGGACTTTTAACCTGTGTGAATGACAAGTTCTGTTGAGCAGTGGTCAGTTGTGCCTTTAGCCTGGGCCAGTTGTGCCTTGGTTTGTGCCAGGGAGTTTTCTGCCATTGCCAGATCATAGTCGCTGATGATTTGTTTTTGTTCAGCTCTTTTTTGTTGTCATACGTCATCTGTTGAGTGCTCACTGCTGCTTCTGCTGTAGCCACTGCTGCTTTGGCAGTGCGTACAGCTGCTTCGTATTGAGTCGGATCAACAATGAACAACACTTGTCCTTTGCGCACAGCTGCTCCTTCGTCTACACAGAGTTTTGTGATGAAGCCTGATACTTGGGGGCGGATTTCTACATCTTGTTTACCTTTGATTGTAGCCGGATAAGCGGTTGTTAAATTGGCAGTTGTTTTTTGTAATTCTTGTACTGCATATTCTGGAGCCTTTCCTGTGTCATTGCCCTTATTGCCGCAACTAGACAAGAGGGCTAAGCAAAATGCAAATAAAACAATTCTACTTTTCATACTTATAAATATCTGTTTTTTAATTTAATGCGTTTGTTGCCAGTGTGCTGTTCGTCCATATAGATTAAGGAGGTTAAGGAAGAAAAAAAGCCGGAAACTTATTCGATGAAATAAGTTTCCGGCTGCAAAAGTACTTTAAATTCGGTATTCTTGTACTCTGATACCGTGTTTTTTTTAACTATGTTTTTTTTACTTTAGTTTATGATAGACGGGAGTCATAATAAAACTTAACTCATAATCTTGGTAAGGAAGTCTGTATTTCTCCAATGGAATAGCTCCCCAACTGTTGACACATGCAAGTCCCGCTTGTGCCTTATCGATACAGAAATTGGTGAAGTCTGCCTTTTCTACTTCCGGTGAGTGACGTTGATCTATAATTCAGGGCAGAAGCAGAGAAAGGAGCATCCGATATGAATTGCAATCCGTTACCACTAATGTTCAGAAGTCTCCACCAACGGATATCTGTTTTTGTGCCGGTTTCCTGCGGACGGATGTACGGATAGAATTGTTCTTCTACTGTCTGGCGGTATTTGCCTAGCATGGCTCCGTGGTTACGGTCAGCATAGTTCTCTCCCGGACCACGGCCGTAGTACTCCACCTCATTGAAGTTGACAGGCATACGCATTTGCATACCGAAGCGGAACATTTCAGAAACCTTTCTTGCTCTTGTCTGCCACCATCTTTTGAGTAACCTTCACTGCTCCCTTGTTGTTGATGTATAAGTCAGCGATAATTTTCCGGAAATCGATTCTTCATGTCATATTCCGCATTCACGAACCACTGCCTGTCGTTTTCTGTCATGTTTCAAGAAGTCAGTTTCAGCCCCGGATTCTTCCATGCTGCGTATCTATTTTGCAATCCTGCTCCGAAATCATTGTCTGTCGGTGCACGCCAGAAGTTAGGAGTCAGTGCGCTGCCGTCTTCCATCAGTTGCATGCCGTTGACGTCGTAGCGACAAAGGTAACCATTGTGCTTAGTTGAAGTCCATAGAGAAGTTTTCACCTTTCACAATCAGGTAATTGCGGTCGTTGTCCAAAATACTGGGCACGATAACCGGAATATTGGAAGCCTGTTGATTTTCCAGTTTCAGTTCCGGTGCTTTGTAGTCGCGGATGCTTAACTGGTCGTAAGCGATAGTCGTTCCTGCTGGCAGCAAACCTCGGCGGCTTTCAGTTTATAGCTCACATTCAGCAACAATTCCTTGCAAGGACAGATATTCTTCACGTCCAACGGAATTTGCACTTTCACAGTTTGCTGGGGTGCAACTTTCAGGTCACACAATGCCTGTTTGCACTACTTCCCATCTTTGCCAGTAATTGCCATTCCATATAGTATGCGGAGAGGTCGCGGAAGAAATATTCGTTGAAAATATTAATCTCGCCTTTAGCAAGATCTGCAGGAGTAGTCCAAATATCCTGATAGAAATAAGCCACTTCGTAAGCGTGCGGATTAGGAACACGGTCGGGGCTGATTAAACCATTGTCACAGAAATTATTGTCAGAAGCGTCGTATTTGTTGAAATCACCGCCATAACCATAGATATTTACTCCGTCTTTGTTTTTCCAGTGGCAGGATTGATCAACGAAGTCCCAGATAAATCCGCCTTGATATTTCGGATATTTACGGATCAAATCCCAATATTCTTTGAAACCTCCCTGCGAATTACCCATTGCGTGTGCGTATTCACACTGGATTAACGGCTTGTGGATGTAGCATTTGACCATATTTTTCCATGCCGTTATAATCATAGTACATCGGACAGAAGATATCGGTATGTTCTTTCTGGCGTGCTTGTTCATACTGTACGGCACGTGTCTTGTCTTCGTTCTTAATCCAAGTGTAGCATTCCTCAAAGTTGGGTCCGTCACCGGCTTCGTTACCCAATGACCAGAAGATGATGCTCGGATGGTTGAATCCGCGTTGTACATTGCGCTGGTTACGTTCCAGATGGGCTTTCTTATAAGAGGGGTTCTTGGCCAGCGTCTTTTCGCCGTAGCCCATTCCGTGAGATTCTATATTGGCTTCGGCCACGACGTAAATACCATATTGGTCACATAAATCGTACCATAAGTTGTCATCCGGGTAGTGGCAGGTACGTACAGCGTTCAGGTTGAATTGCTTCATTATCTGGATATCCTGTAGCATACGTTCGGGAGATACTACATAGCCTCCATCCGGATCCATTTCGTGGCGGTCGGCCCCCTTGAACAGGACTGCCTTACCGTTAACCAAGATCTGGTCACCTTTCAATTCAATCTTGCGGAAACCTACTTTGACAGGAATCACTTCATTGCTGCCCTGCATGCTGGCACGCAAGGTATATAAATAAGGTGTTTCGGCACTCCACTTTTTGGGGTTCTCTACGTTCATGGTCACCAGATTTGCCGGATTTTCAGTTGGCGGTAGTTGCCACTTGCTTGCCTTGTGCATCTACCAGTTCCAAATCGACTTTACCACTGCCTTTCAAATCCAGATTGACAGCCAGGCTGCCGTTTTGGTAAGCTGCGTCCAAGTCGGGAGTTACACGGATATCTTGAATGCGTTTTTTGTTGCGGGCATATAGATAGCAGTCACGTCCCACGCCACTGTACCGGAAGAAATCCTGATCTTCCAGATAGGTACCGTCGCACCAGCGGAATACTTGGAAGGCGATCAGGTTTTTCTGACCCGGTTTTAAATATGGAGTCAGGTCAAATTCGGCTTCCAGTTTGCTGTCCTCGCTGTAGCCTACATAACGTCCGTTCACCCACAAATACATATTGGAGGTAACCGAACCGAAATGTGCAAAAATCTCTTTGCCTTTCCAGTCAGGCGGGCAGAGCGATTTCTTTCCGGTAAGAACCTACATGATTGTTTTCTGTGGGCACTAGCGGAGGGTTGTTTTTGAATTGGCTTCTCCATGCATATCCTACGTTTACATAGATAGGGTCACCGTAGCCGTTCAACTCCCAAACACCGGGAACTTGAAGATCATCCCAACCTTTGTCGTTGAAATTAGTCTGGTAAGAGTCGGTCGGGCGTGCGTCTGCGTGTCTCACCCAGTTGAATTTCCAAAGCCCGTTCAGGGTCATAAAATTTGCGGAATTTTCTTTGATTCCGGCTTTGGCTTCATCAGCCGATGCGAAAGGCAAAGTAATTAGTGTGCATAGCGGAGCGGTTTTGCGGAATTCTTCCGGATCTTTCCACTCGGATCTTTCCACTCGTTGAAGCTTTGCGCTTGAATTGCTGTCGTTAGTCCCAATGCAGCCAAGCAGCAAGAGAGCAGTTGTTTCTTCATGGGTTTTTGTATTAGGTTTGAATTTCGGGAGTCAAAGACGGTATCGGCATCTACATCTTTTTTCCTTATACTTTCTGGCTTTTGCAACTCATGCCCGGACGGAAACATCCGAAGTCACCTCTTGTAATTGCACAGACAATATCCTTTGTATTGAGGTTCGTGTTCAAGGCATCAATCAGTGCGTCAATCACGTGTTTCACTGCGCCTTCGGGAATCATACCGAACATGGATACTTCCTTGCATAAATCTCTGAAATTAACCGTATTGGTAATAAAATTCTCTGTGCTACATACTTTTCAGTCTTTGTTTTGTCAAAGCCGAAAACTCTTTTCTTGACAACATACTTTAATGCCATAGTCTTTCTTTTTTTTAATAGTTAGTTAATCTGTTTTATTGTTGTTTTGTGATCACGATGCAAAGATATGATTTCCGAAATTCATGACCAAGCTGAAAAAGAATTGTGCGTTAATAAATTAGTTAATAAGTAGAATACTGCTGTATTGGGGAATTTTATGTAAAAAATAGATTTGGCAGAAAGATAGAAGAAGAGGATGCCGATCAAGATATTGGGGTATCAAGTGTGGGGAAGGCATCCTCTTCGAAGATAGAACGAAAGGACTACTTGCACAAGCAATCTTTTTCGCTTTGTTGTCTATCTTCATATATATACTGGTAAGGGTTATGATTCTGAATTATTCCGTGTCTTCTTTGGTTCGCAGGCTGACTAACTCTGTCCACTTGCTTATACTTAAGTCGAACCCTCCTTTCTCCAGATGTTGGAGGGCGGTTCTAAAATGTCGTATTACTTTTTCTGTATCATTGGTTGTTTTATACTCAAGCTCTCCAAGTGCATATTCAAGACGTGCCATTTGGATGTAATCTAACAAGGTATAGTTTTCGTCAACGGATAAAGTTGAAAGATAGTTCAACAAGTCAAATGCTTTTTCTCGTTCTTCATCTGATAAGTTGGAGATGGGGCGGCGCGCGATAGGGTGCTGCATTAATAGAATAATGTTTTCTTTCAGGTCATCGTACATATCTTTGTTATGTTTGTCGCATCATTTCCCTGTGGTGCGCGGTTTAAAAAAGAGAGCGTGGGAAACTACCAACTGTACGCCAACCATAGGCTCGGCAAAGACCCTCCGCGACATAAGTGATAGTCCCACGCCCATTGGGTATATAAACAAATTATATACAGAAGTGTGCGCGAGACCTGACATCACTTATTGCCATTCGCGGTAAATTTTTGCCGAATTTATGGTTGAATGCAATAAATAATCGTTCTCTATAAAAAATAAAATGTTCCTCTCTACGTATGAAAGGAAAACCGCTACAAAAGTAGCAATAAATATTGATAAAGCAAGTAATCTTGTTTTATAATTTCATAGATAGTTCTGATTTACTAAAAGTCAGTATAAATATGATTAATATAAAAAGAACCCTACACTGAATTATTGTTTTTTTTGTTCAGTTCAGAATTGGAATTCTAGGTAATTCTGCTAGATGATTTTAACTTAACTTTCTGTTTTCTTTGCATAAACCACCTGTTTGCCTGTTCCATAACGGATTAAGAGTCCACGTTCGATAAAAAGCATTCAGTTCTTTCAAAGCACGTTTTTTGTCGTGTCCTGTCAATCGGCTATAGTCGGTGCGGGTCAGGCAGGGATATTTGTTCAGATGCTGGTTGATTATTGTCAAACATTCTTCTTCGCTGTGCCCTTTCCCGTGGTGACGAGTCATCGATTCTCCACGTTCCAGTCTCATTTGCTGGCCTACTTCTTTCTTAAACTGGCTGCCTACCCGGAAATTGACATTCTTCAGCTCAATAGATTGTGCGTGCACATCTTTTTTCTTCATTACACGAGGTCCCTTTAAAGACACTGAAAAATATCCGATATCTCCCAGTTCCACAATCCATCCGTTGGCAATCAAATCTCTCAACTCGTTTTGGAAAGACTGCATGGCGCCCGCCAGTAAACTGCGGCTTATTCCTGTGAATTTGTGTACACGGTCTAGAAATTCTTCCTGATCGACGGTTCCTTTGAATACTACGCGGGATGAAGCGGTTGTGCGTCGCCTGTTTGTTGAATGTCAGGTGTGTCGTAAAGGTCATATTGTATACTCATATTCGTTTTTATTTAGTGTAGGCACATTGATAAATCCGTTTGCCTATCCGGATTTACTTCACTTGCTACTTTTTATTTCGTTCCACTATAGTTTCTCTTTCGTCCCACTATAGTGCTCCGCAAAGGGAAACTATAGTGTTCTTTTGCGGAACACTATAGTGGAACGAAAAAAAATTAGGCAACAAAGGTAATCTCTTTAGGCAATAAAACTAATTATATTAGCAGGAAAAAAATAAAAACGTCGCAAATATTGTTTATTACCTTAAGTCACCCTTTCCTTTTTTAATAAATTAGCTAGAAAGTGTGGTGTTTATTGAATAAGAACGCTTATTTTTTGCAGCATGTTACAATTTGAGAATCAAAAGATAAAGCAAATAGTTCGCAAGGTGCTTCCGGTAGTAACGCTGGGAGCTATGTTATATTCCTGCGCCAGTATTGGACGGCCGGACGGTGGCCCTTACGATGAGACGCCGCCCCGTTTCATCGGCAGTACTCCGGAGGCGGGGGCTTTGAATAATAAAAGGACTAAAGTCTCTTTGATGTTCGACGAGTTTATTAAGCTGGAGAAAGCGACCGAGAAAGTCGTTGTTTCCCCTCCCCAGATACAGCAACCGGAAATCAAGGCTTCCGGCAAGAGAATACAAGTCAACCTACTCGACTCTCTGAAACCGAACACAACCTATACGATTGACTTCTCGGATGCAATTGTCGACAATAATGAAGGTAATCCGTTGGGTAACTTTGCATTTACGTTCTCTACCGGAACGGAAATCGATACGATGGAAGTAGCAGGAACGATGCTCGATGCCTCTAACCTGGAGCCTATTAAAGGTATGCTTGTCGGACTACATTCCAACCTGAACGATTCGGCTTTCAACAAATTGCCTTTCGACCGTGTGGCACGTACGGACAGCCGTGGACGTTTCTCCATCCGTGGTGTAGCTCCCGGCAAATATCGCATCTATGGATTGATGGATGCCGACCAGAATTTTACCTTCAACCAGAAGAGTGAGATGATCGCTTTCCACGATTCATTGATTATCCCCTCGCATGGAAGAACGCATCCGCATGGATACGGCTTGGGTGGACTCATTGACTTATGACACGATTGTTGAGAAGAAATATATGCATTATTTGCCGGATGATGTCATCCTCCGTGCCTTTAAGGAACTCAATTATTCGCAATACCTTATCAAGTCGGAAAGACTGGTTCCGCAGAAAGTTTACGTTCTATTTTGCAGGTAAGGCAGATACTTTGCCTGTCTTGAAAGGTTTGAACTTCGATGAAAAGGATGATTTTGTCATCGAAAAAGAATCAGCGGAACGATACGATCCATTATTGGGTGAAAGATTCTCTGCTCTTCAAGCAGGATACGCTGGCCATGAGTCTGACTTATCTTTATACAGATACTTTGAATCAGCTAGTGCCCCGTACGGATACGCTGAACCTTGTTTCGAAGCAGAAATATAAGAAAGAGGAGCCGGATAAGGACAAAAAAGAAAAAGAAGAAAAAGAAAGGGGAAGAGGATGAACCCGAACCGACGAAATTCTTGCCGGTGAATGTTAGTGCCCCTTCGTCAATGGATGTATACGGCTATATTTCTTTGAATTTTGAAGAACCGATAGCCAGTTATGACACTGCTGCCATACATCTGCGGCAAAAAGTAGATACGCTCTGGAAAGATATACCATTCGAGTTTGAGCAGGATTCAGTGAATCTGAAGAAATTTAATCTGTATTATGACTGGGAGCCGACACTGGAATATGAATTTTCGGTAGACTCGACTGCGTTCCATGGTATATACGGATTATTTACAGACAAGATAAAAAACAAGGGTTCAAGGTGCGTAGTGAAGATGAATATTTCACACTTCATTTCAATGTGACGGGAGCAGACTCACTGGCCTTTGTCGAATTGCTTGACCCAGGACAAGGTGGTCCGTAAGCGGAGAGTGGGAAGAGGACGGAGGGAATGCCGACTTTCTATTCCTGAATCCCGGTAAATATGCAGCCCGACTAATCAATGACACAAAATGGAAATGGTGAATGGGACACCGGAGACTTTGCTAAAGGCATCCAGCCGAAGAGGCTGTTTACTACTAATCCGACGATATTGGAATATAAAGCGTTGTGGGATGTGACCCAACCGTGGGATATTCATGCGACTCCAGTGGATAAGCAGAAACCGGACGAACTTAAAAACAAAAACCAGATGAAGACAAGAAAAAGAAAGATAGGGATCGAAATAATCAGAACCGCCGTCGTTGACGCTTCGATGTAACCTTATTATTGGATTGGTGGCATTACTGACGGGAATCTTTCGCCCTCCCTGCCAGTGCCCAATGTGAAGCGAAGAATGATGCGTTTCAATCCGGCGAACATGTAATGTATGATTTATACTTCAACTGGAAGTTTGTCTGGGTGAAAGCCGGACTCGCCAGTCTGACAACGAATGTGACCACTTATCATGCGCAGCCAGCCTACCGGATCAATCTGCTTGCTTTGGGCAGTAAGCGGGCAGACTTCTTCTTCAAGATGCGGGATACGCTGACTTGTGTAATAGGTGAAAAACTCGAACCGCATTATTTCCGCAAAGGTGCCGAGGAGGGAAAACGTTACACGGTTGATGAGGCTTGGTTTTCTTATAAGGACGGTCTTTGCCTCGTAAACCAGAAACGTACTTATCGGGATGGAGCGTTTGATGAATCTGAAGCTAGCGATAGCCGTTGTATATACGATATGTTGAGCATCCTGGCGCAGGCGCGTTCTTACGACCCTGCAGATTATAAGGTGGGAGATAAGATCAAGTTCCCGATGGCTACGGGCCGTAAAGTGGAAGAGCAAACGCTTATCTACCGTGGAAAAGAAAATGTGAAAGCGGAGAATGGAGTTACTTACCGTTGCCTGATCTTCTCATTGGTAGAATATGATAAGAAAGGAAAAGAAAAGGAGGTGATTACTTTCTTCGTGACGGACGACTTGAACCATCTTCCTGTCCGCCTGGATTTATTCCTGAACTTCGGTTCGGCAAAAGCATTCCTGAATAATGTGACGGGTAACCGGCATCCGCTGACTTCTATCGTTAAATAGATATAGAGAAAAAACGAAGGTATATCAGAAGTAAATTGACCTGCCAACCTGTCATTTTTTAGACGCGGATAACGCGGATGACACGGATTTATTATCTTCTTATCCGTGTTATCCGCGTTATCTGTGTCTAAAAGGTAGACTTTTAAGAGTGTTGATGCACCTTCCTGTTTTTATTCCTGAACTTCGAAAGGCACTTTTTGATCCTTTCGGAACACGCTGGATTCAAAAGTTGCAATCAACTCTCCGTCTTGGTTTGTTATATCTACCTGATAGCAACCTGTGCTTCGGCCGATACAGCGTTCACGTGCTTCGGCAAAGAGAGTATCTCCGGGGCCGCTGGCACGCAGAAAAGTAATAGTGGACGAGAGAGAAAGCTAGTGTGCCGTGCGAGTTGGCAGCTGCGGCAAGCGCAAGGTCTGCCAGCGTAAAAGATCGCTCCTCCTTGTGTGCGGGCACCTGCGTTAAGATGTTCGGGTTTTATTTCTAATTTGGCTTTACTGTAACCTTTGCGTACTTCCAGCAGTACTACTCCTGCATTTTCGGCAAACAGATCGTTCTTAAAAAACTCTTGTGCGGTCATGATATTATTTTTGAAGATTCTTTAATCGTTTCTTATTTTTTCAATGAATGGATATATACCTTATCTTTTTCAATTGAGTAGCTAAATTTATTTGTTTCAGACATAATATCCAATATTTTCTCCAAATTATTTGTTTCTATAATAAAACTTCCATGGAAAATCAAATTCTTGAGTTGCTCTGACTCAAATGCGAATGTCACATCAAACTGGCGCTCCAACTCTTTAGAAATGATCGACATAGGAACTTCATCCCAGAATACTTTGCAGTTGATCCACTGTTCAGCATAGTCAGCACTCTCGGTCAGCTTATAAGTTTGGTCAAGCTTATTAACTGTCATCGTTTGATTAGGCTTCATTATAAACTCTTGGTTGATGCACAATAAGACAATGGAACCTTCTAGGAGTGATACCTTTATATAATTCTCATCACCATAATTTTTTAACGTTAAACTTAGTACCCAGTACCTTGATCTGTGCGGAGTCTGTTTGTATAACAAATGGATGCTCTCCATGCTCTACCTCAAAATACCCTTCGCCTTCCAGCCGGACATTGCGATTCTTTCGACTAAAACTCTCGGAGTAAGAAAGCTTGGAATCTGCGTTTAACCACACTATAGAACCGTCAGGAAGCTTCATTTTAATTTCGATTTTCTTGGAGCGTATACTTCGGAAATCAAAGAATCATCAGGTGTTGTAAAATTATAAATTATAAAAGGAGTGGTAAACAGTAATATAATGATTGCCGCTGCGTAACCTGCATACTTCACAAATAAGGCTCTTCTCATCTTTCCTGCCGGAGCACTCTTATGTTTGCGGATTCGTTTCGCAAATCTGTTATAGGCTTGTTCTTCGTGTACAGATACATTTTTATACTCGGCAGACAGAAGCCAGATTCGTTTCTGCTGTTCAAAATATTTCTGATTCTCCGGATCGGAGTATATCCATTCGTTCAACTTATGCAAGTCCTCTTTGGTGATACTTCCCAGAGGAAATCATATATCAGTCTGTCAAATTCTTCTTTCATACCATCTTAAACTTAATATCTATTGAAAATCATATACCTGCGCTATCATCAGGACAGTTTGTCAATAGAAGAAGTATAGTGAATTACTTTGCTTTTTAATATTAATTAAATATATTCGTAATAAACATTACAATCAGGGCAAGATAAGATTTTGCTGCTTCCTTTCAGCTTATCCAGTGCACTTCGCATGTGATATTTCACTGTATGAATAGTGATTCCCATGATTTCGGCAATTTCTTCTTGTCTTTTGTTCTCAAAACGACTCAATAAAAATACCTTCCGGGTTTCCGGAGATAAGCCGTCAATCGTCTTCTGGATAATAGAATGTAGCTCTTTACCCTCTAAATGCTCAACCGGATTTTCGCCCAAGGACCATAAATCGCTGTAAATGACCAGGTCTTCTGACGAGCAGGCCGTTTCCCTTTTCACATATTCAAGCTGAAGATAATTGATACACTTATTGGCTACACTTCTGAAAAGGTAGTTCTTCAATGAGGTGTTAATTGTTATTTTAGAGCGGTTTTTCCCATAGACTATACACCAAATCTTCTACTATAGATTCTGATAGATAAGAGTCTGTCAAATACCCTCTCGCTATCCGGCAAAGATCTGTATAGTAAGTTTTATAGATGTATCGGAATGCCTCCTCTTTACCCGATTTCAGGGCCTCGATAATCTCTGTTTCCAGGTTTTTTTCCATTATGTCTTTCAGAAATCGTATATTTGATTTATTAGTTAATATATTAAGGTGAATACTCACAGGTTCTGTTTCTCCGATGGATAATTCGGGGCAAGGTATTGAAAAAATGTAAGATGACCAAACTCACTAATAAAAAGATGAGTTGAAGGGCTGAACGAATAAAAAAATCATTTCTCACTATACTTTTTATTAATCTGGCTGTCATATTAATGAATAGGCCAATAAAGCATATTTTAACCTGAATCTCTATGAATGGTAAAAGAAGGATTGTAAAAGAGCATAGCGCGACACTCTTTTTAAGTTATAAGGTATACAAACAGCTGTTTTAGTTTAGTCATGCAGGATAAAGATTGTTTTCAGGAATAACAGAAAATAAGCTATTTCTTATTTAAATAATATTGTATGAAGAAACTACATTTTCTATTAAGCACATTCCTTGTGTTTATATTCACGTCATGCGGAGAAGATGAACTGAAAGGTGTTGTCTTATCCGAAGATCCGGGGTACGTAAAAGAACCATTGGTAGCCATACAGGCAGAAGATGGCACAGGGAACTGGATAAATGGTCTTATTGACCAGAACAGTAGGGTCATAGCCTTAGATTTTCGCATTTTGGACGACCAAAGTGCGGTGAATGTGAAAACTCAAACTGGCGGATGAATGGGCAAAGCCCATTGATCCGCTCACTACTGATGCTGTACTGGACTTGAGCAGCGGTATCACCCGTATTAAAGTGAATGATGGAGCAGATGATATTGAATATACCATTTTCAGCACTTCTACTCAGCTACTTCGAGGCGTAACGGCTACTTGTAACACAGAGCAGGTTAGTGCTAACTTTATTAATGGCATCGCTTCGTTACGTTTCAAACAAAACACTGCATTTGTAAACGTAGTGTTGATGCCGACCTTGGCAGATAACGCAGAAATCATCTCCACGGATCCCGTCAGTCAAAAGGATGAAAACGGAAACCTGATTGTTGACCTAAGTAGCACACTTACTATTACTGTAAAAGACAATACGAACAACATGACTAAAAATATCAGTTGAGTGCTGTAAATGGAATTATTGACGCAGGGTAAACTGGAAAATATTACTGCTGATCTAAAAAGCCAACACAGTAGTATTTGTATTCCTGATTTCATGATTGTCTATGAAAATAAAAAAACTTGCATGGAAGGAGCGGTAATACGGGATGGTTGATAACTATTCCTGCCGGTAGAATAAATATGAAGGTTAGCTGGGATATGAATAAAGACAATGTAACATGGGCTGAACCCACTGCTCAACATCGTACAACAGCTATCATGAATGATAATATGGATTATTCATTGTTTGTTCCGGGATTGTCCGGGCAATTCTGGGTACCGATATTTTATAGCCTCGGGTGGAATGATAGTGGGCTGCTATCCGCACCGCGTCTCGGATATAACCTATCTACTTCTTTGAAGTATTGTCCGGGAACTCTGGGAATTACAGCTGATGGAAAAGCGGAGATTTCGTATGCAGAAGTGATAGATAATAACTTGTATAAGTTTACCAGCGGCGGAGCCGGCAAACAAGCTGCCAATGGAGTACAGTGGTCTCCAACCAGTGCTGTCAGTGGATATTCCTATCCGTTGCAAAAAGGGCAGATCATGATTGCCGGAGAAAATGCAGAACTTTACAAGACATTTGCCACTAATGAAGGAAGAAATACTTCGACCCGTAACAGAGGAATGGATGGAGCATTGTCAGGAAGTAATTCATGGGCTGCTAATCCGGTAAACATTTGGACTTTTGATGGCAAGCCTGTAGGACGCCGGGCTGTCGGTATCACGGAAGAAGGAGACTTGGTCATTTTTGTAAGTAATCGTTTTACGAATTCTTATAACTCGGTAAAAGCAGCTTGGAATGTCTTTAGTGATGGCTCTTCTTTACGGGAAGTTGCTGTGGCATTGCAGGAAGTGGGTTGTACGGATGCCATTGTGTTTGGTGAGAACTATCATAGTCCTGTTGTTATTCGGGATGATAGTAGAGGGGTGCCTTTAGGAAAGGTAGCCGGTAGATACGACTGGGAAACGAACGGCAATGTGAAAAATGCGGATAATGAAGCTAGTTCGCAATCCTGGATAATGTTTAAATAAGAACATTGTAAGACAATGAGTTAGTAACAAAAGATATACATATAAAAAACTTAAATCAATGAGTAAAATCATCAAATGCATGTTCTTCGTGCTATTAGCTGCAGTTCTTCCACTGTCGGTTCATGCACAACAGGTGACCTTACATTTGCAGGACGTAACGGTGCGCAAAGCGTTCCGGGAGTTGGAGGTCAAAGGAAATGTATCCTTAGTATATGAGAAAAATGATGTGGACCTGACCCGTAAAGTAACCGTGAAGGTAGATAATCAACCAATAAGCAAGGCACTGGATCAGATTCTGAAAGGGCAGGAATTAATTTATAAAATAAAAGATAATCATATTATCATCACCCGGCCTGTCATTCAGAAATCAGATAAGAAACGGCGTATCAATGGTATCGTCAGTGATGTCAATGATGAATTGTTAATTGGAGTATCGGTATCAATTCCCGGTACTAATATTGGCACGGTGAGTAATATGGAAGGAAATTTGAACTGGAAATACCGGAGGACGCTAAGAAATTGCAAGTGTCTTATATCGGTTTTGACACGCAGGAAATTTCATTGTCGCCTGGCAAGACGACATTCAACATTGTAATGGGAGAGAATGTGAAAATGCTTTCAGAAGTAGTAGTGGTTGGTTATGGCACACAAAGAAGGTGAACCTGACCGGTTCGGTTGCTACGGTAAATTTGGAAAAGGAATCACTTTCCCGTCCTTTGGTCAGTGCTTCGCAGGCGTTGAGCGGTATGACAGCCGGTTTGCAGGTGATGCAAAGCTCCGGGACTCCATATAATGAAGGCTTTTCTTTCAATATTCGGGGAGTAGGTACCCCTGAACAGTTCTTCACCACTCGTGTTGGTGGATGGGATGGAACAAAGTCTGAATAATGTAGATCCCAACGATATTGCTTCTATTTCCATCCTGAAAGATGCGGCCTCGTGTGCTATTTATGGTAACCGAGGGGCAAATGGGGTTATTCTAGTTACTACCAAAACCGGACAAACAGGAAAGGTCAGCGTGTCCTACAATGCTACTTTTTCACTGAATCAACCTACCAAACTGATAAAAACGGTATCTAACTACGCCAAGTATATGGAATTGATGAACGAAGCTGCTACTAATATAGGAGAATCTGCTCCTTTCAGCGACATTACCATCAATCAATGGCGTGAGGCGGAAAAAGATCCGAATGGCATTTCGGCTTCCGGCTATCCTAATTATGTAGCTTATCCTAATACAGATTGGTACGATGAGATATATAGTAATGACTGGATGATGAAACATTCGCTTTCCGTCACTGGACAGGAGGGACGTACCGGATATAATCTTTCTATATCTTATACTGACAATCCGGGATTAATCAAGGATACCGGATACCAACGCTATTTTTGCGTGCCAATGTTTATTCGGATATTACTAAGTGGTTACGTATTGGTACTCGCGTATGGGGGTATCACACTGACCAGAAGAAAAGCGATACCGGTTCACTCACCAATATCAATACTCAAAAGATGATACCGGGCGTATATCCATATTATGACGGAAAATATGGTGCGCCGGAAGCGAACGAGGAAGATCCGCAATCTCACAATCCTCTGTGGGACATGGCGCAATCGGAAGGGCATATCAAAAACACGCAGTTCTTCACTACTTTCTATGCCAACGTGAAGTTTCTGAAACACTTCTCATACGATGTTAATTTGAACTATAAGGATTATCGTTATGAATCGATGTCCGTAAATACGGATTATGGGAAATATAGTTTTAGTACAGATCAGTGGATAGCTGCCCCCAAAGATCCTGCCGATTTGTATACCCGTATGGCGTATGTCCGTGAAAACCATTGGAAATTAACGCACTTGCTCAACTATAACCAGACTTTTTATAAGCATGATACTGGTATGTTATTGGGCTTTGAAGAAGAACGTTTTGTCAAACGGACTACCGACACTGCCAAACTTGGATTAATAGATTCGTCTGTGGGTGATTCAAGTTCTGCTACTACTCCTTCTTCCATAGGTGGTACAGGTGAGGAATTTACATCCCGTTCTTACTTCGGTCGTATTAACTATGCTTTCGACAGCCGTTATTTATTCGAGGTTAATATGCGTTATGACGGTTCCTCCCGTTTTGCTCCGGATAATCGCTGGGGGCTTTTTTCCATCTTTCTCTGCCGGGTGGAGAATCAGTGAAGAGAGATTTATGAAAGGACTTCCTATCGACAACCTGAAATTACGTGCTTCGTGGGGTAAGTTAGGGAACAATGCGATTGGTAACTACGAATGGCAGGCTGTGTACAACTCGGCAAAGTACGCGTTTGGAGGTAGCCTTAATAATGGTTTGGCAATTACTTCTATTTCCAACAACCTGTTGGAGTGGGAAAGTACTGCCATTACGAATATTGGTATCGACTTTGCAACTTTAAGAAACCGTCTGACGTTTGAGGCTGAATTTTATAATAAAGTAACGGATGGAATCTTATATCGCCCTGATATGTATATGTCTCTCGGGACAGCCAGTGGCCCTCGTCAGAACATTGCGGAAGTGACTAACCGCGGTATTGAAATGACCCTGAATTGGCAAGACCGTATCGGTAAAGTAGAATATCGTGTATCCGGTAACTTTGCCTATAACCAGAACAAGGTCAGTAAATACAAAGGAGAGTTGCAGCGTGGCTGGGTGACAGATGAAAACGGGAACCGTGTTTATCAAACCAATATCGGCGATGTCTCTACCGGAGGATCTACCCGTGTAATAGAGGGTAAAATGATTAATGAATACTATATGTTGCAACCATATAAAGGCAGTGGAAACGGTTTTAACGCAGATGGAACAGTCAATATCAACGGTGGTCCGAGAGACGGAATGATCCGTACAGTAGACGACATGAAATGGCTGAATGCTATGGTAGGGGCAGGGTATAAGTTCTATCCGCGTCAGAACGTCAGTAAGAGTGGCATTTGGTATGGTGATTACATCTATGCTGACTTAAATGGCGACGGTGTATATGGTAATGACGCTGATAATGAGTTTCAGGGATGCTCCAATGTGCCCAAGTATAACTTCGGTCTGCAGGCAAGCGCTAATTGGAAAGGCTTCGATTTCTCCATGAACTGGTCCGGTGCGGCAGGTTTCAAGATTTACTACTATCGTTTGGCATTGAACAGCAGTGCTACCATCAAAGGATATGCTATTGGGGAAGCAATAGCAAACGATCACTATTTCTTTGATCCCAAAAATCCCAATGATCCGCGCACGAACTTGAGTTCAAAGAATCCTCGCTTGACAAATAACTCCGGTAACGACCAAAGTGGTATGACACAGTCATCAGTACATTTGCAAAAAGGGGATTATATTAAACTGAAGAACCTGACTATCGGATATACATTGCCTGCTGTCCTGTCGAAAAAGTATATGCACAGAATATCCGTTTCTTTGCTTCCGGTGAAAATTTATTTACCATTACCGGGTATGAAGGAATGGATCCGGAAATGCGTACCGCAGTGGGATATTCTACTATGAGACAATATGCATTCGGTGTAAATATCACTTTCTAAACTTACTCTAAAACGATTTTATGATGAAAAACAAAATAAAAATATTTCGGAAATTAGTAAGATGTGCATCTATTGCCTTGCTGTCTTTCTCTATGGCTGGATGCGGTGCGGACTTTTTAGATACTACTCCTACCAATAACATAAGCGGTAGTAGTATCTGGACGAAAGCAACTTTGGCCGAACAGGCTGTTATCGGTGTATATAATGTCTTTCTGGATCAATATTGTCCTAACTCCGGCATTTTGGATTCGCACCGGATTCCATGGGATGCTTATTCTTCTGTGATGGATACAGACAAGAACTGGATTAAGCGAATGCCTAATTGTACAGGAGCAGCTACTCCCTCAAGTGGCCTGTTCAGTGATATTTATAAACGTTTTTATACTTTTATCTATCGTGCTAATGATGTGATAGATAATATTGGTCAGGTTCCTGATATGTCGACCGGAGAGAAGCAACGGGCTATCGCCGAATGTAAATTCTTGCGTGCATTTGCTTATATGCGCTTGAATATCTTGTATAAAGGAGTGCCGTTATATATGAATGCAATCACGAGTCCTGAAAACGGTAACAAAGCCCGTTCTTCAGAAGCGGATGTTTGGGCGGCTATACTCCAGGATCTGACAGATTGTGTGAATGAACCCAATCTACCGGGTAAATATAATTCGGGTGACTCTAACTATGGACGGGTAACCAAAGGAGCTGCTTATGCATTACGCGGACAAGTATATATGTGGCAGAAGAATTGGGAGGCGGCGGTTGATGATTTTAATTCTGTGGCTGACTGTGGCTTCGGGTTATATACTAAGGCCGGTGCTACCAGTTATAAGCAGTTGTTGAAAATAGCAAATGAACAATGTGAAGAAATGATATTCTCTGTGCAATGCATCAAGCAATACGGCTACTCAATACAAGGAACATCACTTACGGCAACCGTTGTACAGCAGGTTCTATGTGGAATAACTATTTGCCTAATCCGCATTTTGTAGAATCTTTTTGAGACGGCGACCGGAGAAAAGTTTAATTGGGATAACTACTTGCCGGGCTATAGTGCGATGAAAGAAAAAGAACGTGTGGTGTTTTTTCTACGCGATGGACTGTCTGCGGCGGAAAAGGAACGTATGACTGCCTATGGGGCCGATATGAGCAAATATCTGGATAGTGGCAATGAAGCACGTATCAAAAAAAGCTTACGAGAGCCGTGATCCACGTCTGCAAATGGCTGTCATTACCCCTTACGCACAATACAATGGTGCTTCTTCTGGAATAGCTCATACTTATACATTGCGTTGGCCTTATCGTGGCTCCGACAGTGCAGAGCCTTTTGATATCCGTACTGATACAAACGATAAGTTTTACTATCTATGGAGAAAGTTTGTACCTGAAGGTCTGGAACAGACAGAACGTGATACTTATGGATTGGATATTCCATTAATACGCTATGCGGAAGTATTGCTCCTGAAAGCAGAAGCGCTAAATGAATGGGGAAGTACCCATGAAAGCGAAGCAATCAGATGTGTTAATGAAGTAAGACGTCGTGCAGGGCATGTCGAATTGAATAATGCAACTTATCCTGCTACGAAAGTTAACGGGCAGAGTGATTTGCGTGAACGTATCCGGAATGAGTATTACTGGGAAATCGGTGGCGAAGATTCCATGTATTTCCATGAATTGCGTTGGGGAACGTGGAAAGATAAGAAGTTTGATAATAATCGTAACGGTCTGATGCAGATGTGGGGTGAAACGACTTATACCTGGTACTGGTTGGGAGATCAGTGCTGGAGCTGGCCTATTCCTGCTAAAGAAATGGAAATGAACTCGAATTTGGAACAGAATGAAGGTTGGATAAATTAATCTTAGTTTTAACTAATAAAAGTATATATGAAAAAATTATCTTTTTTAATTGCAACAGCATTGTGTATCATGGCATGTTCCGGTGGCTCTGACGAACAACCGGATGGACCGGGTAACGGTAATGGAAATGGGGGTGGGGGGTACACCTAACCCTGTTTCATTCTCAATCCTATAGTCGGCAAACAGTTGCCTGATCCGACAATAATTCATGCGGCAGACAGGAACTTTTTATTTGTATGTTACCCAACAGGATAATATCTATATTCCGATTTACAAATCTACTAATATGACACAGTGGACTTATGCTGGGGCAGCCTTTCTGCAAAAACCGAACTGGCAGCCGGACACTCGCTTATGGGCTCCGGACATTAACTATATCAATGGCAAATATGTGCTCTATTATACTCTCGGGCACTGGGACTTGCCTAAGAATAGTTGTATCAGGGGGTGGCGGTCAGCGACTCTCCTGTAGGGCCTTTTACGGATCACGGAAAACTTCTTGACTACAATTCTGGTACTATGCAGTGCATCGACCCTTGTTATTTTGAAGATAATGGTAAGAAGTATCTTTTCTGGGGAAGTTATAATAGTACTTCTAAAGGCTATGAAGGAGGTATCCGTTATGTAGAGTTAAGTGCTGACGGTCTATCCATTAAAGGGGCTGTTTCCGAAAAGATAGCGGGTCCTTCAATAGAAGGCATCATGGTTCATAAACGCGGGAATTATTATTATCTATTTGGCTCTACGGGTAGTTGTTGTGAAGAGGAAAGAAGTACGTATCGTGTAGTGGTGGGGCGTTCTAAAAATATCGAAGGTCCTTATGTGGGTAAAAACGGTACTGTGATGAAAGAAAATAGTAGTTATAATGAGGTAATTCTACAGGGTAATAACCTGTTTGCCGGAACCGGACACAATTCCGAAATTATCACGGATGACGAGGGTAATGACTGGTTCTTCTATCATGCCTGGCAGAAAGCGAAAATAGATAATGGTCGTCAATTGATGTGTGACCGCATACAATGGAGCAGTGATGGCTGGCCTTATATTACTAATGGCACACCGGCATCCGTATCTCGTGCACCTGTATTTAAAAACGAAGAAGAAAAAGAGTAATCTATGAAACTATTCAACTATTTATTGGCCGGGATATTGTGTGCTTCTGCTACTGCTGTCTCGGCGCAGCATCGGGCTGATCCCCAGAAGCTGGTCGATCCGGAATCCTTTTTCTATGATTTTGCTTGGTGATCCACAGGGATATACCAAGTATGATATTAACCAGCCGCTTTTTTGATCTTTGCACTGCATGGATTGCGGACAACATAGAACCGCTTAAAATTAAAGCTGTCCTTTGTACGGGGATTTGGTAGAACAGAATGACAACAATGTGTTAAACCGTAAGATGCTAAATCAGACGAGTCGTGAGATGTGGGAGGCAGCGTCGCAGGCTTTGAAAAGACTGGATAACAAAGTACCTTATATTATTGCCGCAGGCAATCATGATTATGGATACAAAGCCGCAGAAAACGGTCGTACTTATTTTTTCCTGATTATATTCCTTTTGAGCGTAATTCTACCTGGCGGAATATCTGTGTCAGTGAATTTCCTAATCGTGAAGGCAGGGCGTCTTTAGAGAATTCGGCTTTTGAGTTTGATGAGCCGGGATGGGGAAAAGATTTTGGTCATAGCAGTAGAGTTTGTGCCTCGTGATGAAGTGCTGCAATGGGCGAAAAATTTGGTAAACAAGCCGGAATACAAGAATCATAAGGTGATTTTTATCACTCATTCTTATCTTGATATAGGTAATAAGCGCGTTACGAAAGATGGGTATAAGATTTCTCCACAAAACTCAGGGGCAGGCTATTTGGGAGAAACTTATTTATCCTTCTTCAATATCCGTCTCGTACTTTGCGGACATGTGGGAAGAGGCACCGGTGAATATGAGAATAATGTGGCTTATCGGGTGGATAAGAACAGTGCCGGGAAAGATGTATCACAAATGACGTTTAATGTACAATATGTAGGAGGCGGTCCGGAAGGGAACGGAGGGGATGGTTGGCTTCGCATTCTGGAATTTATGCCGGATGGTAAAACGATCAAAGTACGTACTTATTCTCCCCTTGTTTGGGATTTCAAAATTGACCAGGCATCTGGCACATCGTACGGCACCTTACGATCAGTTTGATATTATATTGGAATAACTTGACCTAGTAAAATATTCTTAATAGAAATAATGTAGATGAGAAAAATTGTATGTTCTTTAGTGATACTTATTAATAGTGTTTATCTATTTGCACAGTGGAAACCGGTTGACGGTCGAATTATGACGGAATGGGCGGCGAAAATAGATGTTGAAAACGTGTTGCCCGAATATGCCCGCCCAATTATGGAACGTGCTGACTGGATAAATCTGAACGGATTGTGGAATTATGCTATTTCTCCGATAGGTCAAGCTATGCCACAAAGTTATGATGGTCGGATTTTAGTTCCTTTTGCTGTAGAATCCAGCTTGTCCGGAGTGGGGAAAAGCCTTGGGGAGAAGAATGAACTTTGGTATCAGCGTCAATTCTCGGTTCCCTCCAAATGGAAAGGACATAGGATCTTATTGCATTTTGGGGCTGTTGACTGGAAAGCGGATGTTTGGGTAAATAAGGTAAAGGTGGGACAACATACAGGAGGATTTACTCCTTTTTCTTTTGATATCACGCCTGCCTTGCTGAATGGGGAAAATGAATTGATCGTGAAAGTGTGGGACCCGACTGATAAAGGTCCTCAGCCTAGAGGAAAACAGGTTAGTAAGCCGGGAGGTATCTGGTATACTCCTGTCAGTGGTATTTGGCAAACAGTTTGGCTAGAACCCGTGCCAATCCGGTCGATTGTCAATATCAAAACGACTCCTGATATTGACAGGAATAAGTTGACAGTAGAGGTTATGACAGATCATCAGATGCTTTCAGATAAATTGGAGGTGAAGGTATTAGAAGGAAAGCAGTTGGTGGCTGTAGGAAGTTCCGTAAATGGTATTCCGGTTGAGATTGCTATGCCGTCTGATGTAAAGTGGTGGTCTCCGGATTCTCCGTTTTTATATGATATGGAAATTTGTCTATATTCAGAAAATAAGTTGATCGATAAGGTTAAGAGCTATACTGCCATGCGTAAATATTCAACGAAGCGTGATAAAAATGGAATTGTGCGTCTGCAACTGAATAATAAAGACTTGTTTCAATTTGGTCTTTTAGATCAGGGCTGGTGGCCGGATGGCTTGTATACAGCACCTTCGGATGAGGCTTTAGTATATGATATTCAAAAAGACAAAAGATTTTGGATATAATATGATTCGCAAACATATAAAAAGTAGAGCCTGCCCGTTGGTATACGTATTGTGATCGTTTAGGGGTTATTGTGTGGCAGGACATGCCGAGTGGCGATAAGAATCCCGAGTGGCAGAATCGGAAGTATTTTGAGGGAACAGAATTTAAACGGTCTGCTGAATCAGAGGCTATTTATCGTAAAGAATGGAAAGAAATTATCGACTGCCTTTACTCTTATCCTTGTATTGGCACATGGGTACCTTTCAATGAGGCTTGGGGGCAGTTTAAAACCCCTGAAATAGCAGAATGGACAAAGCAATATGATCCTTCCGTTTAGTGAATCCTGCCAGTGGAGGTAATCATTATACCTGTGGTGATATGCTCGACTTGCATAATTATCCCGGTCCGGAGATGTATTTATATGACGCACAGCGTGCAACTGTACTCGGAGAGTATGGAGGAATTGGTTTAGTGCTGAAGGAGCATCTTTGGGAGCCGAATCGTAATTGGGGGTATGTTCAGTTTAGTACTTCCAAAGAAGCTACTGATGAGTATCTGAAGTATGCTAATATGCTGAAGGATATGATTGCACGTGATTCTCGGCTGCTGTTTATACACAGACTACAGATGTTGAGATCGAAGTGAACGGATTGATGACATACGACCGCAAACTAATAAAACTGGATGAACAGAATTTGAAGAGGGTAAATACGGAAATTTGTGAAAGTTTAAAGTAAGAAGCCGGATTAGCCATTTGGCTGAACAAGGCAACTCATCTGTAGCCATTCGAATTATAGATATAGTTTGCAATATTATATAATTGAGAAGAGGGTATCTGAAAATGAAGTGACTCTAAAATTTTTTGTCTAACTTTTAGGGGTCACTTCATTTTCAGATACTTTCTTAAAGAATGAGATGTGTCAATATTTTATTAATCTTATAGGCCCTAATAATCCAGAAGGTAGTAATGCCGAATCAGATTTGAAAAAATGGTAGGATGTATAATATTGGGGAGTTACACCTTTTGTTGATCACCTATTAGTCCATTTCTCCAAAGGTTGGTGACTTTTATTTCAAGTATTTTCTCCAGGATTGATTGCAGCGGTTATATCAACAATAAAAGGAGCTTTCCAAAATGTGCCGCATATTTTTCCATTCACATAAACCTCTGCAATATTTTTAACTGATCCCATATCAAGTAATAGCTTATCCGATTTTTTATAATTCTCCGGTTTGATAATAAAAGAGTTAGTATAAGTAGCAGTTCCAGAGAAGTATCGGATGGAAGGAGATGAGTAGTCGGTGAAGGAAACTAAACTATCCATTAAAAAGAGATTCGGAATTTCCTATTTTAGGTTGAAATTTTACAGTCCAGTTAGAATCAATTGTAGTTAATTCTTTTTTGTGAGGTAAAGGAATCTCTTGTTTTTATACGTTTAGTGGGTTTTATAAATACAACGAATACAGCATCATTTTGTACCATTGAGAATTTAACAATAGTCCGTCCGTCCTTCATCTCATAAGAAACATCCTCTGAAAGTCCGGTTTCAGGATGCCAAATTTCAGGTTTCAATCCAGATACCCGAAAAAAGAAACTTCCGTATATAACTCTTTATCAGAAGGATTACTGACCCAATAAATATGACCATGATCAAGCAAGCGGTGTCTGTATTTTAAAGTT